>Ga0207689_10000852_pt1 | contig 29407 bp, 26 predicted proteins | sample KBSMisM52_FD_184312 | JGI IMG/M metagenome (GOLD analysis project Ga0207689, IMG submission 184312) | Miscanthus rhizosphere microbial communities from Kellogg Biological Station, Michigan, USA - KBS Miscanthus M5-2 (SPAdes) (version 2) | ecosystem: Host-associated > Plants > Roots >...
CCCGTCCTTAGCGGTGACGAGGACGGCCCGATCGCGCTCAACGGCCTAGGTGGGCATGATCGGCTGTGGGAATTGAGCGCGGGTACGATCGCACCGGGCAAGCGCCTGATCCGCCTGACCGACCGCAGCGCGCAACGTGCCGCAGACCAGATGCGCGTCGATTTCGTCGCCAATGCCAGCCATGAATTGCGCACCCCCCTCGCCTCGCTGATCGGCTTCATCGAGACGCTGGAGGAGGCCAACGGCCCCGAAGACGCCGGCACCCGGCTGCGCTTCCTGTCGATCATGGAGGGCGAGGCGCGCCGGATGCAGCGCCTGATCGACGATCTAATGTCGCTCTCCCGGATCGAGGCAGACCGTTATTTCCCGCCGAGGGATCGGATCGACCTCGCCCCTGTATTGCGCGAAGTGGCGGACGAGTTTGCGACGCGGCGTGACGGCCAGCGCCTGACCATCAACAACACGGTGCTGGCCAAGGCGATCGTCATCGGCGATCGTGGGCAATTGCATCAGTTGATCCACAATATCATCAGCAACGCCTTCAAATATGGACGCGAAGGCTCGCCCGTCGTGGCGACGCTCAAGGCTGCCAAAGGCGTGGCACGGCTCAGCGTGGCGGACGAAGGCGATGGGATCGCGCCCGAACATTTGCCGCGCCTGACCGAGCGCTTCTTCCGTGCCGACCCCGGCCGCAGCCGTGCGATCGGAGGTACTGGGCTCGGCCTCGCGATCGTCAAGCATATCGTCGAGCGCCATCGCGGCCGGCTCGATATTGCCAGCACGTTGGGAACCGGCACGACGGTGACGGTTGAACTGCCCCTTGCCGGGCATCAGACGTCGTGAGGCGGTATTAGGAATGCGCGGAGGCGCATTCTCAAATCCCCTAGGAGGTGTCATAAAAGTGACGCCGAGCGGCCCCATGGCGGGCCGAAGGAGTGCTTAGATGGCGACCAGCGGGCATACGGTTAAGGCGTTCGACGAGGATCTGGGGGAGCTGCGGGCAATGGTCGCCGAGATGGGCGGCCTGGCCGAAGCGGCGATCGACGGCGCCGTCCAGGCTCTGACACGCCGGGATGCCGAAGCCGCCGCCCGCATCGTCCAGCACGACAAGCGCATCGACGAGCTTGAGCATGAGGTTGAACGCCGCGTCGTCCGCCTGATCGCGCTGCGCGCGCCGCTCGCCGATGATCTGCGCGAGGTGATCGCCGCGCTCAAGATTGCGGGCGTGATCGAGCGGATCGGCGATTATGCCAAGAATATCGCCAAGCGCGTTCCGCTGCTGCAGGAAATGCGCGGGATCGAACCGCTGGCTATCCTCCCCGCGATGGCGCGGGCAGCCTCCGAAATGGTGCATGACGTGCTCAACGCCTTCGCCGCACGAGATGCCGAAGGCGCGCTCGACGTCAGCATCCGCGATCGCGAGGTCGACGACCTCTATGATAGCCTGTTCCGCGCCTTGCTCACCTACATGATGGAAAATCCGAGCAATATCGGCGCATCGACGCACCTTTTGTTCATCGCCAAGAATCTCGAGCGGATCGGCGATCACGCGACCAATGCGGCCGAGATGATCTATTATGCCGCGACCGGCGAGCAGATGCCCGAACGCCCGCGGGGCGCCGATGCACTGGCGCCCGCTGCCTGACGCCATGACAGGAGCACGCATTCTCCTCGTCGAGGACGACGAGGCCCTCGCCGAATTGCTGACCTGGCACCTCCGCCGGGAAGGTCATCACGTCGAACAAACCGCCGATGGCGAGGAAGCCCTGCTGCTTGCCGCCGAGGGGCCGCCCGACATTGTATTGCTCGACTGGATGATCGAAGGCCTTTCGGGGATCGAGGTCTGCCGCCGCCTGCGCCGCGCGACCCAGACTGCCAACGTGCCGATCATCATGCTCACCGCGCGCGGCGAGGAAGAGGACCGCATCCGCGGCCTGGAAACCGGCGCCGACGATTATGTGACCAAGCCCTTCTCCCCGCGCGAACTGGTGGCCCGCGTCGCCGCCGTGCTACGCCGCGTGCGCCCGGCGTTGGCTGGCGAGCGCCTGGCTTATTCGGGCATCGAGATGGACATCGCCGATCACAAGGTGCGTCGCGATGGCATCGCGCTCGCGCTGGGGCCGACCGAATTCCGCCTACTGCGGCACTTCATGGAGCATCCGGGCCGCGTCTTCTCGCGTGAACGCCTGCTCGATTCCGTGTGGGGCCGCGATAGCGATATCGAACCGCGCACGGTCGACGTCCATATCCGCCGCCTCCGCAAGGCGATCAATGTGGGGGACGCGCCTGACCTGATCCGCACCGTTCGTTCGGCCGGATACGCACTCGACGCCGAGGGAACCGCCTGAGCGACCTACTGTGTTGCAGCACCAATACAGTTATGATAATCTCCCGTGCAGGGAGAGACGGACATGTACAGCGAATCCGACATTGAAAATGCGATAGCGATCGGCGCGATCACGCCGGCGGCCGCCGCGGCACTGCGGCAAAGCGTCGCCGAAGCGCGCTCGACATCGCTGGTGGACGAGGAAAGCTTCCGGCTGATCACCGGCTTCAACGACATCTTCGTCTCGATCGCGGCGGCCCTGCTGCTGCTCGCGGTCGGCTGGATCGGCTTCAGCATTGCCGGCCCACATGGCGAGTTCCATGACGTGGATGCCCAGCGCCTGATCGGTCATGGCGTTGCGTTAGGCGGCCTGCTGGTCGCGGCGTCGGCATGGGGTCTGGCGGAATATTTCACCCGCCAGCGGCGCATGGCGCTGCCTAGCATCATCCTGCTCGGCGCCTTCGTGGGCGCAGTCGGGGCGTGCGTGTTCGGCATCGGCATGCCGATGATCCCGCAGGATCATGGCGACCGTGTCGCCGCCGGAATCATCTCGGCCGCCGGTCTGCTCAGCGCGGGCGCGGCCTATCTGCACTGGCTGCGTTTCCACGTGCCGATCACTATCGCCGCGCTGACCGGCGCACTCGTCGCAACCTTGTGGGCCACGCTCATGTGGTCCGTGCCCGCCATCAAGGATGAGATATTGTGGGTGATCCTGGCGGCCGGAATCGGGGTCTTCGTCTTCGCCATGTCTTGGGATATTTCGGATCGGATGCGCCAGACGCGTCGTTCGGACGTCGCCTTCTGGCTTCACCTGACCGCCGCGCCGATGATCGCGCATCCCGTCTTCCACCTCTTGGGCGTGATGGACAATGCGGTGACGCCCGCTTCGGGCCTGATGGTGATCGCGCTCTACGTCCTGTTCGGCATCGTCGCGCTCGCGGTCGATCGCCGCGCGCTGCTCGTCTCGTCGCTGGCTTATGTCCTCTATGCGCTGGCCGATCTGTTCAGGCAGGCGGGCGCGGTTAGCCTCAATATCGCACTGACGGCGCTGGTGATCGGCTCGGCGCTGCTGCTGCTGTCCGCCTTCTGGCACAATGTCCGGCGGATGGTGGTCGCGGCATTGCCCGGCGAGTTGCAGGCAAAGCTACCCGCGCTCGACCGGCCTGTGGTGGCGACCGCGCGGACTGCCTGACCTCCGTCGCCCTGGGCCTGTCGAAGGGCTGTTCTTCCCTGGCAAGACGAAGGACAGGGCTTCGACAGGCTCAGCCCGAACGGGGAAAAATCACTCGTCGACCAATTTAAGGAGCTTGCGCTCCACGGGCGCGAGTACCGGCCCCAGTTCGTGACCGCGTTTGAGGATCGCCCCGTGCTCGCCGATCAGCGCCCACTCACCCTGGCGCTGGCGAAGCGCGGGGCGCTTTTCGATGCGGTATTCGGGGCGCTCGGCGGCGCGGCGGAAACAGGCGAAGCAAGCCGCATCCTTGTCGAACTGGATCGCATAATCGCGCCAATGGCCCGCCGCGACCATCCGCCCGTAGAGATTGAGGATCCGCTCCAGCTCGGTCCGCGCGAACGCAACCTGCAAGGGCTGCGGTGCCGGAAAGGGCGTGACCGACCCCATCAGGCCGACTGGCGATCCGTATCTTCGGCGGGCGTGTCGCGCTCCTCGATCAGTTTGGCGAGCTTGCCGCGCAAGGTTTCGACCTCGCACTTCAGCAATTCCAGCTGCTGGGTCGCGGGATCGAAGCGTTCGCTGCAGGGCGTGCCATAGGGCACGAAGGCGTGATAGCTCTGCGCGTCGACCAGAGTGGGCCGCGCCGGAATGCCGACCATGGTCGCGCCTTCGGGCACGTCGCGAGTGACAACGGCATTGGCGCCGATGCGCGCGCCGCTGGCGACGATGATCGGGCCCAATACCTGCGCGCCAGATCCGATGATGACATCATCCTCGATCGTGGGGTGACGCTTGCCGGCCACGCCGTCGGCCGGGTTGGTCCCACCGAGCGTGACGTTCTGATAGATGGTGACATTGTCGCCGATTACAGCGGTTTCGCCGATCACGACGAAGCCATGATCGATGAAGAAATGCTCCCCGATCTCGGCGCCCGGGTGAATGTCGATCGCGGTCAGGAAGCGCGAGATATGGTTGACCATCCGCGCGAGGAAATAGAGCTCGCCGTTGAACAACCAGTGCGCGACGCGATGCAACGCGAGCGCAAGCACGCCCGGATAGAGCAAAATCTCCCAGCGCGAACGCGGCGCGGGGTCGCGGGCCTTGATCGAATCCAAGTAAGCGATGAGTTCACGCTTCATGGTTTTTGACTCCCTGAAGACGGATTTAGGCGTTCGCCCGCGTGATTTCCAGACCGGCCGCGAAGGCCTCCTTTCCGTCATTCCCGCGAAGGCTGGAATCCACCGGGAAGCAGAGCCAAGCCGCGGAGTGGATCCCCGGCCTTCGCCGGGATGACGTTTAAGCTGGGATCGCCTCCAACGCGCCTCGCACCGCTGCGACCGCATCACCGGCTTTTCCGCCGTCGGGGCCGCCGCCTTGGGCCATGTCGGGGCGGCCACCGCCGCCCTGCCCGCCCACGGTCGCGACCGCTTGGCGGACCAGATCGACCGCCGAAAGGCGCGCGGTCAGGTCGTCGGTCACGCCGACCGCGACGGTAGCCCGGCCTTCGTTGACCGCGACCAGAACAGCCACGCCCGAGCCGAGCCGGCCCTTCGCCTCGTCGACCAGCCCGCGCAGACCCTTGGGGTCGAGTCCGTCGATTACCTGACCAACGAAGCTGACACCCGCGACCTGCTCGGGCCCGGCGGCTTCCGCCTTGGCCGCCCCCCCGCCCAGCGCGAGCGCCTTCCTGGCTTCAGCCAGCTCGCGTTCGAGCTTGCGCCGCTCCTCGACCAAAGCCGCCACGCGAGCCGGCACTTCCTCCGGTGAGGATTTGAGCGCAGCGGCGGCCTCACGCAACCGATCCTCGCGGTGCGTCAGCCACAGGCGCGCCGCCTCGCCCGTCAATGCCTCGATCCGGCGTATGCCGGACGACACCGCGCTCTCGCCGATGATCTTGAAGATACCGATGTCGCCCAAGGCCGAAACATGCGTGCCGCCGCACAATTCGACCGACCAGCTATTGCCGCCTTCTTCCTCGCCCACGCCCATGGAGAGCACGCGGACCTCGTCACCGTATTTCTCGCCGAACAAGGCCATCGCGCCAGCTTCGATCGCGGCGTCGGGCGTCATCAGGCGGGTCGTGACATCGTCATTCTCGCGGATATGGCGATTCACCTCGGCCTCGACCGCGGCGATATCGTCGGGCGTCATCGCCTTTTGATGCGAGAAATCGAAGCGCAGGCGATCGGGTGCGACAAGGCTGCCCTTCTGCGTGACATGCCCACCCAGCCGATGACGGAGCGCCGCATGCAGCAGGTGCGTCGCACTATGGTTGGCGCGCAACTGGCTGCGGCGCGCGACATCGACCGAAAGGTGGATCGTCTCGCCCGCCTTGATCACGCCGCTGCGCACAATCGCCTTATGCGCATGCAACCGCCCAAGCGGCTTCGACGTATCGGCAATATCCGCGACGAAGCCATTGTCGTTGCTGGCGATGCCGGCGTCGCCCATCTGCCCGCCGCTCTCACCGTAAAAGGGCGTCTGGTTGGTGAGGATGCTAACCTCGTCGCCCTCGCGCGCCTGGTCGACGCGCTTGCCGTCCTTGACCAGGGCTACGACCTGGGCGTCGCCCTCATGGCTGGTGTAACCGATGAATTCGGTGCCGCCGAGCTCTTCGGCGACGTCGAACCAGACGTCGTCGGATGCCTTGTCGCCCGAACCCTTCCAGGCGGCGCGCGCGGCAGCCTTTTGCTCGGCCATCGCGGCGTCGAAGCCGGCGCGATCCACGTTCAGATTCTGCGCGCGAAGCGCATCTTCGGTCAGGTCATAGGGGAAGCCGAACGTGTCATAGAGCTTGAAAGCGACTGCCCCCGGGAGCGTATCCCCAGCCTTCATCGGGCCGGTCGCCTCGTCAAGCAGGCGCAAGCCATTGGCCAGCGTCTGGCGGAAACGGGTTTCCTCCAGCTTCAAAGTCTCTTCGATCAGGGGCTGCGCGCGTACCAGTTCGGGATAGGCCGCGCCCATTTCGGAGACCAAGCCGGGCACAAGGCGATGCATCAGCGGCTCGGCCGCACCCAGAAGATGCGCATGACGCATCGCGCGGCGCATGATCCGGCGCAACACATAGCCGCGCCCCTCATTGGCGGGCAGCACGCCGTCGGCCACCAGAAAGCCTGACGCGCGCAGATGGTCCGCGATCACGCGGTGCGACGCCTTGTTGGCGCCGTCGGTCGCGCTCTTCGTAAACTCACCCGAGGCCGCGATCAGCGCCCTGAACGTATCCGTATCATAATTGTCGTGGACGCCCTGCAGCACCGCCGCGATGCGCTCGAGCCCCATGCCGGTATCGATCGAGGGCTTGGGCAGATCGCCGATAATCTGGTCGGCCTCCTGCACGAACTGCATGAACACCAGGTTCCAGATCTCGACGAAGCGGTCGCCATCCTCGTCCGGGCTGCCCGGAGGGCCACCGGGAATATGGTCGCCATGATCGTAGAAGATTTCCGAGCAGGGGCCGCACGGACCGTCTGATCCCATCGCCCAGAAATTGTCCTTGGTCGGGATGCGGATGATCTTGTGATCGGGCAGGCCGGCAATCTTCTTCCACAGATCGAACGCCTGATCGTCGGTATGATAGACGGTCGCAGTCAATTTCTCGGGCGCTATACCCCAGGTCTTGGTGAGCAAGGTCCAGGCATGCGTGATCGCCTGTTCCTTGAAATAATCGCCGAACGAGAAATTGCCGAGCATCTCGAAAAAGGTGTGATGCCGCGCGGTATAGCCGACATTGTCGAGATCATTATGCTTGCCGCCCGCCCGCACACACTTCTGGCTCGACGTCGCGGTCGAAAAGGGGCGGGTTTCGAGACCCGTGAAGACATTCTTGAACGGCACCATGCCCGCGTTCACGAACATCAGCGTCGGGTCGTTATGCGGCACCAACGGCGCCGACGGCACGATGCGATGCCCCTCGTTTCCGAAATAATCGAGGAAGGAACGGCGGATGTCGTTAGTCGAAGTCATGGGGGCGACTTAAGAGGCAAAGGCCTTTCGGGCAATGGGCGGGCGCCGGCTCAGACACCATAGTCGTCATTCCCGCGAAGGCAGGAATCCGCCTAGCGGCTGGGCGCTGACCTCGCGGTGGATTCCCGCCTTCGCGGGAATGACGGAAAATTGGGCAGCGTAGCGTGACCCTCCTTTCCTGGGACGCAGAGAGGAGTCAGACCGGCTGATCGATCGAAGCGGGTGGCTCGCTGAAGAATTTCGGTCCCGCCTCGGTCATGTGGAAGCAATCCTCCAGCCGAACGCCGAATTTGCCGGGAAGATAGAGTCCCGGCTCGTCGGAGAAACACATTCCGGGCGCGAGCTTCGTGGTCTCGCCATGGACTAGGTTGACCGGCTCATGCCCGTCAAGGCCGATGCCGTGGCCGGTGCGGTGAGACAGGCCGGGAAGTTTGTAGCTGGGGCCGTAGCCGAAGCCTTCGTACAGCCGCCGCACCGCATCGTCGACGCTGCCCGCGGGCGCGCCCAACTGCGCCGCGCGGAACGCGGTTTGCTGGCCCTCATGGACCTGATCCCAGACCTTCCGCTGCTCCGCGCTGGGCGCGCCGTAGACGAAGGTGCGTGAGACGTCCGATTGATAGCCTTGCACGTTGCAGCCGCAATCCATCAGCACAATCTGCCCATCCTCGACGCGATGGACGGTGCGCGAGCCGTGCGGGTAGGCGGCCGCTTCGCCGATCAGCACGAGGCTGAATTCGACCTCGCCGCCGAGCTTGATCGTGGCGGCATCCATCAGCGCCGCAATGTCCTGTCCGGTCATGCCCTTCTCGACGCGCGGGTGGACCCAGCGATAGGCGGCGATGGTGATGTCGGTCGCCTTTTGCATGAGTGCAAGCTCGGCCGGCGTCTTGATCATGCGGCAGCCGCGCACCACCGGATTGGCCGAGACAATCTGCACATTGGGCAGATCATGCTGAAGGCGATCGACCGCAAAGTAGCGCAGGGTCTCCTCGATCCCCACCGGCAGGCGGTCGAGCTTGCGCGCCTTCAGGAAGCCGGCGACCAGTGCGAGCGGATCCTCGTCCTCCTGCCAGACGCGAACCTCACCCGGCACATCCAGCGTCTCGCGGACCGAAGGCTCCTCGAAGAAGGGCGTGACGATGCACGCCTCTCCCTCCGCCGGCAGCACGACCGCCGTCAGCCTTTCGCTGCGGTGCCACTGAATGCCGGTGAAATAGACGAGCGATGCCCCCGGCTCGATCAGCACCGCGCCGATGCCATGCGCCTTCATCAGCATCTGCGCACGCGCGACCCGTGCGGCACGTTCGGCCCGGCTGATCGGCACCGCATCCCCGGTCATCTGTGAGAGCGCCGAAAGGTCCGGCTCGGCAGCACGCAGGATCGATGGGATGGAGAGGAATGGCAGGGCCGCGACCCCACCGATCAGTCCGCGCCGGCTCGGCCGGAAGAGGCGATCGTTTCGCATCGGCGAAGGATAGGAGCGGTCGCCGCCGCTGGCCAGCCTCGCGCGCGAGGGGTAGAGGAGGTTCGTTGCATAAGGGGGAATTATGCGCTGGCTATTGCTTGCGATCGCGGTCGGACTCTCACCTGCTCTGGCGCAGGACATGAAGAGCGACGACACGCTCAAGGCGACCCCACCGCTCGACGCGGCCGCGACGCCGATGTGCAGCGGCGACATGACCGCGCCCAGGACGGCTACGATCCTGTCGGGCTATGGCAGCGGCGGCTTCCCGATCCGCACCGCCATCCCCAAAGCGCAGGCCTATTTCGACAACGGCATGCAGCTCGCCCATGCCTTTGCCCACAAGGCCGCGATCCAGGCGTTCCACGAAGCGGCGCGCCTCGATCCCAATTGCGCGATGTGCCTGTGGGGCGAGGCCTGGGCGTCGGGCCCGACGATCAACTACCCTATTCCGCCCGCGGATCAGGCCAAGCTTGCCGCGATGGCTGCACGCGCGCAGGCGCTCGCCGTCAACGCTTCACCGAAGGAGCGTGAGCTGATCGCCGCACTCGCGCTGCGTTATCAGAATGGTGGTGGACGCGGCCCGGGCGACCGCGCGTTCGCGGAAGCAATGGCCACGCTGGCCGTAAGATATCCGATCGACGACGAGATTGCGGTGATGGCGGCGGACGCCTGGATGATACCCTCCGCCCAGATCAACAGCAGCGCCAATATCGGCAAGTCGGTGACGCTGCTGGAGGACGTGCTCAAGCGCAATCCCGACTATACGCCCGCGATCCACTTCTACATCCACGCGACCGAGATTGCCGGCTATCCCGCCCGCGCCGAGCCTTATGCCGACAAGCTCGCCTCGCTCGCGCCATCGGCCTCGCATCTCGTGCACATGCCGTCGCATACCTATTACCATATCGGCCGCTATCAGGATGCGGCCGACGCCAATGTGAAGGCGGTCGCGCTCGGCATAGCCAACGCGAAGCGGCTCGGCCTGAGCGAGCCGGACGGCGTGTGGGACCTGCCGTATCATGCGCATAATGTGCAATATGGCGTGGGCGGCGCGCTGATTTCGGGCGACGCCAAGGATGCGCTGGCGCTGAGCGATCCCCTGGTCAGGCGTGCGGCGATGGCCAAACCGAAAGGTAAGGACGCCTATTCGCAGATGGTGGCGGGTACCGGCTATTTCGCCGAGGCGCGCTATGCCGATCCCCACAAGGTGCTGGCGCTGCCCGAGCCTGGCCTGCCTTATGTGAAGGCCTATTGGCATTATGCGCGTGGCGAAGCGGCCGCTCGGCTGGGCGATGCAGTCCTGGTCCGCAGGGAGGCCGCGGCGATCCCGGATCATGCCGGTCCCGAAAAATATGACGACGCGACCGACGGCGCCGGCCGGATGATGCGGATTGCGCACCTCGTCCTCGACGGACGCGCTGCGATGCTGGAGAACAAGCCCAAAGAGGCGCTCGCGGCATTCAGGGCGGCGGCGAAGATTCAGGAAACCAAGGCCTTCCTCAGCTTCTCCGACCCGCCCGCTTTCTGGTACCCGGTGCGGCGCGACGTGGCGGCGGCCTTGTTGGCGATGGGCAAGCCGAGGGATGCGCTGCGCGAGGCGGACAATACGTTGAAGGCGATGCCGAAGGAGCCGGTGACGCTGGCGACCAGGGCCGAGGCGGAGGCAAAGCTGGGTCAGGCGGCGCGTGCGGCGACGGATCGGACCACGGCGCTGGCCTTGTGGCATGGCGACGGAAGCTTGCTGCCCGGCACCAGGATGGAAGTAGCAGTCCGCTAACAACAACCCGTCATTCGCGCGAAGGCGGGAATGACGATAACGGATGAGCGGAGGGGGCAGACCGTCGGCCTCACCCCCTCCCCCTAACTCCTCACCCCGCGAGGAAGGTATCGATCTTCTGCAGGAACACGGCTGGCTGATCGATCATGATGAAGTGATAGCTGCCATCGACGCGTTCGACCTTGCCATGCGGCAGCGGGGCGTAGGCGTTGGTGTAGAGAGTATCGAACACCTGCTGCGGAGCGCCGCTGCTTTGGTCCCACGGATAGAGCATGGTGACGGGCACCGCGATCTTCGCGAGGTCGGGGCGGAGGTCGGTGACTAGGTCGTCGTAGAGCGCTTGGCCGACGACGCGGTGATCCGACGCGCTGGCCGCGGCGACAGCGGCGTCGGCCTCGGCATTGTGGCTCTTGATCAGGCGCGCCATCTGGCCGGGCTCGGCGGCAGCATAGGCCTCCTGCGTGTCGCTCACAGTTTTGTCGCGGATCATGGTCGCCTGCGGCTGAACCATCGCGACGGTCATCTGCGGGCCGAACATCATCCCGACATAAGGCAGCGAGTCGACGATCATGATCTTGCCCGCATCGCCGGGATGCGCGATCGCGAGCCGCAGCGCGATCGTCCCGCCAAGCGAGTGACCGATCACCGCCGCGCCCTGCAGATGATTGGCCGCGACATAAGCGTGGACCGCCTCCACCACCGGCTCGAACACCGGGCCGCTGGCATTGGCGCCGGCAGGCGTGCCGGCGAAGCCTGCAACCTGTACGACATGGACGCGGTGATGCGCAGCGATATGCGCGACGGTCGCGTCCCAGACATGGCCTGAGCTGGCGAGGCCGGGGATCAGGATCACGTCGGGGCCCTGGCCGGTCACGGTGACGGTGATGCGGTCGGAGGGGGCGGCGGGTGTCGCGACCGGCGTGGCAGCGTTGGCGGTAAAGTCGCGGGCCAGTTCGCCATAAATACCGGGAACGATCATCGGCAGGCAGGCGAGCGCGGTCAGCCGCAGCGGAAGGCGGAGTTTCATGAGATCAATCCTTTGGTTGAGAGAGATGGAGGTCAGTCTTCGGAAAAGATCTGTTCGATCGGCAGGTCGAACAGGCGGGCGATGCGGAAGGCGAGCGGGAGCGAAGGATCATATTTCCCGGTCTCGATCGCATTCACGCTTTGACGGGAGACCTCGAGCTTGTCCGCGAGGTCGGCCTGGCTCCAGTCGCGCTCGGCGCGGAGCACCTTGAGGCGGTTTTTCATGCGCCCCGGACCTTGCGTACACAGGCAACGAGGCCGAGCGCGGCGAACCAGCCGATAGCCACGTAGAACATGGGAACGTGCGGCAGACCGGCATCCTCCAGGAAGCCCCAGAGCGTCGCGCCGGAAAGCGTGATCCCCGTTGCCCACAGGGATTGGGTCGCCGTCTGCATACGGACATATTCGTCCTGCTCTTCGATCAGATAACGGCCCATTATGGCAAAGCACGCAACGACCGGAAGCGCCGGGAGCGCCGCGAGAAGATAGCGCGCTGCGGGAGTCACCGCGTGGAAGAGGCGATGTTCAACCGCGATAAGGACGATGTAGAGGCCCATCGCGACGGCGATCCGGAGTTGGTAGCGACGCTGGGCTGCGTTGGTGTGGCGGAGTGGCATGACGACTTTCCTTGTCTCTATGACAAGGTCACTTGTCTCACGAGTCGTGATCTATGTCAAGCACGCGCGACATTATGATTGCCTTGCCTGCTATTTTGACAGGCACACGCGACATTGTGTAGTTGACAAAGCAGTCCTTGTGCCGTAGGTAAAATGCCATGACCGACCTTACCGCGCCCCGCTTCACCGATCCCGACGCCGCTCGTGAGCATCTGGAGGCGATCCGCTGGCCTGATGGTCCGGTTTGCCCGCATTGTGGCTCGTTCGATCACCGCCGCATGGAGGGCACCGCGCATCGTCGCGGTCTGATTCATTGCCGCGATTGCCGTGGCCAGTATTCGGTCACTGTCGGCACCGTGTTCGAGCGCAGCAAGGTTCCGCTGCACAAGTGGGTTATGGCAACCTACCTGCTTTGCAGCAGCAAGAAGGGCATCAGCGCCCACCAGCTTCATCGTATGTTGGGCGTCCAGTACAAGACGGCGTGGTTCATGGCTCACCGCATCCGCGAGGCGATGGTGCCGACGATCACCGGCCCCATGGGCGGCGGTGGTACGATGGTCGAGGCTGACGAGACGTTCTTCGGTCGCGTCCCCGGCAACAGCCGCAAGGCGACGAACAACATGAATAAGATCGTGTCGCTGATCGACCGCGCCACGGGCCGCGCTACCAGCATCGTATTCGAGGGCAATTTTAGCGCCGCATCAATCGCGCCGATCCTGGCCATGAACATGTCGCCCAATGCAATCCTGATGACGGACGGCGCGCACCATTATAAGCGCATCGGCAAGGAGTATGCCGGTCACGAATACGTCGATCACGCCAAGGACGAATATGTTCGCCGTGGCGCTCCGCACATTCACACGAACACGATCGAGGGCTTTTTCGGCATCTTCAAGCGCGGGATGAAGGGGATTTACCAGCACTGCGGTTCGCAGCACTTGCAGCGTTACCTTGCCGAGTTTGATTTCCGCTACTCGAACCGCATCGCCTGCGGCGTGAACGACGACGACCGCACCGACATTGCCTTGAAGGGCATCGAGGGGAAGCGCCTCACCTATCGGCGGATTGGTGGCCTCGCTGCCTAAGCACCCCAAGATGGGGCGTAAGGGCAAATTCAAGGGTGGCGCTTATGGCACGCGCTGGATGAAGGTGCGGGACTAGGGTTTGCCATTATTGGATGGGGGCGACGTTGAGGCCATCACAAAGATGGTTTTGTAGAGATCGCGCAGAATAAGCAGGTTCAAAATAACCACGGTGATCGCGAGCCCGTGCACCGCCGATTTCACGTAGTCATTGTGCCATTGGCCCTTCACGACAAGCGATGCGGCGCAAACCACAAACGCCCAAAAGAGATACCAGGCACTCGAATTGATTTCTGCTCGAAAATCCGCAGCTGCGCCTTTCTCTACCCTCTCGCGCGCCTCCTTATCAGGAACCATGCGCTGAAGGGTTTCCGTCATCGTAAGATGGATGCTGCCCACCGAAGCTAGCGTGATCGTTAGGATGACGATTAAAAAAGCCATTATCTCGTGGCTTACGAACGCGTCCAAGAAGGTGTTTTCCGCAAGCACCTTGGGGGCGAAGCCCGTCAGCACGATTGCGCCCGTCAGCGAGAGTAACGTGACGCCTTCTGCGGTTTCCCGCTTCATCCGAACAGGCGCCCTATGACGCGCTTAACGAAGGTAGGCTTCTCCACGGTCGGCATGTCTTCCTCAGCTACATTCTCGGTCACCCTACCGTCGCTTGACGAGTAGAGTAGGTGGTTGCGCACGCCGCGCAGTTCGCGATCGCCCGCTCCTTGCTCGGCAATGTCAGCACTGGCGGTCATCATTGGACCGTCGAGCCTCATCTTGCCCGGTTTCCCCTTGAACGTTTCCTCCAGTATCTCGTTACCGGCTTCCTTTTGGATCTCCGTATAGAATTTCTGCGCCCACTCAGCGCCTTCAAATGCGTTGGGCGGCACAAACCTAAAAGTTACTTTTGCGATATCCTGCTTAAACTTGCTGACCGCATCCCAATATCCTGTCGAGCTTTCGAAGTACCTTACATAAGCCTCCCAGTCTTTTAAATCAGTTTTTCTCAATAAGTACTCGAATAAAGATTCAAGAATTGACTTAGGAGACCCAACACTCGACTTGTCCTCCATCCATATTATTTGGTCTTTGTCGAATGATATCACGAAAAGTGCGGGTTCGTAGTTTTCTGCAAGGTACGGTTCTAGGTTGTGATGCCTTAACGAGACATTGTGCTCGCGCGCGAAGAACCCCGCGCCATATCCATCTGGCGCCTCAATCGGGATGAACCGAAAAAGGGTTTCCTTGCGGAGAAAGGCACGCTCTTCGCCGAAAGCGCGTCGCAGGAAATCGGTTCTGGAAAGGTGGTCATCGCTAGCCACCCCTTCGAGCATTGGTGGCATGTCTGCACGCGCCAATGAAACGCGCATCTTTTCGAATTTGGCCATCTTTTTCTCCCCCAAGGAGAAGATTGGCCATCTGAGTGAAGGTGTCGAGTCCCGGCTTAACCGTTTGGGTGCCTAAGCCTTGGGGCGTTGCGCTTTCGCTTGTTTCGGACTCGACTCTTTGGACGGTTCGTGCGGTTTTGGTGGCGTGCTCAGCATACGCTTAAGTACGTCGTCAGGCTGTGGGGATGGGTCTGTCATGGCAGAGGAAAATAGGCACGATCGCGAGATAGAGCAACTTGCAGCGGGGGCGGGCCTCGCTCTGCAAGAGTGGACTCGCGTCGAGATGATGCTCGCGCACCTGTTCGTTTCACTACTCGATAGGACGCGATCAGCCCCGGTAAGCGGCACGCCTTGGGAGCAGGTTCCCCAACAAAGACGCCTAGCGCACAGCCTGATAAATTCGGTCGTCGCCTTTGACGCTCGTGTCGATCTGGTCGCGGCGGCAATTGAAGAAAGCGACCTGTCGGACGAACTGAACGCCCTTTGGCCGCCCATAGAAGCTAGGCTCCGCAAGAAATACAAAAGCAGGCACGAGGCCGCGCACTTCCTGATTGAAATCCAAATCTATTCAGACCGGCCATCGGAGGTGTTCCTTTTTCCGTTTGCCACCACGGTGACGAGCGGAGCCGTCAAAAAGCTCACACGCGCCAATCTGGACCACAAGGCGAAACAGTTCATCGAGTGTGGCGAGGCTCTTTATTGGTATCGCCAGCGTGTCGAGCTTGAGCGAGGGCGGCGCGTAGCACGTCCCATAGCAGAGCCCGCACTGGTTCAGCGCGTTCGCCAGTCCTTAGAAACCCAGAAGCAAGCAGCACAGTCGCCGCCGCCTCAACCATAGCGGGCGTTATTTCAATAACTTGCTCGGTGCCACTCGACTGCTTTGTTACGTACATCATGTCGGGCACACGCGACTAAAAAGGCGCGAAACCCGCAGGTTCCGCGCCTTCCCGGTTGCGTCGGAAGCCCCCAAGCTTCCGGATCGCCAGGAGTTTTAGAGATCGTCCTCCGGCTCGGGACCGGTCATCATCTTCTCGGCCACCTCGGCGGTGTTATTGCGGATCGCCTTTTCCAGCCTGGCGCATATCTCGGAATTCTCGCGCAGGTAGACTTTGGCATTCTCGCGGCCCTGGCCGATACGGATGCTGTCATAGCTGAACCAGGCGCCCGATTTCTCGACCAGCCCTGCCTTGACGCCGAGGTCGAGGATTTCGCCGACCTTGGAGATGCCCTCACCATACATGATGTCGAATTCGACCTGCTTGAACGGCGGCGCTACCTTGTTCTTGACCACCTTCACGCGGGTTGTGTTGCCGACGATATCGTCGCGATCCTTGATCTGGCCGGTACGGCGGATGTCGAGCCGGCACGAGGCGTAGAATTTGAGCGCGTTGCCGCCGGTGGTCGTCTCCGGATTGCCGTACATCACGCCGATCTTCATGCGGATCTGGTTGATGAAGATGACGAGCGTGCGGCTGCGGCTGATCGAGCCGGTGATTTTGCGCAGAGCCTGGCTCATCAGGCGCGCCTGCAAGCCGACATGGCTATCGCCCATCTCGCCTTCGATTTCCGCCCGGGGAACCAAGGCGGCGACCGAGTCGATCACCAACACATCGATCGCGTTCGAGCGGACGAGCGTATCGGTGATTTCGAGCGCCTGCTCGCCTGTGTCGGGCTGGCTGACGATCAGATTGTCGATGTCGACGCCCAATTTCTTGGCATAAACCGGGTCGAGCGCGTGCTCGGCATCGATGAACGCGGCGGTGCCGCCGGCCTTTTGCGCCTCGGCAATGGCGTGGAGCGCGAGCGTCGTCTTGCCCGACGATTCCGGCCCGTAAATCTCGACGATACGGCCGCGCGGCAGCCCGCCAATGCCGAGCGCGATGTCGAGCCCGAGGCTGCCGGTCGAGATCGCCTCGATCTCGATCTTCTCGCGGCTGCCGAGCTTCATCGCGCTGCCCTTGCCGAAGGCGCGGTCGATCTGCGCCAATGCGGCGTCGAGTGCCTTCTGCCGTTCGCTCGTACTTGCCATATCGCCGTCGATCACTTTCAGAGAAGCCGCCATGTCCCAAGCCCTTGTCGCTAGAGGAAGTCGTTCGCACGTTCAACGCGTGAAAGGCTTCGTACACGGAATGTTCCATGAGAACAAGAAGGGAACTTGAATAAGAACAAATCGTCATTGCGAGCGGAGCGAAGCAATCCGGGCCCGGACTATCCGCGATCGCAGGCCTGGATTGCCGCGTCGCTGCGCTCCTCGCAATGACGAGGTTTAAGCGGAAACAGCCTCCAGCGCCTGCTGCACCCCATCCAGCGTGAACGGCTTGGCCAGCTGATGGGCGTTTGCGTGCGTTGCCGGCGGCGGATCGACATGGCCACCGCTCGCGACGATGAAGCCGACGCCTTTGGCCTTGAGCGCATCCGCCACCGGCCAGCAGGGCCCGTCGCGCAGATTGACGTCGAGGATCGCGACGTCGAACCCACCCTCGTCGATCCGCACGAGCGCCTCGGCCACGCTATCACAATTGCCCGCCAGCTTGTGGCCGAGCATATCGATGAAATCCTCGATCATCATGGCGATGAGGGGTTCGTCTTCGATCACGAGGACGGACAGGGGTGCGGTCATTCCGGTCGCAATATAACGCCAAGCCCCGACCGCAAAGGCAAAATCAGCCTGACCTGGATCAAGCCGGGGGCAGCAGCGCGTCGCGCGCCGCCTGGCCGAGCTGCTGAACGGAGAAAGGTTTCGGCAGGAAGGAAACCCGGTCGATGTCGATCGATTTGCGCAGCTGCTCTTCCGCATAGCCCGACATGAAGAGGATCTTGAGGTCGGGATATTTCTCGCGCGCCGCCCGGACCAAAGTCGGGCCATCCATCTGCGGCATGACGACGTCTGAAATGAGCAGGTCGATCTCCACTCCCTCTTCCAGCAATTCGAGCGCTTCTTCGCCATTGTTGGCGGTGAGCACCTGATAACCCTGCCGCGTCAGCGCGCGTTCGGCGACCGCGCGCACCATTGCCTCGTCCTCGACCAGCAGGATCGTGCCCGTCCCCCAGGTTTCGCCCGCGGGCTCGACCCGCACCGGCACGGCGGGCTCGGGCTCCTCGGCGGCATGGTGGACCGGCAGGTAGATGACGAAGCTCGTCCCCTTCCCCACTTCCGAATCCGCGAAGATGAAGCCGTCGGTCTGCTTGACGATGCCGTAGACCGTGGAGAGGCCGAGACCGGTGCCCTTGCCGACCTCCTTGGTCGTGAAGAAGGGCTCGAACACCTTCGAGATGATTTCGGGCGCAATACCGGTGCCAGTGTCGGACACACGCATGCCGGTATAGTCCGCGACCGGTAGGATCTCGCTGCGCATCCGCCGCACTTCGGCGGAAGTGACGCGGAACGTCTCGACCGTGAGCGTGCCGCCTTCCGGCATGGCGTCGCGTGCATTAACCGCGAGATTGACGATCACCTGCTCGAGCTGGCCCGGATCGGCGCGGACCAGGCCGAGATTGCGGCCATGCTTGACCTCCAGCTTGACCGTTTCGCCGAGCAGCCGACGCAGCAGGTTCGAGATTTCCGAGATGATATCGGGCAGCTGCAATATCTGCGGGCGCAACGTCTGCTGGCGCGAAAAAGCGAGCAATTGACGCGTCAGCGACGCCGCGCGGTTGCTGTTATGCTTGATCTGCTGGATATCGTCATAATCGATGTCGCCGGGCGTGTGGCGCATCATCATCAGGTCGCAATGGCCGATGATCGCGGTCAGGATATTGTTGAAATCGTGCGCGACGCCGCCCGCCAGCTGGCCGACCGCCTGCATCTTGGTGGCCTGCGCGACCTGACGCTTGAGCTTCGATTCCTCGGTATTGTCCTTGAGGCTGAGCAAAACCGCCGCGTCGCCCAGCCCCTTGGCATTGGCGATAGTCAGCGCGACCGGCTCGTCGGGCCGGAATTTGAGGCGGATCGCAAGGTCGCCCGGCAACGCGCGGCCCGCCGCGAAGCGACGCACCGAATCCGAAACGATGCCTTTGTCCTCGTCGGCGACGAGGTCGCTCGGATAGACCGCATGGTCGTCCGGGCCGAGGCCCGCCGCGCGGCGGAACGCGTCGTTGAGGAACAGGAAGCGCCCGTCGCGTTCGACCAATGCCAGCCCCAGCGGGAGCATTGCCAGCAATTCATGGAGATGGACGGTGGCGGCGCCGCGCGCGGCGGCGGCGGTCATCGCGTCCGGATCCTCGTCGAACATCAGGAACACGCTCGCGCCCTCGGCGGGATCGTCCTCCAGCGCGACCGGCACGATCCGCAGCGGCGGCGCCTCCTCCGGGTCGCGCGCGATCCGCACCCCGCCATCGTCGCCCGTCTCGAGTAAAGTCGCCATGTTCGTGCCGACCGGATCAGCCGCGATGTCGCCCAGACTACGGTAGGTGAAGACCTGGTTGGCGGCGACGATCGTGCCGTCGGGATCGACCAGCGCCAGCATCACGCCGGCCGCGCCAAGCCGCTGTCCACCGACGCCGTCCAGCAGCGCGCGCACCAGCCCATATTCGTTCTGCTGACCGATGCGGCGGAAGCGCCAGACGAGATGGTCGTCGCGCCGGCCCGCGCGCCGCAACATCGCCCGCGCGGCGCCATCCGCGAACTGAAGCCCTTCGACCTCGGCATGGCCGTCGCGCATTGCCATACGCGCGGCGATGGTGAGGCGGGCGAGATCGGTCTCTGGGAGCGGCAGCCGGTCGGGCGAGATCGGCCCGCCGAACATCGCCACGAAAGACGGGCTGGCGCAAGCCAGCTCGCCGTTGCGATCGGTGATGAGCGTCGCATCGACGCCGTCCGCCAGCGCGGCATGGAGCAAGGTCCAGTCGCGCGGGCTTTCGATCGACTGCGCATGCGTGCGCAGCAGCCAGATCGCGCCAAGGACCGCGCCCGCCAGCAGCAACGCCGCCAGCCCGATCAGGAAATGCCCCGACGCGATCCGCGACCAGAGCAGCAGGATCGTCGCGGCTCCAAGAAGGAGGATCGCGACCGACACAAGGCCCCCGCGCCCGCTTTTCGCGGGCGGCAGGAAGGGCAGCAATTGCGCCTTGGTCGCGATCTTTTCTCTCCTCTGCCCCTTTCCGCTTACCAGACCAGGACGCGCTGATCGGGCGGCAGATACATCTTCGATTCGGGACCGACCTTATAGGCATCGTACCAGGGCTGCAGGTTACGAATCATCCATACCCGCTGGATCGAGGGCGAGTGCGGATCGGTCAGCAGGCGCTGGCGCAGATTGGCTTCGCGATAATTGCGCCGCCAGACCTGCGCCCAACCGAGATAGAAGCGCTGGTCGCCGGTGAAGCCGTTGATCACGGGCGCGGGCTTGCCGCCGAGCGCCATCAGATAGGCGTCGTGCGCGACGGTCAGCCCGGCTAGGTCCGCCATATTCTCGCCGAGCGTGAGCGCGCCCTTGAGGTGCATGCCCGGCAGCGGCTCGTAGGCGTCGTACTGCGCGGCCAGCCTGCCCGTCATCGCGGTGAAGCTCTTGACGTCCTGCGGCGTCCACCAGTCGGTCAGGCGGCCATGGCTGTCATATTTCGAGCCCTGATCGTCGAAATGGTGACTTAGCTCGTGCCCGATCACCGCGCCGATGCCGCCATAATTGACCGCCAGATCGGCATGCGGATCGAAGAAAGGAGGCTGCAGGATCGCTGCCGGGAACACGATCTCGACCATGCCGGGGTTGGCATAAGCGTTGATCTCCATCGGGGTCATGCCCCATTCCCAGCGATAGATCGGCTTGCCGAGCTTGTTGGCGTCGTAATCGCTCTGCCACTGACGCGTGCGCCAGGCATTGCCGAACGCGTCGCCCGCCACGATCTGCAGCGACGCATAATCCTTCCACTGGCTGGGATAGCCGATCTTGGGCGTGAAGGCGGCGAGCTTGGCGTGCGCCTTGATCTTGGTCTCGGGCGCCATCCAGCTCAGCTTGTCGATCCGCGCGTCCATCGCCGCGATGATATTGTGGACCAGCTGGTCCGCCGCCGCCTTGGTCTCCGGCGGGAAATATTTGGCGACATAGACCTTGCTGACGTCGTCGGTCAGCGCGTCGCTCACGAAATCCACGCCGCGCTTCCAGCGATCCTGCTGCTGCGGCACGCCCGACAGCACCGTGCCGAAGAAGGCGAAATGCTCCTGATCGAAGGTACGCGGCAGCACGCCTGCATAGGCATCGAGCGAGCGGACCAGCAGCTGATCCTTGAGCACCGAAAGTGGCGTGTTGGCGACCAGCTTCGCAATGCCCGCGACCGCGCTCGGCTGCGCCACCAGCACCGTGTCGACCGGCGTGTTGATGCCCTTGAAATAGGTGACGAAGTCGAAACCGGGCGCGGATTTGGTCAGCGCCGCGACATTCATCTTGTTGTACGTCTTGGTCGCATCGCGGCTGTCGATCCGCGTCCAGCTGACCTTGGCGATCTCGGTCTCGAAATCGACGATCGCCTTGGCGCGCGCGGCGGCGTCGGGTTCGCCCGCCAGTGTCAGCATCCTGGCGATATGCGCCTGATAGGCGGTCTTGGTCTCCGCCAGCTTGGCGTCGGTCGAGAGATAATAATCGCGGTCGGGCAGGCCGAGGCCGCCCTGGACCAGGTTCAGCGCATAGACGTCGGGATTCTTGTCGTCCTGCCCGACGCCATCGCCGAACACGCCGCCGATGCCTGCGCGGTCCGCCTCGGCCGCAAGGGCCGCATAGCCCGCCTTGGACTTCAGCCCCTTGATCCTGTTCAGCCAGGGCTGGATCGGCGCCAGCCCCTTCGACTCGATCGTCGCGCTATCCAGATAGGTCGAATAGGCGGCGCCGATCTTCGAATTGGGATCCGTCCTCGCTTCATCGAGGATGCCGCGCGTGCGCTGGCGCGACAGATCCGCCAGCACCTCGAACGAACCGAAATTGGATTTGTCGGCCGGGATGGCAGTGGTCTTCGCCCAGCCGCCATTGGCGAAGGCATAGAAATCGTCACCCGGCGCGACGCCATGATCCATCCCGGCGGAATCGAACCCGAAATCGCCGATCGCCGGCTTATCGGCGACGGATGCGGCGGCGGGCTGGACAGAAGGCTGCGCGGCGACCGACGAGGAGAAAGCGAACAGGCTGCCGGCGAGCAGCAAGAAAGATTTGGAGGTCATGTGGGAGAAACCTTGTGAAATCTGCGTATGGCAAAGGGTTAGCGCCTCCCCCCGCCGGTGCAAGACCCCTCGCCCGAAACGACGCGAATAGCGCAGTCGGGCCACAGACGTTGAAGCAAGAGAGCTGCCGACTTCGGAAACAAGCGGACCCTGGGCCCTATCCTCCGTTCGTCCTGAGCGAAGTCGAAGGCCCCAGCACGAACGGGACCGGCAATCCTTAGCCCCGATCGCGCATCAACCGTTGCTGATCCCGCTTCCAGTCGCGATCCTTCACCGTCTCGCGCTTGTCGTGCAGCTTCTTGCCCTTGGCCAGCGCAAGCTCGACCTTCGCCCGGCCCTGGCCGTTGAAATAGACCGACATCGGGATCAACGTCATGCCCTCGCGGCTCAGCCCTTTGTGCATCTTCTCGATCTCGCGCTCGTGCAGCAGCAATTTGCGCGGGCGTTTGGGCTCATGGTTGAGCCGGTTGCCATGGCTATATTCGGGGATATTGGCGTTGATCAGGCTGACCTGGCCATCCTTCACCTCGGCATAAGCCTCCGCGATCGAGCCCTCGCCGAAACGGAGCGATTTCACCTCGGTACCGGTCAGCGCGATCCCCGCCTCGAAGAAATCCTCAAGGAAATATTCGAACCGCGCGCGCCGGTTTTCGGCGACGATCTTCTTCTTGTCGAATTCGGGGGGACGGGGGCGTGCCATGGGAGCGGCGATGTAGGGGCTTGTGCAGGATGTGGCTAGGGCATGACGCACCGCGCGGCCGCCAGGGGGAAGGCTTACGTCGGATGACGTATTGGCCGGGCGATGGCCGGGGGCAGACTGCGCCCCTCCCGAACGTGCGGCGAGCTGGTATAGTAACGCGAAGAACATTGCCCGGGAGAAGACATGATGAAAGCCCAGTCTCGCTCGGCCTCTAAAGCATTCGTGGGCCTCCTGCTCCTGTCGGCAGGCGTCCTTTTCCGGGGTGGCGCGATTGCCCAGGGGGTTGGCAAAAGCGGATGGGCCGGCAAGAACGATCCGCTCGCGAGAAAGCTGATCGAGCAGGAGCGGACATGGGCCACCCTGTCCTGCGCGCCACCCGGCAAGATCGCCGCGGCGTCAGCGGCTTTTGTGACAGATGTCATTGCCGATGATTTCGTCGGCACCAGCCCCAGAGGGCCGCTCTACACCAAGGCTGACATGCTCCCCAAGAAGACAGGACCTGCTCCCGAGACCGAGCGGGACTGCAAATTGATCAGCGCCCGGGTGCGCTATTTCGGACCCGACGTCGCGGTGCTCTACGGCCGCGAGAGCGCGATCGCGAAGGGCGCGGGCGGCAAAGAGGCGCCGCGAACCCTAGTCTGGACGGATACCTGGCTACGACGCGCCGGCAAGTGGCAGATCATCGCCGTTCAGGACATGGTTCCGCCAAAGCCGTAGATTGCCGCAAGCGCTGCCCGCGCGGAGCAGCGCGGGAGCAAGGGTTGCCCCTCGCTCACACACTCCACCTCCATCCGGGGCAGGCACGCAAGCGAAGGGAGTCGCTTGGCCGGCTCCGCCACGACGGCTAAGCTGAGCGGGGCGGTTGGGGGCAAGGTCGCCAGCTGGATCGCTTTCTGAAGTGGGAGGCCGCTTTGGCGTCTGACGTCGTGAGTGTGAGTGAATTCTCCCAGGTCGTCGGCAAGATCTACGACGCGGCCGTCGAACCGAATGATTGGCGCGCAGCGCTTGAGGCCATATGCGGCTTCGCCAACGCCAAGACCGCCGTGCTGATGTCCTACGACGTCTTCGACAAGACGCCGCCTTGGCAGTTAGAGGTTGGTCACGGCGAATATTGGACAAAGGTATACCATGATAAATACCTCACCTCGAACCCCTTCATGGACGACGTGGGATATCTGGATTCCGGCGAACAGATATACGCATCGAGCCGCCCCCAATATTCGACGCTGTTCGAGACTGATTTCTATCATGGCTGGCTGAAGCCCCAGGGTCTTATCGATGCGACCTTGCTGGTCGTCGAACGATCGACGAACAACATGACGACGCTGTCGAACATTCGAAGCGACAGCCAGGGCCCGTTCGACGACGAGGCCGTGGCCCGGATTCGCTTGCTTCATCCGCATCTGCGCCGGGCGGTGCTGATCGGACGGGCCTTCGAGGATCAGCGCCGGCGGCTCGCCGACGATGCCGCCGTCCTCGACTCGTTCGCCGCCGGGATGTTCCTGCTGGGCCAGAGAGGTGAAATCGTACAGGCGAACGCCGCGGGTGAGGCGATGCTGGTCGCACGGTCGCCGCTGAGGACCCGCAACGGCCGCATCGACCTCGCCATTCCCGCGGCCAACCGCGCCCTGCAAGCCGCGCTTGTCGCCGCGCGCGAGGGCGATGTGGGCCTCGGAGCCCGGGGAACCTCTATCCCGCTGCGCGGCGAGGTTAGTGCGGGCGACGAACTTGTCCTCCATTTGTTGCCGCTGAATGCCGTGCGCCGGCAGTCGATCGACGCGGATCGCAGCGCAGCCTTCGCCCTTTTCGTGCGTCGGGTCGATCGTGATGACGTCACCGCCATCGCCACCTTCGTCCAGCGGTTCCAGCTCACGCCGAAAGAGGCCGACGTGTTGCAGACCGTCGTCGAGGTCGGCGGCGTGCCGCAGGCTGCCGACGTGCTGGGCCTGTCGCCAGCGACGGTCAGGACCCACGTCACCAGCATCTTCAACAAATCCGGCGTCCGCCGGCAGGCGGACCTGATCCGGCTTCTGATGGAGATGAAGTCGCCCTTCGCGAGATAAATCGCTTCGCCTCCCACGATCGTAGGAGGCGCGGGCCTCTCAGCACCTTTAGGAACGTCCTGCGCGGCCCGATTTAGCTCGACGCCGCCATCCGCACTTCGCGGATTTAGCAATCGTCCTTGGAGGTACCATGAAGAGCGTATCTTTGGCGATGGCCTTGGGGGTCATGGCATTTTCCAGCAGTGCCTATGCGAGTGCGATCATCGAGATCAAGCAACAGGGCGCCAATGTGGTGGCAACCGGTTCCGGTACACTGGACCTGGCCGATCTGTTCGCAAGTTTTGGCGGGTTCGACGGATTTACCGCCGTCAGCGGCCAAGCTGCCTATGCGGTGCTGGGGCCTGTTCCACCCAGTTTGGATTCGGTAACCTTCATGACAGGCCTGAACGGGCCTGCGCATTTCGGATCTGGCACCTATAAGGTGGCGTCGTCGGGAAGCGGCGACAGGTTCGGCATCGACGTCGCCAGCGGAACCGCGCGTCTGTGGGTTTCGCCTTTCTACCATTCCGGCAGCGCGCTTTCTGCCACCGACACCTGGGACAATACGACGCTTGCGGACCTCGGCCTCGATCCGGGCGTCTATACCTATAGCTGGGGAAGCGGCGCGGATGCCGATACGCTGCAAGTACGGATCGGAGGGGCAATTGGCGGCGTGCCGGAGGCGTCGACCTGGGCGATGATGCTGGGCGGCTTCGGCCTGATCGGCGGGGCGATGCGGCGGCGGCGCCCGAGCCGTCAATTCTTGGCGGTCTGCGCCTGAAATTCCGGGGGCACTTTACTAAGGTCCCGGGCCCCGGTTTTCCCACCGCCGTTGCGAGTGGAAGGTCCGCGTCATCATGTACCTCGGCAATTAGTATAGTGTCCCCGAATTACCGTAGTGTCCCCGAATTACCGAGTCCCGAATTACCCGGTTTGACGATCTGTCCCATGGCCGCCGTCCAATAGGAACGTCCGCTGCCGGTCGTCACCAGTCCTTCGTGACTCCGCTTCGTTGAACGTCTAATTCTCGGCCCGTCGCCCGAAAGCGGCTATCTGATCACCCGCTGACCGTCGCGAGCGTTGCCTGGCAATCGTCGGCTCATTCGCGGCAGATTTCCGCGCGGCGCTTGCAATGATCATGGTCGTATTTCGCGCATTCCGCCGCGCAGATCTCGCAAATCTCGATGCGGGTATGGAACATGGCGCCCTATTTCGGACCTGACGTCGCGGTGCCTTACGGCCGGGCAGAAATTCGGAGATACTATACTTAATTCAATATCTGTCTGGCCGGGAGCGGGCTGGCCGCTCCCGACTTGATCACGGAACTTCGAAGACACCGGCCCGCAGTCCACCGTGTCGGCACGCGAAGCCCCTCCTCGCGCTCCTTACAACCCATCCACGCTCTTACTCACCAGCACGTTCACCGCCACCCGGCGGTTCTGCGCCTTGCCTTCCGGCGTGTCGTTGGGCGCCGCCGGGTCAGCCTTGGCCATGCCCGTCGGGGTCAGCATGCGATAGGGTTTCCACCCGCATTGCTGCTGGAGATAATTGATCACGCGGCCGGCACGCTTTTCGCTCAGCTGCTGATTGAAGTCGTCGCCACCGGTCGAATCCGTGTAGCCAACCACCAGCAGCAGCGCGTTCTCCTGGGCCTGGGCCGCGCTTGCCGTATTGCAGAGCTGAGCCTTGTCCTGCGCGGACAATTCCGTCTTGCCGGTGTCGAAATGCACCTCGGTCGTGCTCTTGATATTATATTTGTCGATATCGCCTAGGTGCCCGCGCAGGTTTTCCGTCGCCGCGGTCTGTTCCTCGAAGCGCTGGCTCGTGCCGTTACGGATCATCGACGCGGTCTTGAAATCGCTGTTCCGGAAGCTGATCCGGCTCGCCACCAGCTCGCTGTTGGATTGCGCATCGCCCGCGCGCCATGTCTTGATCGTCACCGGCAGGCCGTTGAGCAGCGCGTCCTGCGCCATCTTGCTGTGAACGCCGAACAGGCCACCTCCGGCCCTAATCTGCGTGGCGTCGTTGACGGCAATGATCGTGCTGGCGCCATCGGCTGTGACGACCTTCATCCTGTCGCCGTTCCGCGCGGTAATGACGCCTTTGATATCGGGGCCGGCGCTTTTCACGCCATTGACGACGATGCTGCTATCGGGTGCGTCCTGCTGCTGTGCGAATACGGTGCCCGATGCGGTCACAGTCAAGGCGACAAGCAAGGCGCGGACGCCCGAAGATTTCGAAATCATACCCATTGAGCAACTCCTCTCAAACCACCCCGTGGAACCCTGCCTGTTCAGATCAACCTGTCCGCCACATGAATATCCTTCGGGCGACTAGTTTCGGAGCAGGCGATCCGGGCGCGCCGTGCGATGAGCTGATTTGATCGCGCTACAGATTGACTGTCCCCCGACACGCGAATCACCCGCTTTGTCGGACCGGATGGCCAATCTTTGTAACGGTTCATCGTGATATTCTTTCGCGCTGCCGCCATCGCGGTCCGTCGGTCCAGCGCCTTGACAATTATACGTATAAAGCGTACACGCTCGCTCACGGAGATGCGGCTTCGCCATCAAGTTCGTTTCCGGTGTTTTTTATTTTTCCCTTCGGGCGCGGGCCTGCGCACCCCACCAAATTGGCTATTTCTCAGGTCTGGTTAAAATGCGGGCCCGCCTCAGACGCGGCGGTGCACCACCGGTGTCATTAAGTTCGTTTCTGATTTTTTTGATTTCCTCTTCGGGCGACCGGCCTCGTGCCTGGCAAACCGGCGCGGCGCGGGGACGATCCGGCGCCCGATCCGGATGCTGTCGCCGATCGGAATCTCGCGGTTTTATGCGCCCGTCAATATCTTCCTGAAGCGCGCCTTGATTAGCCGATCTTCGAGGATGCGTCCGACGACGTAGAGAATGGCGAAGAACGACGCGAAGACATAAGCGGGCGTGGGCGAGGGTTTCTTGCTGCGTCGCCCGCCTTCTTCATCCTCGCCTTTCTTTGGCTTCTCGGGCGCAGGCGCGCCCAGGAATTTGTCGATCGGGTTAAGCTGGACCGCCACTGCGGCCTTGGCCGCAGGCTTTTGCGGCGCGGCCGCAGCTTTCCCGGACGTACTCGCGGTTTCAGTCGATGGTTTCTGGAGCTTGCCGATCGCGATCGTCACCTGAGCGAAGCCCAGGAACAGCGGCACCAGCAGGAAGCAGAACAGCAACGCCCGACTGATCAGATGATAGCGCAGCACAGATCCGGCCGCACCTTTCTCGATCCGCAGCACGCCGGAATCGAAGACAGACATCTTGTCCTGCGCGGGCTGGTCCTTCTTGCGGAAGGTCAGCGTGTCGTCCGTCCGTTCATGGCTGGTGCCGGTCAGTCGAAACAAAGGCGCGAGCCGGTCGAAGGCCTCGTCGCTCGATTGGCCGGGGGCGAGCGCCACGCTGCCTTCGACGTGCCAGATCCAGGTGATCAAACGCATGCCTGGGAATTTTTCCTCGAACAAGGTTCCGGGGTCGGTGGACGAGCCGCCGTGGGCTGCTCCCCAGGAATGCGGCGTCCACGGCTGCGCCAGCCTGACCGGCGACGTCACTCCGCCGGCACCGCGGCCGGCGAGCGGCCAAACCGTTGCCTGATCGTCTTCCAGCCCTCGGTGAAGGGATAGGTCATCTGCTCGCGGACCGTCATGCGGCGGCCGCCCTCCATGCCCAGCAACTCGGCCTCGCCGTCGATGCAGGTGCCGAACATCCGATCGATGAAGACGTAGGATCCGGCATAATTGCTCCGGGTGGACTCGTAATCCTGCGAATGATGCAGGCTGTGATGCTCGGTGGTGGTGAACAGGAAGCGCCACCATTTCGGCGAATTGAAGCGGACATTGATATGCTGATAGGACCCGACTGTCAGGCCGACCGAGCCCGCCAGCAGGAAGGCGCGCGGCACGAAATCGAACAGGCCGCCAATGCCGAGCCCGATCAGGAACAGCTCGACCGGGTTGCCTACGGCGCCTTTGTTGATGTTCAGCTGGGTGATGTAGTGATGCACCGAATGGGGCAGCCACAGCGGATACCAATTGTGCATCCCGCGATGCATCCAATATTGCCCGAAATCGAAGATGAAGGAGAGCAGGAAAGCCTGTACGAGCAGCGGCAGGCCGGTAAACCAGGCGAACTTCTCCGCGTGGAAGTGGCTCTGGACGGCTTTGATCAGCACGTCGCTGCCGATATAGCTGTCGACCATGCGGAGCAGCGTGTAGGTCAGCCCGACATAGAACAGGTCGACGACCAACTCCTTCCAGGTCAGGCGCCAGCTCTCGTAGCGCGGATTGACCCACTCGAGCCCTAGCAGCAGCACCCTGAAGCCGATGCCTATGCCGATCGCGGTCGATGCCTTGGCAATCGAATTGGGTGCGTAATACCAGAAAGCGAGCAGCGCGAAGAACATCGTCGGCTGGAACCAGGTGAAGACGAACTGCTTGACCGGGCCGCCTTCTACCCTCGGGATATTCTCCCAGCCCACGGTTACTGGCGACTGGGTTCCGACCACCCTTTTCCCTACGCGAACACCGTCCATCTTGTCCCCGCTCTACCGCGTTGCAGGGGCAAGATATCCGGAGCGCCGCTACGGCGTTATACGTCATCGGACGTATACGCCCCCCGCCAGGGCTGGGGAGACGGCGTGGGGCCCGCCGTTAGCAGGGGAGCTTAGGCAATTCCCGCATGCGCCAGCGC
>Ga0207689_10000856_pt1 | contig 29352 bp, 37 predicted proteins | sample KBSMisM52_FD_184312 | JGI IMG/M metagenome (GOLD analysis project Ga0207689, IMG submission 184312) | Miscanthus rhizosphere microbial communities from Kellogg Biological Station, Michigan, USA - KBS Miscanthus M5-2 (SPAdes) (version 2) | ecosystem: Host-associated > Plants > Roots >...
CCTCGGGGGCATCGTCGCCGTCGACCGCTTGCTGGCGGCCGCAGCCGCTCAGCCAGAACGAGTTGACGACCAGCGCACCGCGCTCCTCGCGGCGCTCGTTGACCTCGTGGGCGTGGAAGACGAGCTGCGCTTCGCTCTGCAGGCGGCGAATGAGCGCCGCGGTCGCGCGCGGCGCGTCGCCGCGCGGCCGCAGCCACGGCTCGACGCTGCGGCCGACGACGCGGTCGAGCGACGCGGTCGCGTAATGCTCGAGGTCGGCGCGCGCTGCGTACCAGCGCTCGGCGCCGCCCCACGCGACTTCGAACCCTTCGCTCGCGAACAGCTCGCCGGCGCTCGCGAAGAGCGCGCGCGAGTCGTGTTCGTCGAGCGCGAGGAGGTCAGGGTCGAGCATCGTTGCGCCTTCGCTCGCGAGCAGCCAGTGGCTCGGCGTTAGCAGCGCCCAGGCGTGCGCTCCGGTCGCGACGCCGTCGCCCGCGGCCGCGTGTGCGGCGAACGGCAGCAGGCCGTCGCCGCCGTGCCAGCGCCGCGCCGCGGCGAGGGCGCGCTCATGCGGCGGCGAGAAGCTGGCCGCATCGCCGTCGTCGCGCGCTTCGGCGACGAGCAGCGCGAGCAGCCGCTCGAGGTTGGGCAGCGAGAGGTCGCCGAGCACCTGGCGGCAGGCCTGCGAATCCTCGGCGGCGAACGGGACGAGCAGGTGCATGCGAGGATTATCCGAGCCGCATCGCGCCGCTTCGAGCGAGATGGGTCGGGTAGCATCGGTCCCCGCGATGAACTGGCCCTACGAACTGCAGATCGGCTGGCGCTACACGCGAGCCGGCCGCGCCGGGCGCAGGAACCGCTTCATCTCGTTCATCTCCGGCGTCTCGATGCTCGGCATCGCGCTCGGTGTCGCCGCGCTGATCATCGTCCTCTCGGTGATGAACGGCTTCCAGAAGGAAGTGCGCGCGCGGATGCTCTCGGTTATCTCGCACATCGAGGTGAGCGAGCCCGGCGGCGGCGCGCTTCCCGACTGGCGCAAGACCGCCGAGGAGGCACGTCGCAATCCCGAGGTCGTCGGCGCCGCGCCGTTCGTGTCGTCGCAGGCGTTGATCGTGCGTGGTGATGAAACGCGCGGCGTCATCGTCCGCGGCATCGATCCCGACGCCGAGGCGACCGTGACGCCGCTGGCGGCCAGGCTCCGCTCGACGACGTTCGCGCGCCTCGTTCCGGGCGAGTGGAACGTCGTCCTCGGCGGCGAGCTCGCGCGCTCGCTCGGCGTGCGAAGCGGCGACAAGGTGACGATCGTGCTGCCGGGGGGGCAGGTGACCCCGGCCGGGATCGTGCCGCGTCTGCGCACGCTCACCGTCGCGGGCACGTTCGACGTCGGCCACTACGAGTACGACAGCACGCTCGCGCTCGTCGCCCTCGAAGATGCCGCCAAGCTCTTCCGCACCGAAGGCCCGACCGGAGTGCAGCTTCGCCTGCGCGACCTCGACGACGCTCCGGTCGTCGGCGCCGAGCTCGCCGAGCGCCTCGGCCCCGGCGTCGCGGTGCGCGACTGGACGAGCACGAACCGCAACTGGTTCTCCGCCGTCCAGATCGAAAAGCGCCTGATGTTCATCATCCTGACGCTGATCGTCGCGGTCGCGGCGTTCAACCTCGTCTCGACCCTCGTCATGACCGTGACCGACAAGCGCGCCGACATCGCGATCCTGCGCACGCTCGGCGCGACGCCGCGCTCGATCATGGCGATCTTCGTCGTCCAGGGCGCGGCGTCGGGGATCATCGGCACGCTCTCCGGCGTCGCGCTCGGGCTCCTCGTCGCGTTCAACATCGGCGTCATCGTGCCGTTCATCGAGCGGCTGCTCCACGTCACGTTCCTGCCGAGCAGCGTCTACCTGATCAGCCGGATGCCGAGCGATCCGCAGCGGGGCGACATCGTTCCGATCGCGGTGATCTCGCTCGTCCTCGCGTTCGTCGCGACGATCTATCCGAGCTGGCGCGCGAGCCGGCTGCAACCCGCCGAAGCGCTCCGCTATGAGTGAGCCCGGCGGCGACGTCATCGTCGCCCGCGCACTGCACAAGCGCTTCATCGAAGGCAGCGGCGGCTCGCGGATCGACGTCCACGTCCTGCAGGGCGTCGACCTGACGCTCGGCCGCGGCGAAACGCTCGCGGTCGTCGGCGCGTCGGGGTCGGGCAAGAGCACGCTCCTCCACCTGCTCGGCGGTCTCGAGGCGCCGACCTCGGGCAGCGTCGTGCTCTGCGGCCGCGACTTCGCATCGCTCGGCGCCGCCGAGCAGGGCGAGTGGCGCAACCGCCATCTCGGCTTCGTCTACCAGTTCCATCACCTGCTGCCAGAGTTCACCGCCGTCGACAACGTCGCGATGCCGCTTCGGATCCGCCGCGTCCCGATCGCCGCTGCGCGCGACCGCGCAGCGAAAGCCCTCGAGCAGGTGGGCCTCGGCGAGCGGCTGCTCCACCGGCCGTCGCAGCTTTCGGGCGGCGAGCGCCAGCGTGTCGCGATTGCGCGCGCGATGGCCGGCGAGCCCGACTGCGTCCTCGCGGACGAGCCGACCGGCAACCTCGACCGCGTCACCGCCGCCGGCGTCTTCGACCGCATGCTCGAGCTGACGCGAAGCCGCGCGACGGCGTTCGTCCTCGTCACCCACGACGAGTCGCTCGCCGCCCGCTGCGACCGCAGGCTCCATCTCGTCGCCGGGCGGCTCGTCGTCTGAGCCGGCGCCGAAGCGGCTCTCAGCGCCAGTCGACGCCGCCGAAGCGGTCCTGGCCGAGCAGCGTGTAGTAGATCCCGATCGTGTTCCTGACCTGCTTGACGTCCTGTCCGCCGGGGAAGCTCGCGTCGCGGCGGTTGCCGATGTAGCGCAGCGACACCGCGTGCTGGCGATGCAAACGCCAAGTGAGCGCGGCGTCGAGGCGGACGATGTTGTCGTGGCCGCCACTCGTTGCCGACGCGACCTTGCTGACGAAGTACTCGCGACCGGTGACGTCGAACGCGAACTTGTCGCTGTGCGTAAGGCGCAGCCCCAGGAGCGCCTGCGGCGTGACGCCGTAGTTGTAGTCGCGGTCGCTCGTCGAGCCGTGCGCGCTGCCGACCGCGGTGTAGCCGACTCCGGCGAGGCCGCTGCCCTCGAGCGACCAGTCGCGCCCGAGCCACCAGTGGCCCGCCGTGCCGAGCGACAGCGCGGTCGTCGAGACACGAAACGTCTGCGGCGCGATGTAGTCGTAGCTGCCGTAGATGCCCCAGACGCCGCGGTACGACGGCCCGGCCTCGTAGGCCTTGCCGATCAGAAGGCCGCGCGTCAGCACGTTCTCGAAGCCGTTCGCGCTCGACGCCGTCGCCTGGAACGCGAACTGGTCGAACGGCCGCCGGTAGTCGTAGTCTTTCGCGCCCGGCAGGCCGTAGTCGATCGAGAAGTCGATCTGCGCCTCGTTGCCGTGGACGCGGTCCGATCCGGTGGTGTCGTCGTGGACGCTGCGTGCGTAGCCGAGGCCGAGCCGGCTGTAGTACGCCGCGCCGCCGCTCGAGAAGACGGCGCCGTAGCGGTCGTTGAAGACAAGCCGGTTGAAGCTCGCCGACGGCGCGATCGCCGCCGCGGCGACCTCGCGCCAGACGCGCGGCAGCCCACCGCCGTGCTCGAGCACGAGGTTCGACATGCGAAAGAGCGCTTCGCCGAGAAACGTGCCGCCGATGCCGCTCGCGATCTGGTCGTTGCGCGAAGGGTGCGTCGTCTCGCCGAAGATCTCCCAGAACGCGCTGCCGGCGAACGTGTACGCCGCCGATTCCCAGTAGCTGAATCCCGCCGAGCGCGCGAAGCCGTAATAGATCGAGCCCTGGTACGGGTGCGCGAGCTGGTTGATGTTGAACGGATCGTTGTCGGTTCCCCAGCTGCTGCGCAGGTTCCGGCGGATCGACTCCATCGTGACGTGGTAGTCCTCCTTGTTGCTGCCGAAGTAGTAGTTGGCGCGGTTGAGGAGGAAGTCGAAGCCGATGATCTCGAGCGCCGGCAGCGCGTAGTCGATCGGCTGCGACGGCATCTTGCGTGCCTCGCCGAGCCCCGGGCTCGGAGCCGACGCGCCGCTCGCCGGCGCGCTCGCGGCCGCCGCCGGAGGAGGTGCATCTTCCGCCGTGGCGGTGTCCGCCATGATCATCGCGGCGGCGGCCGCGATGAAGCACGGCAACTGGCGAAAGCGATGCAGCAGGCGGGAGACCGTGGGCGGCGACATGACGCGAGCGGACAGCAGAGCGCGAAAGGGTAGGCCCGCGCGGTCTTCCACCCGCGTCCATTCGGCAGCGACGCGGCGCGCTCCTACGCCAGTGCGGCGTCTTCGCCGATGCGGCCGCCTCGCTGCGCGCCGCGCCTCAGGTGCCCGATGCCGCCTCCAGCGCGAGGTCGTAGCGGATCATGCCGATGTGGCGCGCGACCTTGTCGTAGAGAGCGCGCGCGGTCGCGTTGCCGGTATGCGTGTGCCAGTACACGCGTGCAGCGCCGCGCTCGCGCGCCGCTGCCGCGACCGCCTCGATCAGCGCGCGCGCGACGCCGCGGTTGCGCGCCGCCGGGTCGACGAAGAGATCCTGCAGATGGCACGCGTCGGCGAGCCACACCGTCGGGTGGAAGAAGAAGTGCGCGATGCCGACGAGCGTGCCGTCGAGGCGCGCGCCGAGCGCATGCACCGCATCGCCGGCAACGAGGCGCCGCCACGTTCGCTCGACTTCCGCGTCGGCGAGCTCGGTCTCGTAGAACGCCTTGTAGCCGCGCGCGAGCAGCTCCCAGCGCGCACGGTCGCCGTCGCCGAGCGGCCCGACCGCGACCGCGGCGCGCTTGCTCATCACTGCGTCGTCGCGAAGCGCGCCGCCGAGCGCGCCTTGGCGCGCTCGGCCTCGACCGCGCGGTCGCGCGGCGGCGCATGCGTGACGAGCGAGCCGATCAGCGTCCGCGCCGCCGCGGCGACCTCTTCGATCGCCTGCTCGAACGCGGGTTCGTTTGCCTTCGATGGCACGGTGAAGCCGCTGAGCTTGCGGACGAACTGCAGCGACGCATCGCGGATCTCGAGCTCGGTCGCCGGCGGCTCGAAGTTGAACAAGGTCTTGATGTTCCTGCACATGATCTGTCATCGAATGATGCGCGATGAGGGTGTGGCGGTGCGGTCCGCCGGGCCTTTCAGCTCGACTACGTTGCCGTCGGGATCCTGGATGTAGAGCGATGGTCCTTCGCCTTCGGCGCCGAAGCGCCGCGCGACTTCGCCCGCTTCGACCGCGTGCGCGCGCAGGTGGGCGCGGATGGCCCCTTCGTCGAACGGCTCGACGCGGACGCAGAAGTGGTCGACGTTGCGTCCCTCGGCGCCGGCCGCGACGCCGCCGGCGCGGCCGAGGACGCCGTCGATTGGGACGAGGTCGATCAGCGAGCGGCCGGCGCGCAGCTGGACCAGGCCGATCTCGTCCTGGCGGCGCTCGACCGCGCAGCCGAGGACGTCGCCGTAGAACGCGAGCGCGCGGTCGAGGTCGACGACGCGCAGCACGATGTGGTCGATCTCGCGGATCCGGATCACGGCCACGCTCCCGCGAGGTGGACTCCGGCGAGCACCCACAGCACGACGAGCGCGCCGTTCGAAAGCGTGAACGCCGCGAGGCGATGGAGGACCTGGTTGTAGGTCAGGTGGATCAGGCTGTGGACGATCCGCAGCGCGACGTACGCCCAGGCGAAGAACATGGCGACGTACGATGCGCCGCCGGTGACGTAGAGGAGGATGCCGACGACATAGAAGAGCATCGGCAGCTCGAGCAGATTCATGTAATTGCGATTCGGCACGCTGACATGCGAGGGCACTCGCGCCGACTCGCCGTACATGAAGTCGTCGGTGCCGATCTCGCGCAGGCGCACCGAGCGCACCCGCGCGACCGGGATCAGGACGAGAACGATCAGCGTCCACGCGGCGAGCGCGAACAGCGGATAGAGCATCGCGGGGTTGCTGCGCATCCGGGCCTCCGAGGGTCATGCGGATCTCCTGATCCGCGTGACTGTAGCGAGTCAGCGCGGCGGCGGTGTCTGCGCGGTGGCTTCGCTGACCGACGCGCTCGCGCAGCGCGCGCAGATGCAGCGCTGCGGGCCTTCGGCGCGCGCGGCACACGCGCGCAGCGCTCGGTCGAACGATGCCTCGACGCACCAGCAGGGCGCCCGCGACGCTGCGGCGATCGCGCAGCCGTTCGCTTCGCCGCAGAGCGGGCAGCGGTCGGCGCCGCCCGCGCCCGGCGCGCGGTCGGTCACTGTGCCGCGCGCTTCAGCTCGCCGCGCAGCGCGCTGCACTCGTTCTCGAGCGTCTTCGCCGCGTTGGGCGCCGAGGACTTGACGCCGCCGGCGAGCGCGATCTCACGCTCGGCCTTGTAGGTGGCGCTGCCGCGCGCTTCGGCCAGCCGCGCCTTCGTCTTCTCGTTCGGCTTCGCCCGCCAGAGGGCGAGATACGCCTCGTCGCGTCGGCCCTTCATGTCGGGGTACATCTTCTCGCAGCGTCCGTAGCTCACGTCGTAGCGCGCCAGCGACTTCGGCTCGTAGGCGCGGCTCTGCGCGCCGGCACTCGCCGATGCAGCGACGACGGCGGTCGCGAGGAGGAGGTGGAGTCGGTTCATTCGAGAACGGCCGGAAGCGAGGGAGCCCGGATTCTGCGCTGCGCACGGCTGGCGACGTAACAAGGTGCGCGCCACACGTCACGTCTTGAGCGGCGTCGTGCGGGCGAGGAGCGCCGTGCGCCGCTCGAGGCTCTCCTTCGGCCACAGCTCGGAGGCCTTGTAGTACTCGGCGACCGCCGGGGTCCCGGGCGGCAGCACGACCCAGCGCTGCTTGGAAGCGGTGAAGATGTGGACGTCGGGCGGCAGCCGGTCGGGCTCGTCGAGCGTGCCGACGCGAACGAACCGCACGACGTCGCCGCTGCCACCATAGTTGCTCCAGACTGCGACTCGGCAATGCGGGCAGCGCGCGATGCGCTGGCCCTTGCCGCTCGCCGACGGCGTGTCGACGACGTCGACCTCGCCGCGCAACAGCACGACCCGGTCGGCCTCGATCATCGCGTTGATCGCGAACGCCGACCCGGTCTCGCGCTGGCACCACGTGCAGTGGCAGCAGTTCACGAAGAGCGGTCGGCTCGTCATCCGGTAGCGGACCGTGCGGCACGTGCAGCCGCCGTCGAAGGCCGTGGCTCCGTCTTCCATCGTTCGTCTCCAATCGCACCCGTTCGCGGCGGGGACCCGACATCGTAGTCGCGTCGCGCGGGACTAAAGCGTCACGGTGCGCGCCGACACCGCGCCGTCGACGACGGTCAGCTCGCCGACCGAGATCGGCAGGCTGAATCGCCGCGGGCCGGCGCTGCCGGGATTGACGAAGAGGACGCCGTCGCGGCGCTCGACGATCGGCCGATGCGAGTGCCCCGAGACGACGACGGCGACGCCCGCTGCGGCCGGGTCGATGTCGAGTTGCGCGAGGTCGTGGATCGCGTACAGCCAGACGCCGCCGACCTCGACGAGCTCGCTTTCGCGCAGCCGGGCGGCCCACGCACCACGGTCGTTGTTGCCGCGCACGGCGACGACGGGAGCGATCGCGGCGAGCGCTTCGAGCACCTCGGGCCGGCAGACGTCGCCGCCGTGGACGATGCGGTCGCTGCCGGCGAGGAACGCGAGCGCCTCGGGGCGGAGCAGATCGTGGGTGTCCGAGATCAGGCCGATGCGAAGCGGCGCCGCGGCGCGCCGCGCGCTCGTCCTCACGCCGGCGGCGGCACGTGGCGAAACGTCGCCGCGACGATCGCGCGGTCCTCGTCGTCGGCGATCGCGGCGAGCGCCGCTTCGGCATGCGCGTAGGCATCGCGGTGTTCGGTCGCGCGCCCGGCGACGTGCGCCGCGTGCGCGAAGATCGCGTGGCAGAACGCGATCTCCCAGTCCGGGCTCGCCTGCGCGAGGAAGTAGGCGCGCATCTCCTCGGCGTGCGCGAGCGCGCGCTCGCCCAGGCCGAGCAGCGCGTGCACCTCGGCCAGCAGCATCGTCGCGCGCATCCGGTGGAGCTCGGTGCCGACCTTGCCCCAGTGCCACGCCGACGCGTGGGCAGCGTCGATCATCTCGCGGTCGTCGGCGGCGCTGCGCGTCGCGGTCGAGAGCTCCCAGGCGCGGTTGTTGCACTCCATCGCGAAGCGCTTGTGCCACGCCGCGCGATCGCTGTCCGACGGTTGCGTGCTCACGTTGCCCCCTCGAGGACGAGCTGCGTCTGCGTGACGACCGCGCAGAGCTTGCCTTCCGCGGTGCGGATCGACGTCTGCCAGACCATCGTCGTGCGGCCGCGGTGGAGCGCGACGCTCTCGCCGGTCACCGTCGTGCCGACGCGCGCGCCGCCGATGAACTTGGTGCTCGAGTCGGTCGTCGTCGTCCGCTTGCCCGGTGCGAGGTTGACGAACGTTCCCACCGCGCCGAGCGTGTCGGCGAACGCCATCGACGCGCCGCCATGGAGGATGCCGCCGGTTGTGCAGAGGTCGGGGCGGACCGCCATCTCGGCGACGATGCGCTCGGGCTCGCAGCTGACGAGGCGGATCCCCATCAGCCCGGGAAAGAGCGGCTCGAACAGCTCTTGCAGTGCGGCAGCGTCGGTCATTTGCATTGCTCCTGCTGATCGGCTCAGCGGTTCGCCGAGTGCGTCGCCATCCAGTACGCGATCGCGATCACGAACGGCAGCACCAGTTCGGGAACGAGATAGCCGAGCCAGACCGCGTGCGGCTCGGGCAGGCCGACGCGCGCGATCGAGACGAGCCTGCCGGTGCCGGCGAGCAGCACGCCGAGCGCGAGCAGGTAGACGAGCGTGCCCTGCTCGGCGATCGTCCACGCCGCCCACGCGGCGATGAGCCCGGTCGAGAAGTAGACGCCGGCCATGAAGCGATGGACGTTGTCGAGGCGAGGCGACGTGTCGGGCTGGCCGAGGACGAACTGCAGCGTCCCGCCCGCGATCGCGATCGCCGCGACGAGGTAGAGGCAGACCTGGACCACGCGCAACGAAACCGGCATCGACTCTCTCCTCGAGGGTGCGCGGCGCTCGCCGCGGTCATGAACGGCACGGCAGCGAGCCTAGCCGACGTTTCCGGCGATGGCCAGCGCGAGGTTCGCCCGCGCGCGCGCCTCCAGCTCGGGGCGCAGCCGCGGCGTGCGGTAGATCGGATCGCGGGCGAGGAAGGCGGCCAGGACCGCGCTTCGCCTGGCGCGGAACTCGGCTTCCGGGACGTGCGCGTACTCGCGCCGGATCTGCGCCTCGTACTCGGCGAACCGCGCCGCATCCGCGCCGAGGATCGCGAGATCGATGTCGACGAGCAGCTCCTCGTCTGCGTTGCCCGGCGTCGCCGTTGCGTGGCGCGTCGCCATGACGAGGGCATCGACGCGGACGACGATGTCGGCGGGCGGCGCCAGCGAGCGCGGCGCGCGCCCAGTCGGCGCTGCGACGCTCGTTGTCGTGGCGGCGGACGTCGTAGACGGCGTCGTGGAACCAGAGCGCGATCTCGACCTCGGCCGGCCGCGCTGCGAGGTCGCGACACGCGCCGAAGCGCTCGATGCACTCGCGCAGGTGCTGCAGCGTGTGGTAGCTGCGCTGCGGCTCGCCGTACGCGGCGAGCAGCGCGTCGCGCACCGCAGCGCCGTCGCCGGTTGCGCCGAGCGTGTCCCACGCGCGCCGCCACGAGCGCGCGAGGACGTCGACGTCGTGGCTCGCCATGCTGCGTTTTCAGAGCACGAACGGGACGAGCGCGCGCACGCGGTCGCGGTAGCGCTCGTAGTCGTCGCCGAACTGCTCGGCCATCCAGCGCTCCTCGAGGCGGAGCTTTCGCCACAGCGACGCGACGACGATCACCACCGCGAGCACGCCTCGCATCTCGCCGAGCGTGATCGCCGAGCCGACGAACGCGAGCACGAGCCCGGTGTAGATCGGGTGGCGGACGATCGCGTACGGTCCGCTCGTGACGAGCTCGTGGTCGCGCTTCACGGTGACGATCCCGCTCCAGTTGGAGCCAAGGTGGACGCGGGCCCAGACCGTGAAGAGAAGGCCGGCGGCGACGAGCACGGCACCGCTCCACTCGATCGCCGACGACGACGGCACGAAGCGCGCGCGCAACGCGTCGAGCGATGGCGCCGGGCCCCAGAGCAGCAGCACGGCGATCGCGAGCGGGCCGAGATGGAGGAGGCGCGAGCGCATCGTCTCGCGGCGTGCGCTCGGCTTGACCGCGAGCGACGCTGCCGTCCAGATCGCGATCCAGCACAACCACAGCGCGAGGATCGCCGCGCTCGGGGAAGTCGTTCGCATCTTGCGGTCGCGCTCCGCGTCGTCGCCGCTAGCGCCGCGAGCACGTGCGCGGCGGGCGTCCTAGAACGCGATCCTGCCTCGGACGATGTCCCACCAGAGCCGCCAGTCGCCGATGAAACTCAGCAGCGGATACTTGAACGTCGCCGGCTTGTTGTGCTCGAAGAAGAAGTGGCCGACCCACGCGAACGCGTAGCCTTCGAGCAGCGCGACCAAGACGAGCCACCAGTTGTGGGTCCACGCGGCGAGGACGAGCAGCACGAGCGCAATGCTCGAGCCGACGAAGTGGAGCCGGCGCGACGTCCGGTTGGCGTGCTCGCTGAGGTAGAACGGATAGAAGTCGGCGAAGCTGCGGTAGACCTTGGCGTCGGTGCTCATGCCGGCCTCCGTGCCATCGTGCGATGCGCGGCGAGATGCGCGCGGCCCTGCTCGGAAACCGCGACGAGCGCTTCGCCGCCCGGCGCATGAAGACGATCGAGAAAGCCGCGCGCGTTCGCTTCTTCCCAGACCGGCAGCCGCGGACACGAGGTCCGCCAGGCGTCGATCACCTCGCGATACGGACGCGGCTCGCGACCGATCCACTCGAGCAGGTCGAGAACGAGCGGATCGACGGCATCGGACATGGTGGCTCCCGCGGCGGATCGCGGCGGCGAGTGTAGACCCGCGTCGCGGAGCGGCACGCCCGCTCAGGCGACCGGCTCGGGCGTCCGCTTGCGCTCGCGCTTTTCTTCGCGCTCCGGCGTCGGCTCGTGGTACCACTGCTTGTGCGGCGACACCGCGCCGCACGCCGGGCACTGCGTCAGCGGCCAGCGCAGGCCGCAGCCCGGGCAGACGCCGCCGGTCCAGAACGTGTGCCACAGCGTCGCGCAGCGCGGCAGGCAGGCCCAGCGGTCGTCGGGGCGCGGCCGGTACTCGCAACGCGGACAGAGGATTCGCTTGGGTCGCTCCTTGCGCACGCAGCCAGCATAGCGCTCAATCGACGCGGCTTGCGACGCACGAAAAGCAGCCGCGCTTGGCGTTGTGCAAGTGGACGTAGTCGACCGCACCCTCGGCGAACAGGCGGTCGAGCACGGCAGCGACCTCGGCACCGTCGCAGACCGCAGCGTCGATCATCATCGCGCTTGCGTCGTACGCGCGCAGCGACATGAGGCGGCGCGTCACGTAAGGCGGCACCTCGCCCGGGGGGAGGTCGCTTGGCTTCGCGTCGCGGCGAACGAAGATCGGCCCCGAGGCACGGTAAGGCGATCGCGCCGGGTGGTGTTCGTAGGGGAGGAGAAGGAGCTCGGCACCGACCGGCGCGTCCTCGAGGCTCACGCGGCAGGGAAACCCAGGGTCCGAGTCGGCGGTGCGCCGCACCACGCCGAGCCGATGCAGGGCATCGTCGGTCAACGCAAAAAGGGGTTCGAAAGGGGCGGGGTCCAGGCCCGCAAGTCGCCAGCGATGCATCGTCTTCTCCTCGAGTGCGATGCTGGCATGGTGGCGGAGACGAGGCGCTCCGGCTCGCCGTCTGCGGACATGGAATCCGAGTCGTCCGGGTCAGGAGCGTGCGGGCACGCGCTCGGCGCGGATCGTGTTGAGCAGCTCGGCGAGCTCCTTCGCCGAGCGGCCGTAGGTGTCCGGCAGCGCCGCTTCGGCACCGGCCAGCGCGTTCAGGACCTTGCGCGTCGTCGCTTGGGGCGTGTAGCCGGGGGCGAAGCGGTACGCGACCATCGTCCGCGTGCTCGAAGGAATGGTGCAGGGGTAGAACTCGCCGACGTCCTGCCACGGAACGAACCCCTTGCGGAACATCGTGCACGTCATGAAGCCGCGCTCATCGAGCTCGAGATACGAGCTGCCGGGGAGCAGCTGGACGACTGCGACCACGACACCGAGCCCGAAGAACGCAATCGCCCCATACGCAGCGGCCGGATGGGTCGGCAGGACGAAAAAGCCGGCGACGACGAACGCACCGCTCCCCAGCAGCAACAGCAGCACGCTCTTGCGTGTCGTGCGCAAGCGCACGGGAAGCGGAGTGCGAGCGGCCATCGAACAAGCGTAGCACTCGAACCGCGCGCCAGACTCGGTTCGCGCCCCGGCATCACCAGTCTTCCTTGACGGCGAGCACCATGTCACGACCGGTGACTTGCCGAGCCGACAGCCACGCAGTGAGCGTGCCGGCGACGATGACCGCGGCGCACAGCGCCGCCAGCCGCGCCTCGGGGAGCAGCAGGTCCATCGTCCAGTGAAAGCTCTGCGGATTGACGACGTCGACGAGGACGACGCTCACCGCGATGCCGAGGACGAGACCGAGCGCGGCGCCGACCGCGGTCCAGACCGCGCCTTCGGCGGCGACGACGGCGAGGATCTGGCGTCGTGTCAGGCCGAGGTGCGCGAGCAGGCCGAATTCCTTCCGGCGGGCAATCACCTGCGCCGAGAAGCTCGCCGCGATGCCGAACAGGCCGATCGCGATCGCGACCGCCTGCAGCCAGTAGGTGACGGCAAAGCTGCGGTCGAAGATGCGCAGCGACGTCGCCCGGATCTCGCGCGGCGACGCGAACTCGAGCAGCGCCGCGTCGTAGCCGCTCGCGGTCGCGAGCGAGCGCAGCGCCGCTTCGACCGTCGCCGTCCCGGCGCCGGGCGCAAGCCAGAGCGCGAGGTCGTTGACGCGCTCGTCGCCGGTGAGTCGCAGCCAGTCGGCGCGGTCGATGACGATCGCGCCGTACTGGCGCGCGTAGTCGCGCCAGACGGCGCGCACGAAGACGTTGGCACGGCGGCCGTCGGGAAGCGGCAGCGCGAGCGTCGATCCCGGCGCCGCGCCGTAGAGCGCGACGACCGCCTCGCTCACGTACGCCGGCGTCGCTCCCGGTGGCGCAGCGACGATCGCTCCGGCGAGCGGCAGCCGGCGCTCCGGATCGCCGACCGGCCGCGCGATCAGCGTCACCGCCGGCCGCCGCGGATCGAGCTGGAGCGCGACCGCGCGCTGGGCATCGACACGGGCGACGCCGGGAATCGCCGCGACGCGCTCGGCGAAGCGCGGCGGCAGCGTCGCGATCTCGCTGCCGATCGGGCCGACGGCAGCGCGGACGTAGAGGTCGGCAGGCAGGACGACGTCGAGCCAGCGCAGCACGCCTTCGCGAAAGCTCGCGACCATCACCGTCAGCGCGACCGAGAGCGCGAGGCTGGCGACGACGCCGGCGGTCGCGATCGTCGCGCTCGCGCGCTGGTAGCGCGCGCGCTCGACGGCGAGCAGCGCGAGCGGATGGCGCGGCTCGGCGATGAAGGCGAGCGCGGCACCGACGCCGGCGGGAACGCAGGCGATGCCGCCGATCAGCAGCAGCCCGACCGAGACATACGCCGCGAGCGGAATTTCGAACAGCGGCGGCAGCAATGCGAGCGCGGCGCCGACGACGACGAGCGCGACGCCGAGCCGCCACGGCGTGCGCGTCGACGTCGCCATCCCGAGGCCCTTGAGCGCCTGCGCGGGAACGATGCGCTCGGCCGAGCGCGCCGGCACCCAGCCGCCGACGAGCGCGGCGACGACGCCGAGCGCGCCGTATGCGAGCGCGCCGACGGTGTCGAACCTGAGCGGAGGCGCGACGCCGGGAAAGTAGCCGCCGCCGAGGTCACCGCCGAAGAGACGCAGCGCGACCCAGGCGAGCGCGGTGCCGAGCGCGATGCCGAGCACGCTGCCGACGGCGCCGAGGATCGCCGACTCGGCGAGGACGAGCGCGCGCCGCTCTCGCGCCGAAAGCCCGAGCACCGCGAGCAGCGCGAGCGGCTGCGCGCGCTGCGCGACCGAGAGCGCGAGGATCGAGAAGACGAGGAACGCGCCAGTGAACATGGCGACGAGCGCGAGCACGGTGAGGTTGACGCGGTAGGCGCGCGACACGTTTGAGACGCGCTCGCCCGCCTCGCCGGGCTCGCCGGCACGCACTCCTGGCGGCAGGCGAAGCGATGCGACGACGGCGTTGCGGTCGGCGCCGGCGGCGAGCCGAACGTCGATCCGCTGCAGACGGCCGACCATCCCGAGCGCGACCTGCGCGCCGGCGATGTCCATCGCCGCGAGCGGCGGCCCGGCGGCGGCGACGCTGCCGGCGACGCGCAGCTCGATTCGTCCCTGCGGCGTCTGCAGCGCGAGCGTCGTCGCGTCGCTGCCGAAGCGGCGCTCGGCGGCGGCATTGAGGAAGACCACGCCGGGATCGATCGCGGCGAAGCGGTCGCTGCCGGCGCGCGGCCGCGGCAGCATCGCCGGCGCGAGACGCGCGACGACGAACGCGTCGATGCCGACGACGCGGATCGGGACGCGGCGGCCGGCGGCATCGAACGCGAACGTCTCGGCCTCGACGACCGGGCTCGCGACCGCGACGCCGGGCGTCTTCGCGACGCCGCCGTAGAGCGTTTCGTCGAAGCCGCTGCGCGGCCCGACGAGCTCGAGGTCGGCGTCGCCGTTGATCGCGCGCACCGCGGCGCCGAACTCGGCGAGCGCCGACGCGTTGATGAGGTGCACCGAGAACGCGAGCGCGACACCGAGCGTCACTGCGAGCAGCGCGGCGACGTGGCGCCACGGGTGGTGGCGCAGCTCGGGCCACGAGAGCTGGCGCAGCAGCGCAAAGCTCACGCCACGATCCCGTTCGGCGTCAGCGTCACGCTGCGGTCGGCACGCGCCGCCGCGGCGCGCGAGTGCGTCGCGAGCAGACACGCCGCGCCGTGCGCGCGCACCTGCTCGACGAAAAGCGCGAGGACGCGCTCGGCGGTGGCAGGGTCGAGGTTGCCGGTCGGCTCGTCGGCGAGGATGAGGCGAGGCCGATGGACGAGCGCGCGCGCAATCGCGACCCGCTGCAGCTGGCCGCCGGAGAGCGTCTGCGGCAGCCGCGATTCGAAGCCGCCGAGGCCGACGGCGTCGAGCACCGCCGCGACGCGTTGCGGATCGGGTGCGCGCTGGAGCAGCAACGGCAACGCGACGTTGGCGCCGACGGTCAGGTGCGGCAGCACGTGGAACGCCTGGAAGACGAAGCCGAGGTGGTCGCGGCGGAAGATCGCCTGCGCGGATTCGTCGATGGCGTGGACGTCGGTGCCGTCGACGTGCACCGAGCCGGCGTCGATGGTGTCGAGGCCGGCCGCGCAGTTGAGGAGGGTCGACTTGCCGACGCCCGACTCGCCGACGACGGCGACGAATTCGCCCGGCGCGAGCACGAGATCGACGTCGGCGAAGACCGTGCTCGCGCCGTAGCGCTTGGCGAGCCCGGCGATCGCGAGCACCGGCTCAGCCAACGCGACCCTCGCTCGCGAGCCGCTCGACGATCGCGACGACCTGCGCGACGGCATCGCCGTCGTCGGCGGCGACGACGACACGACCGGGCATTGCGCGCAGCCACGTCAGCTGGCGCTTGGCGAGCTGGCGAGTCGCCGTCGTCGCCGCCGCGGCGAGCGCTGCGCGGTCGACGCGGTCCGAGGCATCGAGCGCCGCCCACGCCTGCCGATAGCCGACCGCGCGCATCGACGGCAGCGCCGCGTCGAGGTCGCCGCGCGCGCGCAGCGTGCGCACTTCGTCGACGAAACCGGCATCGAGCATGGCCGCGAAGCGCTCGCCGATGCGCGCGTGCAGCCAGGCGCGCTCGCGCGGCTCGAGCGAGACGAGCAGCGGCGCGCGCCCGCTCGGCGCGGTGTGCCACGCCGACAGCGGCCGCCCGCTGAGCAGATGCACTTCGAGGGCGCGCTGGATGCGCTGGCTGTCGTTCGGCGCGATGCGCGCCGCGCTCGCCGGATCGACGGCCGCGAGCTCGGCGTGCAGCGCGGGCCAACCGGCGCGCGCTGCGCGCTCGTCGAGCTCGGCGCGTATTCGCGGGTCCGCCTCGGGAAGCGCATCGAGGCCGTCGAAAAGGGCCTTGAAATAGAGCATCGTGCCGCCGACGAGGAGCGGGGTTGCGCCGCGCGAGCGGATCGCCGCGATCGCGGCGCGAGCGTCGGCGACGAAGCGCGCCGCCGAGTAGCGCTCGCTCGGCTCGACGATGTCGATCAGGTGATGCGGAACCGCGGAACGGTCCGCGGCGGCCGGCTTGGCGGTGCCGATGTCCATGCCGCGGTAGACGAGCGCGGAGTCGACGCTGACGATCTCGACGCGCGTGCGCGCGCCGAGCGCGGCGGCGACGGCGAGCGCGGCCGCGCTCTTGCCCGCTGCAGTCGGACCGGCGATGCAGAGCGGCTCGACGTCGCCCGGGGTCGGGTGGGGCATTCGGCGAGGGTAGCAGCCCGCGCGCCCGGTAGGAGCTCGCCTACAGCGAGGCGTCGCGCGTGCCTACGTGCGCCGCGTTGCGCTTCCGATGGCGCGCGTTCGCGAGCGCGGTCGAGACTGACAGCTTCGTCGAGATCTCGACCCATCAGGAACGCGCAATGCAGATGACCCTCGCCATCGGTCCGCTCGTCGCACTCATCGCAGGGATCCTGATCCTCGTCGTCCCGCGGCTGCTCAACTTCATCGTCGCGATCTACCTGATCATCATCGGCCTGCTCGGGCTGTTCGGCGGCCACCTCAACATCCACTAGCGGGCGTCGTCGGCAGCGAAGCGCTCGTCGGTGCGCAGGTAGCGCCACTGTCCCGGCGGCAACGCGCCGAGCGCGACGGCGCCGATCCGCACCCGTTTGAGGCCGACGACGTCGAGACCGACGGCCTCGCACATGCGCCGGATCTGGCGCTTCTTTCCTTCGCTCAGCACGAAGCGCAGCTGCTCGGCGTTGATGCGCTCGACGCGCGCGGGCTTGAGCGCCTGGCCGTCGAGCTCGAGGCCGTGGCGCAGCAGCGCGAACGAGCGCTCCGCGAGCGCCGCGCCGTCGCGCACCGCGACGCGCACGAGGTACTCCTTCTCGATCGTGGTGTCCTCGCCGATCAGCTGGCGCGCGATGCGGCCGTCCTGCGTCAGCACGAGGAGTCCCGTCGAATCGATGTCGAGCCTTCCGGCGGGAACGAGGCTGCGCAGATGCTGCGGCTGCAAGCGCAGTCCCGAGCGGTCGTCGCGCCACTGGCGGTCTGGCGTGACGAGGACGCGCGCCGGCCGGTGGCCGTCCTCGGCCTGGCCGCTGACGTAGCCGACCGGCTTGTGGACGAGCACGGTGACGAGCTCGGCCTGCGCCCTGCGCGCACGCGGGTCGAGCGTGATGCGCGCCGACGGATCGACGCGCGAGCCGAGCTCGGCGACGACGCGGCCGTCGACGCGGACCCAGCCACGCGCGATCCACTCGTCGGCTTCGCGCCGCGATGCGAGGCCGAGCTCGGCCATCCGCTTCGAGAGGCGCACGCCGGCGTCGGCAGGCAGCGACGGCGCGGCCGCCGGCGGCGCCGCTGGGGGCTGCTTCATCGGCCGCGCCAGAACAGGCGGTCGAGCTCGGCGTGCGTCACCTGGCGCCAGGTCGGGCGGCCGTGGTTGCACTGGTCGGCGCGATCGGTGCGCTCCATGTCGCGCAGGAGCGCGTTCATCTCCGGCAGCGTCAGCACGCGGTTGGCGCGGACGGCGCCGTGGCACGCCATCGTCGAGAGAAGCTCGTCGCGGGCGCGAACGAGCGCTTCGCTCGTGCCGACGTCGGCGAGCTCGGCGAGCACCGAGCGCGCGAGCTCGACGACGTCGCCGCCGGCGAGCGGCGCCGGCACGGCGCGCAGCGCGAGCGTTCCGCTGCCGATCGGCGCGAGGTCGAGCCCGAGCGCGCGCAGCGTGTCGGCGTGCGCCTCGGCAGTCGCGACCTCGCTCGCGCTGGCGGGAAACGTCGCCGGGATGAGGAGGGCCTGCTCGGCCGGCGCGCCGCCATCGACCGCGGCCTTCAGGCGCTCGTAGACGATCCGCTCGTGCGCCGCATGCATGTCGACGATCACGAGGCCGTTCGCGTTCTCGGCGAGGATGAATGCGCCGGCGAGCTGCGCGAGCGCGCGGCCGAGCGGCCAGTCCTCGGCTTCGTCGTCGCTGCGCGGTGCGGTCGCTGCGCCGAGCGCGGCACGCCTTTGCGTCGAGGCCGCGCTCGGCTCGCCGAGGCGCCACGGCGGCGGCGACGCTTCGGCGACACCGAGCGTCCACGCAGCGTCGGCTGTCGTCAGATGCAGCGGCCGCTGCGTTGCCGCGTCGGCAAGCGGCGCATGCGCGGCCGCGGCGACGTCGCCCGTCGTCGCGCGCTCGGCGACCGCCGCCGCCAGCGCGCCGGCGACCGCCTTGCGGACTGCCTCGTGCACCTCGCGCGCATCGCGAAAGCGCACTTCGACCTTCGCCGGATGGACGTTGACGTCGACGCGCTCGGGCGCGACCGCGATGAAGAGCAGGTACGCCGGCTGCCGGCCGCCGTGCAGGACGTCTTCGTAGGCGGCCCGCACCGCGTGCGCGATCAGCTTGTCGCGGACATGGCGGCCGTTGACGTAGACGTACTGCAGGTCGGCGCGCGAGCGCGCCGATTCGGGCGTGCCGGCACGGCCGACGATCGCGAGCCCGCCGAGGTCGACGTCGACCGCGCGGCTGTGCGCGAAGAACTCGGCGCCGAGCAGCTCGGCAGCGCGCTCGCCGCCCGCGGCGCGCGGCCAGCGCGCGACCGGCTTGCCGTCGTGCCAGACCGCGAACGCGAGGTCGGGGCGCGCGAGGGCGTGGCGACGCACCGCCTCGACGCAATGCGCGAGCTCGGTCGCCTCGCTCTTCAGGAACTTGCGCCGCGCCGGCGTGCTGAAGAAGAGCTCGCGGACGTCGGCCGTCGTGCCGACCGCGCGCGCCGCGGCGCGCAGCTCGCCGCTGCGGGCATCGATCGTCGTCGCGTGCGCGGCGTCGGCGGTGCGGCTCGTCAGCGCGACGTCGGCGACCGATGCGATCGCCGCCAACGCCTCGCCGCGAAATCCCATCGTCGCGACGCCCTCGAGGTCGGCGAGCGTCGCGATCTTGCTCGTGGCGTGGCGGCGCAGCGCCGCAACGAGCTCGTCGGCGGCGATGCCGTGGCCGTCGTCCTCGACCGCGATCTGGCGGATGCCGCCGCCGACGAGGCGGATGGCGATGCTCATCGCGCCGGCATCGATCGCGTTGTCGACCAGCTCGCGGACGACCGACGCCGGCCGCTCGACGACCTCGCCGGCGGCGATCTGGCTGACGAGCTCGCTCGGCAGCTCGCGGATCGGTCGGCGCGCAGCGCGCTCGAGCACGGCATTCATCGCCGCATTGTCGCCGTTCGTGACGCAGATTTCGCACTGCGTGGTCGTCGCCGTGTCCGTGCCGCGCGGGTGCGTGTTAGGTTCGCGCGATGACCGAGAGCGCGATCCGGACCGAGGCGGCGAACGCCGGCAGCGAGCCGCCGCCGGCGTTCGTCGACGCCATCGCCGAGCTCGGCGCGCGGCGCACGGTGCGCACGTCGCAGGCGATCTACAACACGCAGGGCCTGAAGCTGCTCGAGGGCGGCGTCGCGATCGACCGCACGCTCTACGACAAGCTCTTCTCGCACCGCTTGTCGCTGCCGCTCGACGAATGCATCGACCCGGGGCCGGGGACCGACGGCGAGTCGCTCGCCGGCAGCGCGCGCGCGGCGGCGCTGCGCCATCCGTTCTTCTCCCGGGTCGCTCCCGCCGGCGACTCCGGTCGGGTGCTGCTCGACGCGATCGCGCAGGTCCGGCTGCCGAAGCCGGTCGCGCTCCACCTCACGCTCGCGCGCGAGACGCGACGCGCGCTCTACGACCACGGCATCCTGATGGCGCTGCTCGCGGCGCACCTCGTGCGCGAAAGCGGCGGCTCGTCGGGCGAGCTGCGCGACGCCGCGACCGCGGGGTTGCTGCACGACCTCGGCATGCTGCACATCGCGCCGGAGCTGCTCGATTCCGACGAGCGGCTGAGCGGCGACGAGCTGAAGCCGGTGTGGGCGCATCCGCTGACCTCTTCGATGCTCGTCGACCGCTTCACCGAGTATCCCAAGGAGGTCGTGCGCGCGATCGTCGAGCACCACGAGCGCCTCGACGGCTCCGGCTATCCGCGCGGCCTCGCCGGCGATGCGATCGGCGCGCTCGGCCGCGTCCTCGGCATCGCCGAGGTCGTGACCGCGATGTTCGACGGCGAACGACGCTTTCCCGAGCAGCGCGTGTCGCTGCTCCTGCGCATCAATCCGCGCCGCTACGACGCAGTCCACGTCGCCGCGATCCACCGCCTGCTCGCGACCGCGCCGGCACCGGTCGACGACGACGCGCTCGACGCCGGCGCGCTCGTCGAGCGACTGCAGCGGCTCACCGACGTGCTCGCGCAGTGGCGCGCAACGAGCGCGGCGCTCGGCGGCGTGCCGCCGGCGCAGGCGGCGCTCGTTCGTGCCGTCGACGCGCAGAACGCCACCCTGCAGCGCATGCTCTACGACGCCGGCGTGACGCGCGCGCAGCTGGCGGCGATCGCGGGCGAGGTGGGCAGCGATGCGGGCCTCCGAATCGAGCTCTGGGCGATCGCCGAGGAGCTGCTCTGGCAGCTGCACGCGGCGGCCAACCAGCTCAAGCGGCGCTGGCCGGCGACGACGAGCGGTGTCGCGCATCCGGCCGAGCTCGTCGCCTGGTTCGACGCCGTCGCCGCGCTCGACGAAGCGAAAGCCCCGGCGTAGCCGGGCATCTTCGAGGCGGCGTCGATAATCGACGCATGGATCTGCTCGGATCGGTGCTCGACTTCGTCCTCCACGTCGACGTCCACCTCGCCAACTTCGTCGGCCTCTACGGCACCTGGGTCTACGCGCTGCTGTTCGCGATCATCTTCGTCGAGACCGGGCTCGTCGTGATGCCGTTCCTGCCCGGCGACTCGCTCCTCTTCGTCGTCGGCGCGATGTGCGCGCACGGATTGATGAGCCTGCCGCTCGTGCTCGTCCTGCTCTGGATCGCGGCGGTGGCCGGCAACCAGAGCAACTACGCGATCGGCCGCATCGTCGGGCCGCGCGTCTTCGGCTGGAAGAACTCGCGCTGGTTCAACAAGAACGCGTTCGACCAGGCGCACGCGTTCTACGAGCGCTACGGCGGCATCACGATCGTCGCCGCGCGCTTCATGCCGTTCGTTCGCACGTTCGCGCCGTTCGTCGCCGGCGTTGCGCAGATGACGCGACGCCGCTTCACGCTCTACGACGTCAGCGGCGGCGCGCTCTGGATCGGCTCGGTGACGATCGCCGGCTACCTGTTCGGCAACGTGCCATGGGTGAAGGAACACCTCGAGTGGATCATCTGGGGCGCGATCCTGATCCCGGGGCTGCTCGTCCTCATCGGGGCATGGCGGGCGCGGATGAAGCAGGCGAAGGCCGCTTGACCTTCTTGCCCGCCGCCGAAGACGCGTCCGACGCGGCGCTCGCCGGCGCCTTCGCCGCGCTCGCCGCGGCCTCGGGCTGCGGATTGCACGCCTGCTGCTGGTAGACGGTCCGGCCGTTCTCGACGCACTTGTACATCTGCGCCGCGGCGAACGCGTCGCTGCCGAGGGCGAGCGCGAGCGCCGCCGCGAGCCTGGCGATCGTCGTCATCGCGCGATCGTCACGAGCGCGAGCTGCTCGGCGACGATCTCGGGGCGCATCAGCCGCCAGCGGCCGCGCGTGCTCATGTCGAGCACGACCGGGGTCGCGTCGGCGGCGCTCGCCTCCGGATGGATCTCGAGCACGCGCTTGACGCAGCGGCGGATCCATTCCGCGGTGTCGCGCACGTAGTCGATGTCGGCGTCGTCGAGCCGGCAGACGAGGCGAATCGTCTTCTCGAAGGGTCCGTCGGAGGTCGTTTCGCTCATTCCAATCCTCGCCGGTGCTTGGCGGGTGCGCCGTGGCGTCCGCCAGGCGGCGGCATTCTCGATCGTGGCGCTGCGCGGATGTGCGACCTCCGGGCGCGCACGGCAGCGGCGCGCGCAATCGGTCACGCGGTGTCTCGCGGCGCGCGCCGACGTTCGCTAGCGGACCGTGTAACCGCGGCCTTCCATGCACGCGAAGGTCGCGCGCTGGAAGATGCTCGCGTCGGCCATCGCGCCGCGCTGGGTCGTCGCCCAGCGGTTGCAGTCGCGGCGGTCGGCCTCCGTCTGCTCGGCGCTCTGGCCGTTGCGCGGATAGAAGATCGGCTCGGAGGCAGTCGCCTGCGGCACCGGCCGCCCGCGGCTCGTCTGCGGTGCCGGCTGGACCGGCTGTGGCGCCGGCTGTCCGTCGGCGCCGCGCGCCGTGTCCTCGGAGTACATCGCGCCGCCGGGAGGCGCTTCGTAGTAGGCGTACGCCGGCGGGTAGTAGTAGGCCGGGTAGTAGCCGCCCCAGTACCCGCCCCAGTAGCCGACGCTCGCGCCGATCGCGACGCCGCCCCAGAACGGCCAGTAGCCGCCGTAGTAGCAGCAAGGGCGGTAGTAGCCGCCGTGCCAGTAGCCGCCGTGCCAGGTGCCGCCGTGCCAGGTGCCGCCGTGCCAGCCGCCACCGTGCCACGCTGCGGCAGCGCCGCGCGCGTCGGCGACCGACGGAACGAGAAGGGCGGCCGCGGCGAATGCGGCAGCTGCGACGAGGGTGCGGGCGTGTCTCATGACGACCTCCGGGCGGCCGCCGTTGCGGCGAGCCGCGGCCCGATTGTCGCGCTTTGGCGCGCGCCGCGATGTAAAGCGCGACCGGCGGCGCTGTCAACGCCGGTCTTCGCCGCGGCGTTGCCAAATCATTCCTCGCATCGGAGAACCCGAACATGACGCTTCGTCTTTCCCTGGCCGCTTCCGTGCTGGCGCTCGCCGGCGTCGCGCTCTCTGCGCAAGCCGCCGAAAGCATCGGCGACTCCGCGTCGTCGGCGGCGAAGAAGACCGGCCACGCGGTCGCACAGACCGGCCGCGACGTCGGCCACGCGACCGCCGAGGCCGGCCGCAAAACCGGCCACGCCGTCGCGGAAACCGGGCGCGATGTCGGTCACGCCACTGCCGAAGCGGGTCGCGACGCCGGCCACGCGACCGCGGAGGCCGGCCGCAAGACCGGCCACGCCGCGGCCGAAGCGGGCCGCAAGACCGGCCATGCCGTGCACAAGGAGACCGACAAGGCGAAGTCCGCCGCCAAGCCGGCCTCGGCGAGCTGATCGGCGAAGCGCGTTCCTGACTAGCGCGCGAGCAGGCGCGCGAGCTCGCCGGCACACAGCGTCACCGCGGCGTTCGCTTCGTCGATCACCTTGCCCATGGTGATGAAGCCGTGGATCTGGCGCTCGAAGCAGACGTAGGTCGCGCGGTTGCCCGCGGCGACGAGGCGATTCGCGTACTCGAAGCCTTCGTCGCGCAGCGGATCGAAGCCGGCGGTCAGCACCAGCGCCGGCGGCAGCCGCGACAGGTCGGGATGCAGCAACGGCGACGCCCGCCAGTCGAGATCGTGCGCGGGGTCCGCGATGTAGTGGTCGTGGTAGTAGCCGATCGTCTCGGTCGTCAGCAGATAGCCGTTGCCGTTCTCGGTGTGCGACGGATGGCCGCGCCGCATGTCGGTCGCCGGATAGATCAGCAGCTGGTACGCGATCGGCACCGTGCCGCCGTCGCGCGCCGCGATCGCAACGACCGCGGCGAGGTTGCCGCCGGCGCTGTCGCCGCCGACCGCGAGCCGCGCCGGGTCGATGCCGAGCTCGCTCGCCTGCCGGTGCACCCACGCCGTCGCGGCGATGCAGTCGTCGACCGCGGCGGGAAAGCGGTGCTCGGGCCCCATCCGGTAGTCGACCGCGACGACGACCGCACTGGCGCCGTTGCAGAGCTCGCGGCAGAGGACGTCGTGGGTGTCGAGGTCGCCGATCGTCCAGCCGCCGCCGTGGTAGTAGACGAGCGCGGGCAGCGCGCTCGCCTTCGTCGGCGAAGCGCCGGCGCCGAGCGGTCGATAGATGCGCAGCGGGACCGCGCCGTGCGGGCCTTTGCAGCGCGTGTCGATGACGCCGCCGACGTCGGGCGGCGCCGGCTGTGTGAAGAAGCGCCGGTCGCGATAGAACGCGCGCGCGTCGACGGGCGTCAGCGTGTGCATCGCCGGCAGCTTGCGTTCTTCGATCAGGTCGAGCAACGCGCGGGCGTCGGGGTGCAGCATCGTTGTTCCTCCTAGGGATGCTCTGAACAAGTCGTCGTGGGCGCGTTCGCGAAAGAAAGGGCCTGATCCTAGGCGCTCCGCGAAGCGTCGTAGCGGGGACTACAACCGAGCGGCGCAACGACGGAGCAGGCCCTTTATCTCGCGAACCCTTCGGGGCGGTGGCTTTGCGGGCGATCTGCTGTGTTGCAGCCCTTGCGAAGGCTTCAGCCTTCGCTGCGGCCTGCGCCTTGCATCTCCTCCCGCAAAGGCACCGCCGCGCCCGCGAGGACTTGTTCAGAGCATCCCTAGAGCTGGCGCGAGCGCGCGAGCGGCGGGTTGCGCGCGAAGTAGCGCTGGATGCCGAGCGCGAGCGCGGCGACGAGCTGCGCGCGGTACTCGGGGTCGCGCAGTTTCGTCTCCTCGCCGGGGTTCGAGATGAACGCCGACTCGACCAGGATCGAGGGAATGTCGGGCGCCTTCAGCACCGCGAAGCTCGCCTGCTCGACGCTGCCCTTGTGGAGCTTGCCGACCTTGCCGATCTGGCCGAGCACCTCGTTGCCGAGCTTGAGGCTGTCCTTGATCTGCGCCGTCGTGCTCATGTCGATCAGCGTGCGCAGCACGGTCTCGTCCTTGTGGCGCAGGTTGGCGCCGCCGACGAGGTCGGACGCGTTCTCGCGGTCGGCCATCCAGCGCGCGGCGCTGCTCGTCGCGCCGTGCTGGCTGAGCGCGAACACCGACGCGCCGCGCGCGTCCGGGCTCATGAACGCGTCGGCGTGGATCGAGACGAAGAGGTCGGCCTGGACGCGGCGCGCCTTCTTGACGCGCTCGTGCAACGGCACGAAGAAGTCCGAATCGCGCGTCATCATCGCGCGCATGTTCGGCTGCGCGTTGAGGCGGTCGCGCAGCATGAGCGCGATCGCGAGGACGACGTCCTTCTCGCGCGTGCCGCTCGGCCCGATCGCGCCCGGATCCTCGCCGCCGTGTCCGGGATCGATCGCGACGACGACGAGGCGATCGATCTTGCTCTGCGCTGTCTGCGGCGGCAGCGCCTCCGCGCCGGGCGCCGACGCCGCGACGGCCGGCGCGCGCGCGATCTGCGGTGCGGACGCGTACGGCGCCGGCGGCGCGGCGAGCGGCGGCGACAGCCCGGCCGCACCGGCGGCCGCCGTCGTCGCCGGCGCCGACGCGGCGTTGGCCGCGTTCATCCTGCCGATGAACTCGCCGAGCGCGTCCTGCACCGCCTGCGCCGCCTTCTGCTCGGCCTGCTCCTTGTCGCGGATCAGCTCGAGCAGCGGGTCGCGCTCGCGCAGCGGACGGAGGTCGAAGACGAGCCGGTGCTGGTACGCGGCGACCGGCGCGAGCGTGAACAGCTCGGGTGCGACCGCCTGCTTGAGGTCGACGACGAGGCGGACGACGCGCGGCTGGTTCTGGCCGACGCGAACGCCGGCGATGTAAGGATCGTCGGACCGCACCTTGCCGACGATCTCGCGCAGCTGCGGGCTGAGCTCGAGGCCGTCGACGTCGATCACGAGGCGATCGGGCCCGTGCGCGAGGAAGTGGCGGGCGCTGAGCGCCGAATCGGACTCGATCGTCACCCGCGTGTAGTCGTCCGCCGGCCAGACGCGCACCGCGACGATCGACGCGCCCCACGCGATCTCGCGCGCGCCGAGCAGCAGCACGAGCGAGCCGACGCGCGCGAGCGCGCGGCGACGAGACGTCAGGTCTGCATCTCCCGCGCTCAAGGCAGCAGCTCCCGGCCGGTTTCGCTCAACGCCTCGAAGCGCGCCGAGCGCGCATCGCCGCGGTCGCCCGGCGTGATCGAGACGCGCAGGTCGCAGCGCGGCAGCAGGCCCTCGGCCTTCTCCGGCCACTCGACGATCTTCAGCCCCGGCGCGGCGAAGACGTCGCGAAAGCCGGCGTCTTCCCACTCGCCGGGATCGTCGAAACGGTAGAAGTCGCAGTGCGCGATCTCGAAGCCGCCGCGCGCGGCGCTCGCCCGGTACGGCTCCATCAGCGTGTAGGTCGGGCTCTTGATCGTGCCGTCGACGCCGAGGCCGTGGAGGAGGTGGCGTGCGAACGTCGTCTTGCCGGCGCCGAGAGGCCCGAGCAGCTCGACAAACGCGTTGCGGATCGCGCCCTTGCGCGCGACGGAGAGCGCGCTCTCGGCGCACGCCGCCTCGTCCGGCCAGGCGGCGTTGCGCGTTTCTAGAATCGACGTCGCAGACGGCAATGCGCGATCCTCAACCTCTCGACGGTCCGACCCTGCTTGCGCAGTTGCGCGAGTGGGGCCGCGCGCTGGGATTTTCCCAGATCGGCGTCGCCGGAATCGATCTTCACGAAGCCGAGCCCCGTTTGGCCGCATGGCTGAACAACGGCTGGCACGGCGACATGGACTACATGGCGGCGCACGGAATGAAGCGCGCCCGCCCGGCCGAGCTGGTCGCCGGCACGCTGAGCGTCATCACGGCGCGGCTCGACTACCTGCCGCGCACGACCGAGCCCGGCTGGCAGGAGATCGAGTGGCGTCGCCTCGGCGAACCCGGGGCGGCCGCGGTCTCGATCTATGCGCGCGGCCGCGACTACCACAAGGTGCTGCGGCAGCGCCTGCGCGCGCTCGCCGACCGCCTCGCCGACGAGGTCGGGCCGTTCGGCCACCGCGTCTTCACCGACTCGGCGCCGGTGCTCGAGGTGGAGCTCGCCGCCAGGAGCGGCACCGGCTGGCGCGGCAAGCACACGCTCGCGCTCGACCGCGACGGCGGCTCGATGTTCTTTCTCGGCGAGATCTACGTCGACCTCGCGCTTCCCGAGACGGACCCCGTGCCGGAGCGTTGCGGCACGTGCAGCGCGTGCATCGACGTCTGTCCGACGCGCGCGATCGTCGCGCCGTATTCGCTGGACGCGCGCCGCTGCATCTCGTACCTGACGATCGAGCACAAGGGCGCGATTCCGGTCGAGCTGCGCGCCGCGATCGGCAACCGCGTCTACGGCTGCGACGACTGCCAGCTCGTCTGCCCGTGGAACAAGTACGCGCAGGCGAGCCCGCTCGCGGACTTCGACGTCCGTCCGGCGCTCGATGCACCGATGCTGCTCGACCTCTGGTCCTGGGACGAGGCTGCGTTCCTGCGCAACAGCGAAGGCAGCGCGATCCGCCGCATCGGCTTCGAGCGCTGGCAGCGCAACGTCGCGGTCGCGCTCGGCAACGCGCTCGCCGCGACCGGCGATCCCGCGATCGCCGAGGCGCTCGCAGCGCGGCGCGACGGCGCGAGCGCGCTCGTCCGCGAGCACATCGACTGGGCGCTCGCGCAGCGCGCGCCGGCGGTGGTGCCGGCATGAGCAGCGCCACAGCGCTGCTGAGGATCGTTGCGTTCGCTGCCGCGCTCGTTGCGTTGCCGACCGCAGCGGCGCCGAAGTGCGCCGGCGACTGCGCGCCGCGGATCGGCATCGTCTCGGCGTTCGGCGCCGAAGCCGACCTGCTCGTCGCCGAGACGCAGTCGCGGCGCACGCAGACGATCGCCGGCCAGCGCTTCACGACCGGCGTGCTGCGCGGCAACCGCGTCGTCATCGTGCTGAGCGGCGTCAGCATGGTCAATGCCGCGCTGACGACGCAGCGGCTCGTCGACCACTTCCGCATCGAGCGGCTGGTGCTGAGCGGCATTGCCGGCGGGATCGATCCTGCCCGGCGCGTCGGCGACGTCATCGTTCCCGAATCGTGGGCGATGCCGATGGAGGTCTACTGGAGCCACGACGATGCGCTGCCTTCGCCGTGCGGCGCGCCCGGCGAGCTCGGCTGTCTCGGCCTTCGCATCGCGCGGCCCGACGGCAGCTCGCCGTCGTCGTACCGAGGCCTCGTCGTCCGCGAGAACCGCGTGACCTCTGCGCAGAGCGGTGCCGCCGGCGAGTTCGTCTTCGACTACCGCGTCGACCCGGCGATGCTCGCCGTCGCGCGCAGCCTCGCGCCGGCGCTCGACCGCTGCGGCCCGAAGGCAAGGAGCGTGAGCGGCATCGATCCCAAGCTGTGCGTCGCCGCGCAGCCCGACGTCGTCGTCGGCGGGCGCGGCGTTTCGGGGACGGCGTTCGTCGCCGACGCCGCGTACCGCAGCTATCTCTTCGAGCAGCTCCACGCGCAGTGCGTCGACATGGAGACCGCCGCGCTGGCGCACGTCGCGCGCGCGAACGGCGTCCCGTTCATCGCGTTTCGCAGCCTCAGCGACCTCGCCGGTGCGGAAGGCTTCAACGCCGACGTCGCGGCGCTGTTCGCGAGCGGGCTCGCCGAGCGCAACGCCGCGGCGGTGACGCTCGCGTTCCTCGCCGCGTGGCGCGAGCACGCCCGGTCGATGTCGCGGGCGCGCTGACGCCCGCGGCGCGAATCCCGCGACCGCGGCGACCCCCGGGGGCATCGCCTAGACTCGCTCGTCCCGCCACTGTCGCCGCCCACACCCATGCTTCCCCGCCGCACCCTTCTCGCCAGCGCCGCTGCGGCATTCACCGTGCCGTTCGCCGACCTCGCGTGGTCGCAGACGTATCCGAGCAAGCCCGTGCGGCTCATCGTGCCCTTTGCGGCCGGCGGGACCACCGACATCGTCGCCCGCGTCGTCTCCGAGAAGATCGGGCCGCTGCTCGGCCAGACGCTGATCGTCGACAACAAGGCCGGCGGCGGCGGCTCGGTCGGCGCGACCGAGGTCGCGCGCGCCACACCCGACGGCTACACGCTCGGCATGGCGACGGTGTCGACGACCGCGGCGAACCCGGCGATCAATCCGAAGATCCCGTACAACCCGCTCACCGACTTCACGCCGATCATCAACGTCGCCGCGACGCCGAACGTGATCGCCGTGCATCCGAGCTTTCCGGCGCGCGACTACAAGAGCTTCGTCGCCGAGCTGAAGAAAAGCCCCGGCAAGTACTCGTACGCGAGCTCGGGCACCGGCGGCATCGGCCACCTGCAGATGGAGCTCTACAAGAGCCTGTCGGGCACGTTCGTCACCCACATCCCGTACCGCGGCGCCGGCCCGGCCCTGAACGACGTGGTCGGCGGCCAGGTGCCGATCATCTTCGACAACCTGCCATCGGCGCTGCCCTTCA
>Ga0207689_10000858_pt1 | contig 29326 bp, 38 predicted proteins | sample KBSMisM52_FD_184312 | JGI IMG/M metagenome (GOLD analysis project Ga0207689, IMG submission 184312) | Miscanthus rhizosphere microbial communities from Kellogg Biological Station, Michigan, USA - KBS Miscanthus M5-2 (SPAdes) (version 2) | ecosystem: Host-associated > Plants > Roots >...
GACGCGGCGTGCCCGAGGAGTGGCGGCGGGAGCGGGAGTCGCTGTCGGTGTTCACGCGGTACGGGTAGGGACCTGAAAGGACCAGTCATGAAGCGGAAGCAGATAGTCACGATAGCCGTGACCGCCGCAATGCTCGCTGTCCTGGTCGCCACGGCGATGTCGGCGCAGGACAAGTACGGACTGAAGACGTCCAGCGGCATCGCGTTCTCGGACTTCCGGGGGTACGAGAGCTGGGCGGTCGTCTCCAGCGCCCAGACCGACGAGGTGCTGAAGGTGATCGCCGCCAATCCGACGATGATCGATGCCTACCGGGCCGGCGTTCCCGGGAACGGCTTGCCGTTCCCGGACGGCTCCAAGATCGCGAAGCTGCAATGGAGCCAGAAGAAGAGCACCGAAGCCCCGTTCGTCGTGAACGTGCCGGACAAGTTCGCGCAGGCGTTTCTCATCGAGAAGAACAGCAAGCGATTTTCGGACAGCGGCGGCTGGGGCTACGCGCTGTTCAACTACGACGCGGCGGCCGACACGTTCGCGCCCGATCCGAGCCCCGCCAACTGCGGGCACGCGTGCCACTCGGCGGTGACGGCGAAGGATTACATCTTCCACGCGTACCAGAAGCGGTGAACCGTAGAGCCGATAGAGCGTGACCCACCGCGCGCCCTGGGAATGCACGTTCGCGAAGGAGGAGCCGAGCCGCTGCCTTCCCGGCAAGAGACCGCGTACGGACCGCCTGAGCTGGGCCAGCGTGCGGGGCAGCTGGCCGCGCTACCGCCGCGCATTCTTCAACTTCGACGTGGCGAAGCTCGCACGTGCCGCTCCCGCCGCGTTGCTCCGCAGGCCGGGCGCGCTGAGGAATCGGAAGAAGGTGGCGGCCCTTGTGGCGAACGCGCGGGAGTTCGAGCGCATCCGCGAAGAGCACGGCACGTTCGGGCGCCACCTTCGTACGGTCAAGTCGGGAAAGGATGCGTGCGCAATTCTGCAGGAGCGCTTCAGGCACGTGGGCCCATACACCGCCGAGTTCTACCTGCACTGCGTGGGGCGCTCCGTATATGGCGCGTGAACGTGGCGTGGTCCTGGCCGCCGGGCCGCTGGCGCTCTGGGCGATCGCCGCGTTGCTCGCCGGTGGGGGGAGCCCGGCGTGGGCCGAGGATCGCGATCGTCACCACGACCGGACGATCAACCAGGCGTCCGAGCTGGTCGCGTGGTGCCGGTCCGAGGCGGAGGCCCGCTACATCGCCAAGAACATCACTCCGTACCAATGGACCGCCTCCTACCATGACGACAGCAACGTGCTGTACGTGGATGGGAAGCTGCGCGTTCACAACGACGACGTCGTTGTCCGGTGTCGGATCGCCCGCGGCGCGCGGGTGGAGTACGGAGTCATCGAGATCGACGACCCCAGCTTGTAGGCCACCGACGTCCGGACGGCCGCCTTCACCGCCGCGGATCCAGCGCCTCGTTGAGAGCCTCCCCGGCGAGATTGAACGACAGCACGGTCAGGAAGATCGCGATCCCCGGGAAGAAGGCCATCCACCACGACTGCTGCAGGAAGTTCTGCGCCTGGTTCAGCATGCCGCCCCACGACAGCCGGCTCGGGTCCGAGAGGCCCAGGAAGCGCAGGCTCGCCTCCGACAGGATGGCGGCCGGGATCTGGAGCGAGGCGGTCACCACGATCTGGGCGAGCGCGTTGGGCAGGATCTGGCGCAGGGCGATGCGCGGGTCGGAGGAGCCGAGGCCACGGGCGGCGGTGACGAACTCGCGCTCGGCCAGGGCCAGGAACTGGGCGCGGGTGAGGCGCGCGGTGGTGGGCCAGGAGACGGCGGCGATCACTGCCACCACCAGCCGCAGGTCGGCGCCGAAGATGGCGGCGACCACCAGCACGATCAGGAACTGGGGGACGACCAGCACCCACTCGGTCGCCCGCATCAGGACGGCGTCCACGCGGCCGCGGCAGTAGCCGGCCAGCGTGCCCACCGCGACGCCGATCACCACCGCGCCGAGCGCGCTCAGGAGTCCGACCAGCAGCGACACGCGCGCGCCGTGGAGCACGCCGGAGAGGATGTCGCGGCCCACGTCGTCGGTGCCGAACCAGTAGGGCGCGCCGGGTGGCTGCAGCGTCTCGGGCCGCAGCGCGAGCGGGTCGAACGGCGAGACCCACGGGCCCACCACCGCGATCAACACGAAGAGGCCGGCGCCGATCAGCCCGGCCAGCCCGAGCGGCCGCCGGCGAAGGCGGCGCACGAGGTCGCGACGGGAGGCGCGAGAGCCGACACGGGCGCTCACCCCCGGCTCTCCAGCCGGATGCGCGGATCGATCAGCGCGCAGGCGAGGTCGGCGAGAAGGTTGCCCACCACCACGAACACGGACGTCAGCAGGAGGCCGCCCAGCATCACCGGATAGTCCCGGTGCAGGATGGCCTCGAAGATCAGGCGGCCGAGGCCGGGCCAGGCGAACACGGTCTCGGTCAGCACCGCGCCCGCCACCAGGTGGCCCACGTCGAGGCCCATCACGGTCACCACCGGGATCAGCGCGTTGCGAAGCGCGTGCTTGTAGACCACCACGCGCTCGGCCAGGCCCTTGGCGCGCGCGGTCGTCAGGTAGTCCATGCGGCTCACCTCGACCAGGCTGGTGCGGGTGAGGCGCACGTTCAGCGCGACGTAGCGGGTGGCCAGCGTCAGGGCGGGCAGGATCAGGTGCAGCACCATGTCCCACACCCGCGCGCCGGGCGACATGTTGAACGCGATCGTGCGCATGCCCTGGGTCGGCAGCAGATCGAGACGGATCGAGACGCCGATCAGCAGCAGCTGGCCCAGCCAGAACACGGGCAGCGAGTAGCCGATCAGGCCCAGCAGCATCAGCACGTGGTCGGCCCACGAGCCGGGCCGGCGGCCGCTCGCCACGCCCAGCAGCACGCCCGCGCCGGCCGCGAGCGCCATCGCGGAGCCCATGAGCAAGAGCGTGGGGCCGATGCGGCTCGCCAGCACGTCCCACACCGGCTGGTTGTAGAAGAACGAGTGGCCGAGGTTGCCGCGCGCGACCTCGCCCACGTAGCGGGTGAGCTGCACCCAGCGCGGGGCGTCGAGGCCGAAGCGCTCGCGCACCTGCTTCACGTAGTCCGGCGGCGCCGGGTAGTCGCCGACGAGCACCTGGACGGGATCGCCGGGGGCGAGCTGCACGATGGCGAAGCCGAGCAGGATCACGCCCAGCACCAGCGGGACCAGCGCCAGCAGGCGCCGGGCGAGGAAGCCGAGCACGCGCGCGGTCGCTCAGCCGCGCGGGGCGGGAGCGCGGAGCAATGCCAGGAGCGCGGCGAGGACGCCGGGGCGCTCGAGCTCTCCCACCAGCTCGACGGCGCGCGCCGCGTCGGCGCCCAGCACGGGCTCGGCCAGGCCCAGGAACTTGGCGCGCAGCTCGCCGTCGGAGAGCGGGTTGTCCCAGTGTCCGCGCGGGTCCTCCACGCGGGCGTGGAGGCGCCGGCCGTCGCGGGTCTCGATCTCCACCGTCTGGCGCTCGCCGTGGGCGGTGGGATCCAGGATCAGGTCGATGCGGGCCATCATCGCGTGCGCCGCGGGATCGGCCAGCGCCGCGTCGTCGAAGTCGCGCAGGTCCAGGTGGCCGCGCACCAGGATCGCCGCCACCGCGTAGGTGAGGTTCATCTGGGCGTCGAGCACCGAGGCGGTCCGGTTGGTGCCGATCATGCGGCGACTCATCTCCGAGATCGTGATGCGCACGCGCGCCACGTCGTCGGCCGCCAGATTGCCCTTCTCGCGCAGGGCCAGCGCCGCGTCGGCCGCGGAGTTGATGCCCCAGCAGACCGGGTAGGGCTTGAAGCCCTTGCGCAGGATGCGATAGCCGTCGTCGATGTTCCGCGCGATCACGCCGGGGTCGCTCTCGCCCGGCGCGCACGCCGCGTAGAGGCCGCCCCACGGGGCGTCCAGCACCTGCGCGGGGCCGGTGACGCCGCGGCGGGCCAGCAGGGCGGCGGTGAGGCCGATCTCGGACGCGCGGCCGGGATGCACCCGCTTGCTCATCGCGCCGTCGGCCATGAAGGCCCACGTGCCGCCAGTGTAGGAGCCGGCCAGACCCAGGGTGTGGGCGCAATCGTGCGCGTCGAGGCCGAGCGTGCGCGCGGCCGCCGCGGCGGCGCCGAGACTGCCGTAGACGCCGGTGGTATGCCAGCCGCGCAGGGTCATGGTGTCGTAGCTGGCCGCGTCGCTCAGGCGCGAGGAGACCTCGTGGCCCGCGACCACGCCCACCAGCACGTCGCGCCCCTCGCGGCCGGCCAGCTCCGCCGCGGCCAGCACGGCCGGCACCTGGCAGGCGCCCGCGTGCCCGCCGCCGCCGATGTCGTCCAGCTCGCGCAGGTGCGTGTGGGCGCCGTTGAGCAGCGCCGCCACGCCCGGCGGCGCGCCGCCCGGCGTGCCCCACACCGCGCACGCGCCGTCAGGGCCGAGATCGGCGCGGGCCGCCGCGAGCAGCCCGGCCTCGGGCGTGCGGCTGCCGTTGAGCGCGCAGCCGAGCGCGTCGAGAACTACTCGACGGCTCATCTGACGCACATCGGCGGGCAGCGCCACCCAGTCGATGGACGCGACGCGGCCGGCGAGGGCCTGCGACGCGGTCGGGGCGCTACTTGCCATCGGTCACCCACACCTCGTCCCAGCGCTCGTGAGAGGAGCGGCTGAGGAAGATGCCGCGCACCCGCGGGCGCGCCACGTTGGAGTCGCCGTACTCCAGCAGCGGGATCGTGGGCAGCTCGCGCGCGATGATCTCCTGCGCGGCCTGGTAGGCCTTCGCCCGCTCCGCGCGGTTGGTGGTGGTGGCCGCGGTGTCGAACAGCTCGTCCACCTTCTTGTTGCAGTAGCGCTCCACGTTGGTGAACGGGGCGGGCACGATGTTGTCGCAGTCGTAGGCGCGGGTGACGCCGACCGCCGGCTCGCCGTAGGTGGTGTAGTTGTGGATGAAGATGTCGAACTCGTACTGCTTGAAGACCTTCTCCAGCATCAGCGAGCGCTCCATCGGCGTCTGCTTGACGTTGATGCCGATGACCCGGAGCTGCTGGGCCACGATCTCCGCCGCCTTGTTCACCGCCGAGTTGGCCGGGTCGTAGGCCAGGCGGAGCGTCATGCGCTCCGGTCCCTTGTAGCCCGCCTCGTCCAGGAGGGCCTGCGCCTTCGACGTGTCGTAGGCGTAGGTCATCACCTTCGGGTTGTGGGCCCACGCCAGGTTCGAGGGGATCGGGCTGATCGCCGGCCGGCTCAGGCCGAAGTAGCCCTTCTCGGCGATGAAGGCCTTGTCGATGCCGTGGGCGATGGCCTGGCGGACCTTGAGGTCGCCGAGGGGCTTGCTGTCCTTCAGGTTGAAGAAGAGCGTGATGACCTCGGGGAAGAGCATGTAGTCCTTCACCACCACGCCGGGCAGGGCCTTCACGCGCGCGGCCTGCTCGCGGGGGAGGAAGAAGGAGTAGAGCACGTCCACCTCGCCCTTCTCGAAGGCGAGCACGCGGGAGGGCGGGTTGGGCATGACCCGCAGCACCACCCGGTCGAGGTAGGGTCGGCCGGGCTTGAAGTAGTCGGGGTTGCGCTCCAGCACGTAGTGGCTGCCCTTGACGATCTCGCCCAGCCGGAAGGGTCCGGTGCCCACCGGCTTGCCGTTGAACTCGGCGGTCGCGATGTCCTTGCCCTCCAGCAGGTGCTTCGGGAGGATCGGCGCGTTGTTGAGGTTGGTCATGAACAGGAACGGCGCGAACGGCTTCTTGAGACGCACCACCGCGGTGAGCGGATCGGGGGTGTCGACGGCCGACACCACCTGGAAGGCCACGCGGCCGGTCGGGTGGTACTTCGGCAGCACCTCCAGGTAGGAGAACTTCACGTCGGCGGAGGTGAACGGCTTGCCGTCGTGCCACTTCACGTCCGGCCGCAGCTTGAAGGTGTAGGTGAGGCCGTCCTTCGAGATCTCCCACGACTCGGCCAGGTCCGGGTGGTTGCGGTAGTCGCTGTCGAGGTAGGTGAGCCCGTTGAAGAGCTTGCCCATCAGCGACCACGCCTGGGTGTCGGTGGTGGTGCCGGGGTTCATGGTGGGCGGATCGGCGCTGATGGCCTGCACCACGGTGCCGCCGCGCACCGGCTGCTCCTGGGCGAGGGCGGGGGCGGCGGGCAGGCCGACGAGCAGGGCGGCGATCAGCAGGGCCGGCCCCGCGACATGACGACGGGTCATCGAGCGCGAGCTCACCTGGCACCTCCGATGATGGAATCGATCGCGCTCTCGAGCTTGCGCGCCGAATCGGCCAGGCGCTGCTCGATGCCGGCCACCGTCTGCTCGTCGGCGGCCAGGCCCTGGGCGAAGTGATCGGCCTGGCGCAGCGACTCCGACGGCGCGGGACCGCCCCGGATGGTCCGCGCGGCGATGAAGCGGCCCGGGTCGAGCGCCTCGCGGATCTGCGCCTGATCGAGCCCCGCCTTCTGACCGTGGTAGAGCATCGCGGCCTCGTCGAGCAGGGCGGGCGTGACCGCGTCCGGGCCGAGGCCCCGCTCCTCGCAGAGCCGCACCAGGATGCCCACGATCTGGTGGGAGGTGCGCCAGGGCAGATCGCGCAGCTTCACCAGCGCGCCGGCCAGGTCGGTGCCGGTGGCCCAGTGGCGCCACGCCATCTCGCGCATGCGCTCGCGCCTGATCTCGAGCGCGGGCAGCAGCTCGCAGAACCAGTCCAGGTCGCGCGCGCAGTTGTCCATCACCCGCCAGAGCTGCTCGAGCGCGTAGGAGCGCTCGGTGATGGGCAGGCCGGTGGGGCCCTTCAGCGCGTGATAGGAGGTCACCACGCAGCCGAGGGCCTCCGCGGAGGCGCCCTTCACCTCGGCGGGGCCGATCACGTTCTTCTTCTGCATCATGATCGACGAGCTGTTGCAGAAGCGGTCCGGGATGTCCACGAAGCCGAACTCCACCGTGCTCCAGAGGATGAGGTCGTCGGCCCACTTGGCCATGGTGTGGTAGAGGAGCGCCACCGCCATCGGCACGTCGATCTGGTCGTCGCCGTTCAGCTCCAGGATGGCGTCGGCGCAGTTCTCGTGGATGCCGTCGAAGCCCAGCAGCTCGGCGGTGCGCTGCCGGTTCAGCCCGTAGTCCGAGCCCACCATGATGGCGGCTCCGGCCGGGCTCGTGTTGACGCGGCGGTAGACGCCGGCGTGGCGGTCGAAGTCGCGCGCCAGGTTCGCGGCCCACGAGAGGAAGAGGTGAGCCAGGGTCATGGGCTGCGCGTGCTGGCCGAAGCTGTAGCCGGGCAGGATGGTGTCGGTGTGCTGCCGGGCCAGGTCCAGCAGCAGCCGGCGCAGCCGGTTGATGCCCTCCATGACCCGCAGCACCGCCTCGCGCTGGGCGGTGTTCATGCCCACCGACGAGAGATCGCCCGAGCTGCGGCCCAGGTGCAGGCGGCCGCCCACGTCCTCGCCGAGCCGGCGGATCAGGTACTGCTCGCCGGAGTGGAGCCCGCCGCCCTCGCGGTTGCGCGTCTCCACCGCGCCGTCCTTCTCCATGCGGCGCAGGGCCTCCAGGATGGCCCGGCCGTGCTCCGGCCGCAGGAGCCCTTCCTCCACCAGCATCACCGCCTGCGCCTTGTCGAAGGCGTGGAGCGCGTGGAGGTAGCGGCGGGAGCGGCCCGCGGCGAGGTGCTGCAGATGCGGCAGCATCTCCTCCTTGAGGCGGATGCCGGGGGTGCGAAAGCCGCGGTACTCGGACGAGGTCTGCTTGAGCATGGGAGGTCCTTCCGGAGCCTACGGCTTGCCCGCGAGGGCGCGCTTGAGCTGGTCCAGGTGGTTGTCGTCGTGCCACGCGATGAGGCCGATGAAGTCCCGGACCGTCATCCGCCCGCGGGTGGGATGGACGCCGCCCCGATCCAGGTACTCGGGGCGGAGGCCGTGGAGGAACTTCATGGTCTCGTCGCGCCGCGCGCGAAAGTGCTGCAGGGCCTCGCCCGCGTCGTTGCGCTGGTACTGCCGCTCGATGGCCCAGCGGTCGGGATCGGCGGGGAGAAAGCGCGGCTCGTCCATCTCCATGATCGACTGGAAGCGCTGCATGAAGGACTCCTCGGTGTCACGCAGGTGGCACAGCGCCTCCTTGGCCGACCAGCTCTTCTCGTCGGGCCGCTTGCTCAGCATCGCGTCGGAGACGCCCTTGATGACGGCCGTCAGCTCGTCGGCCGTGCGCGTCATGCGCGCCAGCTGCTCTTCCAGACTCGCCATGAGAATCCCCCCGTCGGTGACCAGTTGATGGAACAGGTGCGACTCCCGCGCGTAGAACCCCTGGGTGTGGAAGGAGTCGCCCAGCCGCAGCAGAGTATAGTCCACGTGGTGACCCACCTCGTGGAGCAGGGTGCGCAGGAAGGTCCGGAACGCCACCACGCGCTTCTGGCGCGCGGTGCGCATCCAGAGGGTGATGAGCGGCGGCGGGCCGTCGCGTCCGGGTGACTCGTAGAGCCCGTGCAGCTCGCCCCAGCCCGCGTGCGGCCGCGCGGCCAGGACCTTCACCCGCGCCGGCGGCGCGCCGAGGGAGGCGGCCAGCCCCAGGACCAGGCGCTGCGCGGCCGATTCGGTGTGGCCGCGCTCGCCGCTCTCCAGGGCGCGGCCGAGCGCGGTGACCAGGGGCTGCAGGAGCGACAGCGACGGCTGCGGCAGAGGCATCGTGACGATGCCGTCGCTCTCGAGATAGATCGCCTGCTGCCGCCGCGTGAGCCGGTTGAAGTAGGCGAAGGGCATCCGCCCAAGGATGCTACCGCCCCGCGCGGGTCGGGGCAACCGGAGGCGCGTGGGTGGCCGCCTGGGATGGGCGTCGAGGGGTTCGGTGGTATCGTGAGTGGCGCTCGGGCGCCGATGCTCCTCGGCAACGGGGAGGAATGGTGTCGAGGAGGGAGATCATCATGCGGGGACGGACCATCGAGGCGCGGCGGAGATTCCGGCGGACCGCGGCGCTGGTCTCCGGCGCGGCGCTGGCGCTGCTGCTGGTGGGCGGGCTGCCGGGCCTGGTCTCGGCGGCGGCGCGCACGTGGATCGTGGGCGCCACCGTCATCTCGGCGGAGCGCCCGGACGCCGGCCAGGTCCTCAACGTGCTGATCGAGGGCGACCGGATCGCGGCGGTGACCGCGACGCTGCCCGCGGACGCCGGCCGCAACGCCACGATCGTGGACGCGAAGGGGAAGTACCTGATCCCGGGCCTGATGGATTCGCACGTCCACCTCGCGTCGGTCCCGGGCCTGGCGTTTCCGATGCAGGCCCGGCATCAGGACCTGGTGGATGCGTACCTGCGGCAGGTGCCGCGCTCGTTCCTGCGCTACGGGTACACCACGGTGGTGGACCTGATCGTCACCGATCCCGCGCCGATCCAGGCGATGCGGGCCGCGCCCGCGCACCCCGACATCTACGACTGCGGAGGCGCGCTGCCCGTTCCGAGCGGATACCCGACCCAGTTCGCGCCGCCCGAGCTGCGGATGGCGCTCTTTCCCAACACGCTCTTCGATCCGATCCACCCGGAGGGGTTCCCCGCGCAGGTGGATCGGGCGGCCCATTCGCCCCAGACGGCCGTGCAGCGCATCCGGAGCGGCGGGGGCATCTGCGTGAAGACGTTCTTCGAGCGCGGCTATGGGCGCGACCGGAACCTGCCGGTCCCGAGCGCCGACCTCATGCGCGGCGTGGTCGCGGCCGCCGCGGCGGCCCACCTGCCGGTGCTGCTCCACGCCAACAACCTCGAGGCCCAGACCTTCGGCGTCGACACCGGCGTGTCCATCCTGGCGCACGGCATGTGGACGTGGAGTCCCTACGACAGCGCGGCCACCGTGCCCCCGCAGGTCCAGGCGGTGCTGGACCGGATCGTCCAGCGCTCCATGGGGTACCAGGCCACCCTGCAGGTGATCGGCGGGTTGCAGCTCCTGTTCGACCCCGCCTACCTGAGCCGCCCGGACGTCCAGCGCGTCGTTCCCCCGGCGCTGCTCGCCTGGTACCGGAGCGACGAGGCCCAGTGGTACAAGCGCACCATGATGGCGGTGGGCGCGTCGGAGGCCGACGTGCATGCCCGCATCGGCCGCGTGCTCCGCCGCGGGGAACAGGTCGTGCGGTACCTGGCCCAGCATCACGCCCGCTTCCTCTTCGGCACCGACACGCCCTCCGGGCCCACCATCGGCAACCTGCCGGGCCTGAACGGATACCTGGAGATGCAGCGGCTGGTCGGCGCGGGCATGAGCCTGCGACAGCTCTTCGAGGCCGCCACGCTCAGCAACGCGAAGGCCTTCGCGCTGGACGGGGAGATCGGCACCGTGCAGCCGGGCAAGCGCGCGAACCTGGTCTTGCTCGGCCGCTCGCCGCTGGAGTCCGTGGAGGCCTACGACCAGGTGCAGACGGTGTGGATCGGCGGCGCCGCCCTGGACGCCGCGAGCCTCGACGCCACCCAGCCCTGACGCGGAGACCATGAGCGCCACGATGCTCGACGTGCCGCGGGAGGAGTGGTGAGCGCCGCGTGATCTCCGCCCGGGAGAGCCTGGCCCGGCTGCAGGCGGGCAACCGCCGCTTCGTGGCCGAGGTGCAGAGCCGCGCCTCCCGCCCGACCGAGGCCCGGCGGCTCGAGGTGGCGGCCGGGCAGGAGCCGTTCGCCATCATCCTGGGCTGCTCCGACTCGCGAGTGCCGGCGGAGATCGTGTTCGACCAGGGGCTGGGCGACCTGTTCGTGATCCGCGTGGCCGGCAACATCGTGGCCGCCTCCCAGGTGGGCAGCGTGGAGTTCGCGGCGGCGCGGTACGGCACGCGGCTGGTGGTCGTGCTCGGCCACTCGCAGTGCGGGGCGATCCTGGCCACGCTGGAGGAGCTGCAGCAGCCGCACGCCAGCCAGTCGCCGAACCTCCGCTCGATCGTGGACCGCGTGCGCCCGGCGGTGGAGACCCTGCTGGCCACCTCGCTGCGGGACGACCCGGCCGCGCTCGTCCACCAGTCGGTGCGGGCCAACATCCGCGCCTCCGCCGATCACCTGCGCCACGGGTCGGCGGTGCTGGAGCGGCTGATCGCGCGCGACGGCCTGCTGGTGGTGGGCGCCGAGTACTCGCTGGAGACGGGGACGGTGTCCTTCTTCGACGGGGTGCCGGAGGAGGCGAACGGGTGAGGAAGCTGGTCTTCCTGTCCGGGCCGGAGGGCGCGACGGTGGAGCTGGCGGAGTGGAGCGGAGGTGGATGAGCTCGAGTGGCCGGCCCACCGGCTGATCGAGAAGCCGCTCGACTCCCGGTGAATGCCCGCGTGGGCTCGGCGGTGCTGGCCTGGTGGATCGGGACGCTCCTCGCCCTGCTTGTCCACGGGTGCGCGCCGGCGACGAGCGGCCCGTCCGGCGACGAGCGGCCCGTCCGGCGACGAGCGGCCCGTCCGGCGACGAGCGCGGGGCGATCGTCCTCAAGAAGCAGCCCAACGGCGAGTACGTGCAGTACCTGCCTCGCCGGCCGCCGAAGGGCATCCTCGTCATCGCTCACGGGTCGGTCGAGGAGGAGGGCGCGGGCGAGGCGGACATCCGCAAGCTGGCGCAGACGTTCCTCCAGCGGTGGACGCGCTTCGCCGACGAGCACGCGCTGATCGCGGTGGCGCCGCTCTTCGACCACAACTTCGGCTCGTGGATCGGAGAGCCCGGCATCGTGCTCGGCGGATATCGCGCCCTCGCCGGCAAGGAGATCGGCGCCGACGAGCTCGTGGACGGCATCGTGGGGCAGTACCGCGCCCAGCTCGGCGGCGAGGAGCGGTTCTATCTGTACGGCCACTCCGCCGGCGGCCAGTTCGCGGGCCGCTATGCCGTGCGGCATCCCGATCATCTGAAGGCGCTGGTGCTGAGCGCCCCCGGCCGCTACGCCTTCCCCGACCCGCAGGCACCGTGGCCGTACGGGCAGAAGGAGGTCACGGTGCGGGCGGGCCCACAGGGGCTGTCGCAGACCATCCGGCCCGACCCCGCCGGCTGGCGGAGGGCGGCGGCGCTGCCGATCACCGTGGTCGTGGGCAGCGCGGACACCGAGCCCCAGCCCGTCCGCCCCGCCCACGTGGGCACGACCCGCGTAGGCTACGCGCGGCAGTGGGTCGACGCGATGACGCCGCTCGCGCCGCCAGGCTGATCGTCGTGCCGCGCGTGGGACACAGCTCGGCGGGACTGACGCCCGCGTGTCAGCGCGCGCTCGCGGAGCAGCTCCCGGACTGACGGCGGCGATCGGGCGGTTGCCCGTGTATCGGGACGTCCACGTCTTGTCGGTCGGAGCCGCGGCGACTAGCCTGCCCACATGGACGTGCGACCGCCGCCGCGCCTGCTGGACCGCGTGCGCGCCGAGCTCCGCACGCGGCACTGCAGCCTGCGCACCGAGAAGGCGTACGTCGGCTGGATCCGGCGCTTCATCCTGTTTCACGGCAAGCGGCACCCGTCCGAGATGGGGGCCGAGGAGATCACGCGGTTTCTCAGCGCGCTGGCCATCGAGCGCAACGTGGCCGCCTCGACCCAGAACCAGGCCCTGAGCGCGCTGCTGTTTCTCTACAAGGAGGTGCTCGCCCAGGAGCTGCCGTGGCTCGACGGCATCGTGCGCGCGAAGACCCCGGCGCGCATCCCGGTGGTGCTGACGCGCGAGGAGGTGCGTCAGGTCCTGGCGGCGATGGACGGGCCGCCGCGGCTGGCCGCGCTGCTTCTCTACGGCGCGGGCCTGCGGCTGCTGGAGGCCCTGCGGCTGCGCGTGAAGGACGTGGACTTCCAGCGCAACCAGATCATCGTGCGCTCGGGCAAGGGCGCCAAGGACCGGGTCACCATGCTGCCGGCGGCCGCCGGCCGCGATTTGGCCAAGCACCTGGAGACCGTCCGCGAGCAGCACCTGGCGGATACGCGCGCCGGCGCGGGCTGGGTGGAGCTGCCCTGGGCGCTGGGCCGCAAGTACCCCGCCGCCGGCCGGGAGTGGATCTGGCAATGGGTCTTCCCGACGACCCGGACGTACTTCCACGTCGCCAGCAGCCAGCGCCGCCGGCACCACCTCCACGAATCCGTGCTGCAGCGCGCCGTGCGCGAGGCGGTACGCAGTAAGGGCATCCTCAAGCACGCCACCTGTCACACCTTCCGCCACTCGTTCGCCACGCACCTGCTGGAAGATGGCGCCGACATCCGCACGGTGCAGGAACTGCTGGGCCACCGCGACGTCTCGACGACCATGATCTACACCCACGTCCTGAATCGCGGCCCCGCCGGCGTCCTGAGCCCCGCCGACCGCCTGCCGATCGTCTGACCTCATCGACCGCACGCACTTCCCACCCCCGGAAATATCCAGGTCCGTGTAACACTGGAAGAGCCAAACGGGCCATGCGCAACCTCGCATCCCCAAAGGCCGCTCCCGCCCATCTCGCCCACCCCCGCGGGCCGAGTTATCCGCACCACTCCCGCTCCCGCTCCGCGTTATCCGGCACGAGCCGGGATTGTGCGGGGCTGGATACTTCTAGTTAGCTGGATCGTGGCCTGGGGCCGGGCGGGAGGAACCGTATAATCGTCGTGGAGGGCATAGACGCGTGATCACCTTCAAGGTCGAGGTGGAGCAGGAAGAGGACGGCCGCTGGCTCGCAGAAGTCCTCGAGCTCCCGGGCGTTTTAGCGTATGGCCAGGATCAGGATTCCGCGGTGTCAAAGGTCCAGGCGTTGGCACTCCGCGTGGTCGCGGAACGTCTGGAGCATGGCGAAGCTGGCCCCCAGCTTCTGAGCATTTCGTTCGCGGCGGCATGAGCGCATGGCCCAGTACCCGCGCTCGGCGGGTGCTGGCGGCCCTCCTGCGACTCGGGTGGGCAGTAAAGCGGCAGTCGGGCTCCCATCGCACGCTCTCCCGGCCCGGGTGGACCGATTTCGTATTCGCCTTTCACGAGGATGAGGAAATCGGGCCGCGCATGCTTGCACGGATAGCCAAGCGCACCGGGCTGCGGCCCGACGACTTGTGACCAAGCGGTACCAGCTAACCACACACTGGAGCGGACGCGCTTCGCGCGCCGCTCACTGTGGGCGTTAGAGGGACAGCGCCCTGACAACCGGAATGGTAGGATCGACGCATGACGAAATCGGCGCGCGAACTGTTTGAGGAGGCGATGCGGCTTGATCCGAAGGAGCGGGCGACACTCATGCGCCTTCTGGTCGACAGCCTGGATGCGGAGTCGGAGGAAGGTGCCGAGGAAGTCTGGCGAGCCGAGATAGAGCGTCGAATCGCCGAATTAGATTCGGGCCAGATCCAGGCCGTTTCCTGGGAAGAACTGAGAGCGCGGCTGTACCAGCGCTGAATGGCCTCAGCGGCGGTCCGGTTCCATCCTGCTGCAGCGCAGGAGGGGGAATCCACGTATGACTGGTATGCCGCGAGAAGTCCCGAGGCCGCGGACGGGTTTCGGGAGGAGTTGCAGCGGGCGATCGACGCGGTCGCAGCGAGCCCCCGCACTTGGCCGCGCTTTGGGAGCCGCGCGCGGCGGTACGTGTTTCCTAGATACCCCTTCAGCCTGGTGTACATCCTGCGCGGTGATGCCGTCGAGGTCGTCGCGATGGCCCACGGTCGTCGCCGGCCCGGCTATTGGCAGTCGCGTCTCTGATGGGCCCTCTAACTTCCGCATGCAGCGGTCGGAGCGTCGCGCCGCCGCTGATCCGGAGCGTCGGACGGACAGGAGCTACGCGCGGGGATTGAGGTGCTGACGCAGCCAGTCGGCGAGTTGGCCTCGATCGATGCGGCCGGCCGCCAGATCCAGCATGACGCGCTCTTGCTCATCAAGGTGGGCGTCAATCTCTGCGCCGTTCAGCACGAGAAACGTCTCCGTGGCAGCATGGCCGACGCGCTTGTTCCCGTCGACGAAGGGGTGGTTTCCCACCAGCGAGAAGCAGAGGGCCGCCGCCTTATCCGCCAGCGTGGGATAGAGATCGAGACCGGCCAGCGCCATCTTGGGCTGAGCGAGGGCCGATTCGAGCGCGCCGAGATCCCGAATCCCAGCCGCGCCGCCGGTCTGTTCGAGAAGTCGCCGATGAAGCTCGACGACTTCCGACAGCCCGAGGTAGCGCATCAGGCGAGGCGCCGATACAACTCCGCGTTCTTCTGTAGTACCCGATCCGCCGCCGCTTTGAAGTCCTCAGCCGTTGTCGCGAGCAGATCGGCGATTGCCGCCTTGGCGAGGTCTTCCGGGGTCAGTCCGAGGCGCTCCGCCTCAAGGCGTAGACGGTCGGCCTGGGCCGGGGAGAGATCGATGGACAGCTTCATGCGCCTACTCTACCGTGTTCGGCTGTCTCGTCCAACAACAGGCTTGAGCAGGCCGGCTGCGCCGGCCGCTCAGCCTGACCGTTAGGCGCATGGGCAACACTGTGAGTCGGGATATAGTGTCCCGATGGCTCTGCGTTTTCGTTGAACGATCCCGAAGGGCGTGCACGTGATCTCATACGATGCCGGCGCAGCCGCCTACGATCAGATGACGGGACGATGGTCCCGCCTGTACGTCCCAACATTGCTCGCTCAAGCAGGCGTCGAAGCCGGTCATCGAGTTCTTGACGTAGCGACAGGCACCGGTGAAGTCGCGATTGTCGTCGCGTCTCGCGTCGGCGCCAGCGGAAAAGTCGTTGGGATCGACGTGTCACGGCCGATGTTGGCGGTGGCCGCGGGCAAGATCGCGGAACGGCCGATTGTCTTACTGGAGATGGATGCGCAGGCGCTTGCCTTCAAGGACGACAGTTTCGACGCGGTGGTGTGTCAACTCGGCCTCATGTTCATGCGCGACGCCGCCAGTGCGCTCCAAGAGTGGGCCCGCGTCCTTCGGTCGCGCTCTCGTCTCGCAGTGTGCGTCTACGCCACCCCTGATCGCGTACCTCTTTACGGAATTCTGATGGACGAGCTTATGCACCGTCTTCCTGACCAGCGTGACGTGCTTTATCAGCCTTCCGCATTGGCCGACGGCGAGATTCTCGAGCGATTGCTCGCGGGGGCGGGCCTGAAGGCCGTCCGTGTGATCGAGGAGACGCGTGTCCATCGGTTCGCGTCTTTCGATGAATACTGGAATCCGTTTGAGGCGGGGGGCGGACGGCACGGGCAACTGTACATGCAACTTCCAGCTTCGGTTCGGCAGGAAGTTCAATCTGCTGTGCGCGACCGCATGAGGCCATACTTCGTGAACGAGTGCCTGGAGATCGCAGCAGATGTCTTCTTCGGTGTCGGGGAGCGATAGGCTCGAGCTGTGCGGTCGCCAGGGCGACGACTTCACGTTGGAGCGGCTCGAGGGCTCGCCTGCGCTCGCCCTGGCCGCTCAGCGCCGATCCGTTAGGTCACGGACGCCGTATGCCCGAGATGTTTCGAGTCGCCGCCCTTGGCGATGGATTTCTCGGAATCATGGGCATGCCTGGGATCCATGAGTCGCTCCGCGAGACCTTTATGGACTGGCTAGACTCGGGGTCGACGTCGTCGTCTCACTCCTCCAGGAGCCCGAGGCACTCGACCTGGGGTTGGCTGGCGAACAGGCTGCCTGCGAAAGCGCAGGCCTTGAGTTCCTCAGCTTCCCTATTGAAGATCGGGGCCTGCCATCTGATCCCGAGGCGGTGTCGCAGTTCAGCAGGCGGGCGCACGCGAGGATAATCAGCGGCTGCGGATTTGTCTTTCACTGTCGCGCGGGGATCGGTCGATCTGGGATGATGACCGCGAGCGTGTTGTTACACCAGGGGTTGACGGTAAGGGAGGCCTTCGCCCGGATCTCTGCCGCTCGCGGCTTGATCGTCCCCGATACACCTGGACAACTGGAGTGGGTCGAGAGCAACTACGCGATCCTCGTCGGCACAACCTAACGGGCGTTCGGCGGATGTCCGCGAGTAAGGTGCTGAACATGTCCCTTCGGGGCAACAAGGCGATCTGGGAAGCCGAGACGTTCGGCGAGCAGATGATCGACGTCACCGTCGGCGATCTGCTCGACCGGCAGGCGGAGGCCGCTCCCGACAAGGAAGCACTCGTCTACCGCTACCCCGAGATCGGGTTGAACCTGCGGCTTACCTACGCTGGGATGCGCGACGAGGCCAACCGGGTCGCAAGGGGCCTGATGGCGCTCGGCATCAGGCTCGGTGACCACGTCGCGCTGCTCGCGAGCAACCTGCCGGAATGGATCCTACTCGAGATGGCGCTCGCGAAGATCGGCGCGGTGCTCGTCACGGTCAACACGAACTTCCGGCAGGCGGAGCTCGAATACGTTCTGGGCCAGGCCGATGTCCACACGCTCGTGCTGATGGACGAATACCGAGGCAACGACTACGTGAGGTCGCTGAAAGCGCTGCTGCCCGAGCTCGACGGCGTCACGGATCCCGTGACCGAAACCGTGACGAGTGCCAGGTTCCCGACCTTCCGGCGTGCCGTGCTGCTCGGCGAGCGACAGCATCCTGGCCTGCTGCCGTTTTCGCGGCTCCTCGAGCTGTCGGTCGTCGTGTCCGACGAGGCGCTCGCCGAGCGGCAGGCGGCGGTCACGCCACGCCTTTCAGATCCAGTTCACGAGCGGGACCACGGGCGCGCCGAAAGGCGCCATCATCACGCACCACGGCACGATCAACAACGCCCGGTTCGTCGCCCGGCGCGCGCGATTTGGCGCCGACGACCGGTTGCTGAGTGCGATGCCGCTCTTCCACACCGCGGGCAGCGTCGTCGACCAGCTGTCGATGCTCGTCAGCGGCGGCACCGTCGTCAGGGCGATCGCCTTTGAGGGGGCGAAGATGCTCGAGCTGATCGATCGCGAGAAGGCGACCGTGCTGAATGCCGTGCCGACGATGATCATCGCGATGCTGCACGAGCCGCGCTTGCAGGCCCGAGAATTCGAGACCGGCTCGCTGCGCTGCGTGCTCACCGCCGGCACGCCGATCCCGGTGCCGTTGATGGAACAGGTGAAAGCCCGGTGGGGGGCCGAGCCCGCCATCATGTTCGGGATGACCGAGGCGAGCCCGATCATCACCCAGACGCTGCCCGACGACGGCTTCGAGCTGCGGTCGTCGACGGTCGGGATCGCACTGCCGTACACCGAGGTCAAGATCGTCGATGCGAACGGCGACGTCGTCGATGTGGGTCGACCGGGCGAGATCCTCGTCCGCGGCTACAACGTGATGCGGGGCTACTACCGCATGCCCGAGCAGACGGCGGCGGCGATCGACGCCGACGGTTGGCTGCACACTGGCGACGTCGCCTCGATGGACGAGCGGGGCTACGTTCGCATCGTCGGTCGCATCAAGGACATGATCATCCGTGGCGGCGAGAACGTCTATCCGGCAGAGGTCGAGGCGTTCCTGATGCGCCACCCCAGTGTCCGTCAGGCCCAGGTCGTCGGTGTGCCGGATTCCTACATGGGCGAGGAAGCGGTGGCGGTCCTGCAGCTGAAGGAAGGCGAGGCGCTGACCGAGGACGACGTGCGCGGCTATTGTCGCGCAGAGCTGGCACGCCACAAGGTGCCGAGATACGTGCGCTTCGTTTCCGATTACCCACAGACACCGAGCGGCAAGGTGAAGAAGTTCGAGCTCCGGGCGGCGATGATCGCGGCCCTCGGCCTCGACGCCGGCGGGCGCTGAGGCCGTCGTGACCTCTCGCGGCGGGGTACCGGCCGGGCGAGTGACTCAGACCGCCGAACGAGCCGCGGCAGCGGGAACGCGCAGGTCCCGGGCCCGGCAACGCGGACCTGGTCGCCGGTGAGGACGGTGATCTCCCCGGGGAGCACCCAGGCCAGCTCGGCGCGGTCGTGGTGGAGATGAAAGAGGCTCTTGGTGCGATCGTCGCCGGGCACGTGGCGATCGCCCGGCTCCTCGTCCGCGCCGGAGCCGATCTGAGGCTCACGGGCAGCGGGGCACCCGCGGTCGCGGCGAAGACCGCCCACGATCTGGCCGTCGCGCGCGGGCGGGACGAGCTCGGAGCTCGAGGCAGAACGACCGCGGTGGCACGCGCGAGTCGCGATATAGTGTCGCAATGAAAATCCTGGTGAAGAGCGCGTGGGGCTCCGACGATCCGACCAAGTCCGCGTTCGCCTTCCTGCACGCCAACGCGCTGGTGGAGGCGGGGCACGAGGCGCAGATCTTTCTGCTCGGCGAGGCAGTGTCGGTGATGCGTGATCCGGTCGCGGCCGCCATCGTGCCCGTCGGGTGGCCGCCACTGGCCGAGGTCCTGCGGGCCACGGTCGGCCTCGGGATACCACTGCACGTCTGAGGAGCCTGCTCGAGGGCTCGGGGAGTCCTCGAATCGGATCTGGCCGGCAAGAACGCTTCCTTCGCCAACCCGGCGATCCTCGTCAAGCTGATCGAGTGGTCGGACAAGATCCTCGCCGAGTGAGCGCCGGAAGCTGGCTCTGATCGCCGCCGTGGCCAAGAGCGCGGAAGCGCCGCGGCGCGGCGGCAGGCGACACGCGCGAGCGTCGGCTGAAGTGGTATGCTCGCCCCGGCTTCCGACCTCTGGGGGAGGCGACGTTGGTGATGGAGCGACGAATCTTCCTGGGCGTGATCGCCAGCGGCCTCCTCGCCGCGCCGCTCACCGCCGAGGCGCAGCCCGCCGGGAAGGTCTACCGGATCGGGTTTCTCGGCAACTCCACCGCGGCTCTGGAGGCCAACCTCGTCGGGCCGTTCCGCGAGGGGCTTCGCGAGCGCGGCTACGTCGAGGGCCGGGATCTCACGATCGAGTACCGCTGGGCCGAAGGAGCGTACGAGCGCTTCCCGGCGCTCATCTCGGAACTCATTGCCCTCAAGTCGGACATCATCGTCACGGCTGGCACGCCCGCGGCCCTCGCGGCCCAGCGCACGACCACGACGATCCCCGTCGTCATGGCTGCGGTAGGCGACCCGATCGGCACGGGCCTGGTCAAGAGCCTCGCGCGACCCGGCGGGAACTTGACCGGGTTGGCGGGGATCGCGCCGGACCTGGAGGGAAAGCGCCTGGAGATGCTCACGCAGATCGTACCCAGGCTCTCGTCCGTGGCCTTCCTGGGGAATCCGGCCAACCCCCTCCACGTGACCTCGGAGAAGCAGGCCGGCGCCGCCGCCAAGGCGCTGCACCTGAAGGTGGTGTTCTTTCCGGTGCGGGCCGAGGGCGAGTTCGACCACGCGTTTCAGGCGATCGTCGGCCAGCGGTGCGAGGCGCTCGTCATGCTGGCGGATCGGCTCTTCCTGCATCACCGGGCGCGAATCGTCGAGTTCACCGCCCGGCAGCGGCTCCCGGCGGTGTACGCCTACGACGAGCTGGTGCAGGTCGGCGGGCTGATGTCCTTCGGACCGAGCTATCCCGAGATGCACCGGCGTGCCGCCTACTACGTGGACAAGATCCTCCGGGGCGCGAAGCCCGGCGACCTCCCCATCGAGCAGCCGACCACGTTCGAGCTGGTGATCAACCTCAAGACCGCCAAGACCCTCGGCCTGACGATCCCGCCGGCGCTCCTTCAGCGCGCGGATCAGGTGATCGAGTAGGCGCCGGCCCCGCGAAAACGACACCTTGCGTTGGCGGAGCTGGGATTGATCGATGAGTACGAGTTCGTCGTGCAGCCCAGGATCGCGGGCCACGGGCCGACATTGTTCGCCGGGCTGTCGAAGCCTATCGACTTGAAGCGCATGGGCCGGGTGGAGCTCCGCTCCGGGGCGGTGGCCATGCGGTATGAGCCGAGAAGGTAGCCGCCGCGTGCGACTGACGGCGCCCCGGAGCTACCGAAAGGACACGATGAGCAAGGAAGAGGCGGCACCCGAGACGAAAGGTATCACGGTGAAGTTACTTGCGACGGTCGACCTCGGCCCCGAGATCGAGGGCATGGCGGGGCGCCAGCTTCGAATGCGTATGGTGACCATCGAGCCGGGAGGCGTCTTCGGCCCGCTTCACGACCACAAGGGCCGGCCCGGCACCGTCTACATACTGCGAGGAACCATCACCGACCATCGAGATGGAGCCACCACGGACTATGGGCCGGGAGTGGGCTGGCCCGAGGATAGGAACACCACGCACTGGCTCGAGAACAGGGGAACGATTCCGGCGGTCGAGATCTCGGTGGATATAGTCAAGAAAGAGTGACCAGGCCAAGGAGCACCGAGTATGAGCATGAGCGCCGCCGGCGATCTCTAGACGGTCGGGGATGAAGGCACGGCGTGCCCGCACGTACGTCCTCGTCGGGCTCGGACTCGGAGCGCTCGCCGTCGGTGCCGCTGCCTCGTGGATGGTCGGCTCCGCTCTGATCAGGCCGGTCAATCGGCCGGTGCCGCGGCCCGACGGCTTCCAGGTCCGGGTCGTCTCGATTCCGGGGCAGGGGCACGCCCTCGCCGGCTGGTGGCTGGATCGGGGCGGCAGCTCGCCGGTCGTTCTCCTCCTTCACTCCATCCGCTCGGACCGCTCGTCGATGGTGCCACGAGCGCGGCTGCTCGCGGACCACGGCTTCTCGGTGCTCCTGATCGACCTGCAAGGCCATGGCGAGACGCCGGGGAGGGCGGTCACGCTGGGGTGGCGCGAGGCCGGCGATGCTCGAGCCGCGCTCGGATGGCTCAGGGTCGCGGCGCCCTCGCGACGGATCGGGGTCATCGGCTGCTCGCTCGGCGGCGCCGCGGTGCTCCTCGGCCCGCAGCCGGCCGGCTTCGATGCGGTCGTCCTCGAGGCCGTCTACCCGCGCGTCGCGGGCGCGGTCGAGAACCGGGTCCGGATCAGGGTGGGGCCGCTGGCGCCCGTCCTGACGCCGCTCCTGCTGGTCCAGCTTCCGCCCCGGCTGGGCATCGCGCCGGGCGAGCTGGAGCCGATCCGCTCGATGCCACGCCTCGGCTCGCCGGTGCTCGTGGTGGCCGGATCGCGTGACCGGCACACCACGCTCGCCGAGTCCGAGGAGCTGTTTCGCGCGGCCGTCCAGCCGAAGCGCTTGTGGGTGGTGCAGGGTGCCCGCCACGAGGATTTCCTCTCCGCCGATCCGGCGGGATACGCTTCGGAAGTGGTCGGCTTCCTTCGTGAGTACCTGCGGCCGAGACCGGCCGGCCCATGACGCCCGAGGGCGCCCGCCCGGGCTCGGCGGCGGAGTGCGCGCAGCCGCCCCTGCGATTCCGGCTCCGGGATCGCAACCAGGCCGTCGTCGAGGCCTGGCGGCAGCACTTCGCGGGCAGCCCGGACGTCAGTGTCTCGGCGGGCGACATCTTCGCGGAGCCGACCGACGCGGTAGTCAGCCCCGCGAACAGCTTCGGCTTCATGGACGGGGGCATCGATCTGGCCTACAGCCTGCGGTTCGGCTGGCACGTGCAGGACCGGCTGCAGGCGCTGTTGCACGCCGAGCGCGACGGCGAGCTGCCGGTGGGACAGGCGGCGATCGTGGAGACGGGCGACGCCCAGTTCCCGCTGCTGATCAGCGCGCCGACCATGCGGGTGCCCATGGACGTCTCGGCCACCGTCAATGCGTTCCTCGCGTTTCGCGCGGTGATTCGCGCGGCGCGGGTCTACAACCGGACGGCCCGGCGGCCCATCGAGACCATCCTGAGCCCGGGCCTGGGCACCGCGGTGGGCCGCATGCACCCCCAGGCGTGCGCCCGCCAGATGTACCACGCGTATCGCACGGCCCACCTCGGCCACCGGGTGCCGCCGGGCGATCTGATGGAGGCGGGCCGGATGCAGCTCGAGATGATCGGGTTCGAGTGGGAGGGCCCGGAGGCGTGATCGTCGAGGTCGACACGCCCCGCCTGCGCCTGCGGCAGTGGCGAGCGGCGGATCGGGAGCCCTTCGCGGCGCTCAACGCCGACCCCGCGGTCATGGAGTTCTTCCTGTCGCCCCTGTCGCGAGAGAGCAGTGACGCGAGCATCGACGCCTGGCAGTCCCAGCTTGCCTCGCGCGGCTGGAGCAACTGGGCGCTCGAGCTGAAAGCCTCCGGCGAGCTCCTCGGGTTCACCGGCCTGTCCGTTCCTCGGCGAGTGCTGCCGTTCTCGCCCTGCGTCGAGGTGGGCTGGCGGCTCGCCCGCAAGCACTGGGGGCAAGGCTACGCCACGGAAGCGGCCTGCGCCGCGCTGGAGGTCGGCTTCGTGCGGCTCGACCTGCCCGAGATCGTCTCGTTCACGATGGCCGGTAACGTGCGCTCGCGCGCGGTCATGGAGCGCATCGGCATGCGCGACGCGAGGCAGGATTTCGAGTATCCGGGCTTCCCGGAGGGTCATCCATTACGCCGGCACTGCCTGTATCGAATCGCGCGCGAGGAGTGGGCTCAGAGTGGATTCGGTCCGACCACCTCCCAGTGATGGCGCTCGAGCTGCGCTTGCCGCTCCTCCTCGCTGACCGGCCCCGCGGGCGGGCGGTCCAGGAGCGACTCGACGTAGGCCCCGGCGGCCGCGGGCGTGTACAGGAACAGGACGCGACCCGTCTCGCTGCCGCTGTTCTTCCAGGCGTGCTGCACGCCGCGGGGGAAGAACGCACAGGTCCCGGGCCCACCGACGCTGACCTGGTCGCCGATCATGACGGTGATCTCTCCGGCTAGCACCCAGGCCACCTCGTCGCTATCGTGGTGGAGATGGAAGAGGCTCTTGGTGCCCGGGGGGAGGGTTTCCTCGAACAGCATGATGCTGCCATTGGTCTCGTGGCCCAGCAGCTTCAGGGCCGCGAAGCGTCCAGGGGCCATCATGTCGAGATGCGTGCCACCGCCGGCGGGAACGACGAAGCCTTTGGACTCGGTCATGGGTGGTGTCCTCCTCTATGACGGATCCGGGATAATGATCGGCGCCGTGGCCCGCACTGTACACGAATCCTGCTCGCTGGAGCGCACATGAGCACGTCCCCCTCCTCCTCCGGGCCTCTCGAGACCGGCCACGCGCCGGTCAACGGCATCCGGATCTACCATGAGATCCACGGCCGCGCCGACGGCGTTCCGCTCGTCCTGCTTCACGGCGGCGGGTCCACCATCGAGGTGACGTTCGGCCGGGTGCTGCCGGTCTTCGCGGCCGGCCGAAGGGTGATCGCCCTGGAAGAGCAGGGGCACGGGCGGACGAGCGATCGCGAGGGGCCGGTCGCCTTCGAGACGTCCGCGGACGACGTCGCCGGGCTCCTGCGGCACCTGAAGGTCGACCGGGCCGACCTCTTCGGGTTCAGCAATGGCGCCAGCACCGCGCTGCAGGTCGCGATCCGGCACCCGTCGCTGGTGCGCAAGCTGATCTTCGCCTCCTCGATCACCCGCCGGGACGGGGCCCAGCCGCAGCTCTGGGAGTTCATCGCGCAGGCCGACTTCTCGAACATGCCCCGGCCGCTCAAGGACGCGTTCCTGCGCGTGAACCCGGACCCGCGGCAGCTCGAGACGATGCACGACAAGGACGCGGCGCGCATGCGGGGCTTCCGGGACGTGCCCGACGCGCTGGTCGCCTCGGTCCGTGCCCCGACCCTGATCGTCCTGGGAGACCAGGACATCGTGAAGCTCGAGCACGCGGCGGAGCTGACGCGCCTCATCCCGGGCGCGCGCCTGCTGATCCTTCCCGGCGGACACGGCGACTATCTCGGCGAGGCGGTGATGACGCAGGCGGAGACGCGCTACCCCGAGCTGACCGCCCGGCTGATCGAGGAGTTCCTCGATGCCCGGTGACCGGGCGGCCGGCCGCCGCTTGCGCCGCTCGGAAGTCGACGTCCCTCACCTGGAAGTGGCTCCCCCGGGTCGGGAACCGGCCGCCACGCTCCGGGTCGCGCGGCCCACCGATCACCTCGAGGAGGTCGTGCGGTTCTACACCGATGGACTCGGGCTCGCGCGCCTGGGCGCCTTCGAGGATCCCGACGGCTACCGCGTCGTGCTGCAGAACGCCGCCTCGCCCGTGTAGGTCGTCGCGATATAGTGTCGCGATGGGGCCGATCCCGGTCGCGCTCCTCGCGCTCGTCACGATGCTCCTCGCGGGGCCGGCCCGCGAGGCGGCCGCTCAGCCGTCGCCCGGGAAGGTCTATCGGGTCGGGCTCCTCAGCCAGGGGCAGCCGCCCAGGGCGTACATGGAAGCCCTCCAGAACGGCCTGAAAGAGCGCGGCTACGTCGAGGGCCGCAACCTCGCCTGGGAGCGGCGGTCCACCGACGGCAGCCTGGATCAGCTGGCGCAGTTCGCGGAGGAGCTGGTGCGGCTCCAGGTCGACGTCATCCTGGCGCGGGCATCGTCGGGGGCGGTGGCCGCCAAGAAGGCGACCACGTCGATTCCCATCGTGTTCTTCGCGGTGTACGCGCCGGTCGAGATCGGGCTCGTCCCGAACCTGGCGCACCCCGGCGGCAACATCACGGGCGTCGCGGTCAACGCCTCGGACATGGCGGGCAAGCGAGTACAGCTGCTCAAGGAGCTGATTCCCACGCTCAAGCGTGTCGCCATGCTGTCGCATCCGGCGCATCCCACCAGCGCGGTGCAGGTGGAGGGAGCCGAGGCCGCCGCGCGCACCGTGGGCGTGCAGATCGAGGTGATACCGGTGCGCGGCCCGGACGAGTTCGCGCCGGCGCTCAAGGCGCTCCGCGGCGTCGACGCGGTGCTGAACGCGGATACCCCGCTCTTCGTCACGAGCCGCGCGCGACTCGTCGCCGCGATGGCCGGAAGCCGGCTGCCCGCGATCTATCCCGCGCGGGCGTACGTCGAGGCCGGCGGCCTCATGTCGTACGGCCCGGACGTCCCGGCGCTGTGGAAGCGCTCCGCCCTCTACGTGGACAAGATCCTGAAGGGCGCCCGGCCCGGCGACCTGCCGGTCGAGCAGCCCGCCACGTTCGAGCTGGCCATCAACAAGAAGACTGCCCGAGCGCTGGGTCTGACGATCCCCCCGGCACTCGCCCTGCGGGCCGACCAGATCGTCGAGTGAGAGTCCTGGCGAGCAACGCCGGCATGCACCGCTCCTGGCGTCCCGACCCCGAGGCCCTGCGCGGGCGCCTGGCCGTCGTCGCCGGGGCGACCCGCGGGGCGGGGCGGGGGATCGCGGCGGCGCTCGGCGAGGCCGGCGCCACCGTGGTGTGCACCGGGCGCAGCAGCCGTACCCGCGCGCTCCGCTCCGACTACGACCGTCCCGAGACCGTCGAGGAGACCGCCGAGCTGGTCACCTCGCTCGGCGGCCGCGGCATCCCGGAGGTCACCTCCCACCACCTGCTCACGCCGGGCTGGCTGCGCTCGGAGATGATGCTCGAGGCCTACCGCGTCACCGAGGCCAACTGGCGGACCGCGGCGTCGCCCGGCTTCGCGGTCTCCGACTCGCCCCGCTATGTGGGGCGGGCGGTGGCCGCGCTCGCCGCCGATCCCGCCCGCGCGCGCTGGAACCAGCGCTCCGTCACGTCCGGGGATCTCGCGGCCGAGTACGGGTTCACCGACGTCGACGGCTCGCGCCCGGATGTGTGGGGCTACAGCCGCGCGGCCGAGGAGGGCCGCGACGTCGACCCCGCCGACTATCGCTAGCGCCGCATGAGGCCCGCGTGAGAAGGGTCGCGGTCTTCGGCAACGCGGGCGGCGGCAAGTCCACGCTGGCCCGGCGCCTGGCCCAGCTCACCGGGCTCCCGCTGCACGTGGTCGACATGATCCAGTTCCGGCCGGGTGGAGCGGCGGTGCCGGACCACGAGTACCTGGCCGTCCACGCCGATCTCATCGGCCGGGACGCGTGGATCATCGACGGCTTCGGCTCCGTCGCCTCCGCGTGGGAGCGATTCGCCGCCGCCGACACGCTGATCCACGTCGACCTGCCGGTCCTCACGCACTACCGGTGGGTGACGAAGCGCTTGCTCGAGGGCCTCTTCGCGAGCCCGAAGGGCTGGCCGGCGGGGAGCCCGCTCTGGGCCAGCACGCTCAGCAGCTACCGGGTGGTGTGGAGCTGCCATCGCACCCTGACGCCGCGGTACCGGACGCTGGTGGCGGAGGCGGCCAGCATCAAGCGCGTACACCATCTGCGGTCGTCGAGGGAGATCAGGACCTTCCTCGAGACGGTCGAGCGCGACCAGCGGAGCCGGGGGCCCGCGCGCTAGGCGCTCCGGGCCGGGAACTGCACCACCACGATGCCGACGCCGTCCGGCCCCGCCAGAAGCGCCGGGGCCTCGGCGCCCGCCGCCGTCCACACGCACGACCAGTGCGGCAGCGCGGTGCCCTCGTGGGTGGCCGCGCCCTCGACGACGAGATAGTAGCGGCCTCCGCCCCGCGTCGTGCCACCGTCTCCGGCGTCGCGCGGCGCTTCCACCGTGGCCCCGGCGGGGGCCCGCACGAACCAGGCGCCGAGGCCGTCGGCGTGCATGGGCCAGAGCGGAGCGCTCTCCCCGTGCGCCGGCACGTGCGCGGCCACGTTGCGGCGCGCCTTGCGGATCATCCGCGCGCGCGATTCGGGCATGTACTCGGCGCCCGGGTCCGCCTTCGCGCGCAGGGTGAAGAACACGAGGCCGTCGGGCCCGGTGCGGATCGGCCCGTAGGGCGTGTAGGCCTCCGCGAAGTGCACCGCCACGCCCTCCAGCGCGTGCTTGCCGAGGCTGCCGCCACCCGCCACGACGACCTGGAACTCGTCCTCGACGTGGAAGTGGGGCGGGATCACCGAGCCGGGCTCGTGCATCTTCACCAGGAAGGCCTGCGGCTCGCCCGAGCCCGGCGGGGAGGCCAGGTAGTCGGTGCGGTGGAACGTGAACACCTTGCCCTCGGGACCACTGTGAGAGGGACGGGACGGACGGGCAGCTCCGGGCGGAATCGTGGCGAGAGAGGGCATGCTGGTAGTCTACCCGAGAGCGATGAGCCCGTGACCCGCTCCGTCTCCCTGCGCAGGCTGGCGCCATCGGAGGTGGCCCTCCACCGTGACCTGCGCCTCCGTGCCCTGCAGGACTCCCCGGACTCGTTCGGCGAGACGTTCGCGGACGCGTTCGTGCGGCCGCTCGAGCACTGGGAGACGCTCACCCGGTCGGTCACCGAGCCGAGCGCCCAGGTGATGCTGCTCGCCTGTCGGGGCGACGACGTGGTGGGCTCGGCCTACGGGCTGCTCGACCGAACGCGGGCCGATGCGGGCCGGGTCGGCGGCATGTGGGTCGACCCCGCGTGGCGCCGGCGTGGCGTCGGGCGGGCGCTGCTGGAGGGCGTGGTCGCGTGGGCCGGCGAGCGCGGGCTCGGCCGCCTCGGCCTGTGGGCGCCGGCGCACAGCCCCGCCGCCATCGCCCTCTACACGCGGGCCGGCTTCCGGGAGACCGGGGAGCGCCGCCCGATCCCGACGAATCCCTCGCTCTGGATCGTGGCGATGGAGAGAGAATTGTCGCGATGAAGCTCCTCACCGTGAGCGCGGTGGTGCTGATCGCGCTCGTGGCCCTGGCCTGGGTGGGCTATCGGCTCCTCCTGCCCCGCGCGTTCGTGGCCGCCGGCCGGGGCGCGCTGGGCGACGCCCGCCTCGTGCAGCTCGCCGGCTCGCGCAGCGCCCGCAGCGCGCAGGACTTCAACGGGGCCGCGGTCGAGGCGGGGCCGGAGCACAAGTTCGTGCTGATCGACGTTCGCGTCGACGCGCCCGCCGACAAGGTGGACTTCGACGACTTCCAGCTCGTGCGGGAGAAGGCGGCGCGGCTCGGCGAGGAGCGGAATGTCGGCAACAACGACGAGCGCGACCACTTCTACTGGTCGTACCTCGACGACGCGGGCAACCTGGTCGCCGAGGCGCCGGGCGCGCGACCCTTCCCGGCGCGTCTCACGTTCAAGGTCCCGAAGGACGCGCGCGCCGGCTACCTCTTCTACTGGGGTCTCTACTGGGGCCCGCTCGACCTGGGCACGCCCTAGCCGGCGCGCCGGTCTGCTCGGGGCCCTGGGCCCGGGCGTGGCCGCCCTGCGATCGGGGAGTGACCGCTTCGGCGGGCGGCTGTGATAGAACCGGAGCAGACACCGATGCGATCCCGGCTGAGCGAGATCACCTACTACCGCTGGGCCGCCGCCCTGCCCATCCTCGCCCCGATCATCGGCTGGCTCTCCTACCGGGACGAGCCCACGCTCAGCCTGCTGGACCGCGTCGCGATCCCGTTCTACCTCTCCGGGCTCCTGGCCGGCCCGGCCTACGTGCCGTTCGCGGCCGCGCTCTTCTGGTGGCTGCGGGACGAGCCGGCCGCGCGCTACCGGGCCATCTCCTGGAAGGCGCCGCTCCTGTTCCTCCCCGTGTTCCTGGTCTACCTGCTGGCCATGCGCTGGTGGACGGGGAGCACCGCGCCGCTGGTGGAGACGCTCCTCTTCTACGGCCTCGTGGTGCTGCTGTTCGGCTACGGCTACGTGCTGCTGATCCACGCCGGACGGCGCGCGCTCGATCGGCGCGGAGCGATCGAGGTCACGCCGGCCCGGCTCTGAGCGACTGTCTTGCGAGTCAAGCGGGATGCCATGGGCGTCGATCGCGAAGCATCGCGTTCAGGATGGTGAGGAGCTTGCGCATGGCGGCGGTG
>Ga0207689_10000859_pt1 | contig 29309 bp, 27 predicted proteins | sample KBSMisM52_FD_184312 | JGI IMG/M metagenome (GOLD analysis project Ga0207689, IMG submission 184312) | Miscanthus rhizosphere microbial communities from Kellogg Biological Station, Michigan, USA - KBS Miscanthus M5-2 (SPAdes) (version 2) | ecosystem: Host-associated > Plants > Roots >...
GGATAGAAGCGCTCCAACACCCAGCGCCCGATGCATAGCAAGCCCAGCGCGGTCAGAGGAAAGACCAGCCGATTGAATCCGCCGACGCTGATCTTGACCGTCGCTTCAGCGTCGCCTGTGTTGGTTTGCGCGAGCAGAACGCGGGCGCGCAACATCCGCGAGACTTGCCACGCGCAGAGCAGAGATGCCGCCAACACGCCGATCTGCCACAGAACGGTGATGTTCTGCAGATCAGCGAGGAGATCATTTACCAGATTTTGGACTTCGCCTCGACCGCTCATATCGCTGTCAGGTGCAGATGAAATCCGGCGGAGTTTATCACGCAGCCAGCATCAGATAGAGTGCGACGGTGATCATTGCGACACGGGCTCGCGCTCGAGGACGGCGGCGAAGAATCCGTCCATTCCATGCGTATGCGGGAACACATGAAAGTACTGTCCGGTGTCCAATGCTATGTCTTGCTCGCGCAGAATCGCACTGGAGTCGGCGAGGCGAAAAGACGGATGCGCGCCCAGAAAGGTCTCCACCACACCTTCGTTTTCTTCTCGCAGGATGCTGCAGGTGGCGTAGACGAGGCGTCCACCTGGTTTCACCAGGCGAGCGGCGGAACCCAGGATTGAGGTTTGCTTGGCGACCAGTTCCACAACGCCTTGCGGTGTTTGACGCCATTTGAGATCGGGATTGCGCCGCAGCGTGCCCAGTCCGCTGCACGGGGCATCGACCAGCACGCGATCGATCTTGCCGTTGAGCCGCTTGATGCGGGCATCGTGCTCGCTGTCGATGTGCTGTGGATGAACATTGGACAATCCCGAGCGCTTCAAGCGCGGCCCGAGATTGGTCAGCCGTCGCGCAGACGTGTCGAACGCGTACAGCCGTCCTTGCGAACTCATGAGCGCGCCCAGCGCCAGCGTCTTGCCGCCCGCGCCCGCACAGAAGTCCAGCACCATCTCGCGCCGGCGTGGCGCTACCAGCCAGCTCAGCAGCTGGCTCGCTTCATCCTGCACCTCTACCTTGCCCGACATAAACAACGGATGCTGCTGCAGCGCCGGTTTGTCCGCCAGCCGTACTCCGGTCGGTGAATAAGTCGTCGGCTGGGCCTTGATACCATCCGCGGCGAATTGCGCGAGCACTTCCTCGCGCCGCGCGAGCAACGTATTTACTCGCAGGTCGAGCGGTGCCTGCGTGAGCAGCCCCCGTGCCATCGCTACCGCTTGCTCCTCAGTCAGTGTCTCCAGCAAGCGCTCCCAGACCCAATCGGGAAGACTGAGTTGAACGGCTTGTGGCAGTGCACGGACGTCCGCGGCGCGCGCCTGCGTAAGCCATTGCGCTTCTTCCTGCCGCAACAGCGGTTCGAGTTGGCGCAAGCTGCGTCCGCTCAGGAATGCCAGCGCAGCGAGCAGCAATCGCCGTGGCTGCTTGCGCCCGGCGATTGCCTCCAGCAGGCGCAGATTGCGCAACACGGCGAAAACCGAATCGGCCACGAAGCCTCGGTCCTGCTGACCGAGCTCGGGATGCTCGCGGAAAAAACGCCGCAACACCGCGTCAGCAGGGTGTTCGAAAGTGAGCGCGGCTTGCAGGGCGGCAGCTGCTGCCTGCATGCGCGGAGCGTTGGGCTCCATGATCGGCGCGGCCGACTAACGGGCCGGAGTGATTTGGGTAACCACGGAGTCGAAGGCCGTGCCGTCTTTCTCCGTGTAGCGGATGCGCACTGGCAGAAGGTGATGCTCGGTGGCAACCCAGACGTCGAATTGCCGCTTATCGTCGCCTTCGAGCACTTTTCTCACGTGCACCGTGTCCATAGGGCCCAGTTCGGTGTCGAGTTTTTCCTTGCCAACCACGGTATAGCGATAAGACTGCACGCGGCGGCCGTCGGTAAGGTACAAGTCCATATCCCCGGCGTCGGGTTTGCCGAAGGCGAAGTTGTAGCCGAAGCTGGTGTTGTCCCAGGTATTGTCGGGCAGCGGAACGGTCTGCTTCCGATCACCATCCTGCAGGTCGGCCTGCTTCTTCTGCCAGTCGAAATGGGCGCTGCGCCTGAGTTGGCCATTGCGCGTTTCGCGGTAGTCGTCCGGTCGCAACCCCTTGGGCGTGATCGTGCCGGTGGCTTCGCGGCGCAGGTCCAGCCGATAGAATATGGCCGCCAATCCGGCGGTCTTCGATTCGCTGACCACTTTGTACGTCTTGCCGTCGTGCTCGAACACGTCGGTGCCTTCACCGATTTTTACCGAGCCCATCGACACTTTGTATTTGATCTCCACCTTGGGCGGCAAACCGGCTGCTGCGGCTTGGCAGGAGACGGCGAAAAGCGCAGCGGCAAACAGTATTCGGATCATGCTTGTTCCGGACTAGTGATGGCCTGCGGGACGCGAACGTTGGCGGATATGTGCACGCGATTGCCTTGGATGCTGAGTTTGTCTTCCAGAAACCACCGTACGACTTGCGGGAGGATGCGGTGCTCTTCACGCAGCACGCGCGCGGCAAGGGTCGATTCCGTATCGTCCGGCAGCACCGGTACCGCCGCCTGCGCGATGATGGGTCCATGATCCAGTTCCGGCGTTACGAAGTGCACGGTACAGCCGTGCAGACGCACACCTTCCTCGAGCGCACGCCGATGCGTATGGATACCAGTGAAAGCGGGAAGCAACGATGGATGGATGTTGATCGAGCGCCCCGCGTAGCGTTGTACGAACTGCGGCGTGAGGATGCGCATGAACCCGGCTAGTACCAGAAGGTCCGGCGAATATGCGTCGATCGCTTCGCCCAGTGTTCGCTCGAAGGATGCCCGATCGGTATAGTCGCGATGATTTACCACCGCCGTTGGCACGCCCTTCTCGCGAGCGACGAGCAGCCCTGGCGCTTCGGGGTTGTTGCTGATTACCGCGCTGACCGTGCCCGGCAGCGTTGCCTCCAGCAAAGCCTGCATGTTGCTCCCGCGCCCGGAAATCAGAATCGCAATCCGTTTCATGGGCACCGGGTTTTCAAGGACACAGCGTTCATGGACACAGCGTCTGTGCTTCTTGACCTTGCCGCGCGCGGATCGCGCCGATCTCGTAGACCTTTTCCCCGGCCGCTTGGAGCAAGGTCGAGGCGTGCGCCATATCCTGCTTCGCTATCACCAAAACCATGCCGATTCCGCAATTGAACACGCGCAGCATCTCCTGGTCGGTAACGCCACCCTGGCTCTGGAGCCAGTCGAACAGCGGTGGCCGCGGCCAGGCCTTGCGATCGAGTTGTGCGGTGAGGCCATCGCCGAGAATGCGCGGCACATTCTCCAATAGCCCGCCGCCGGTGATATGAGCCAATCCTTTGACGTCGACTTGTGCAAGCAGTGCCAGTACCGGTCTGACGTAAATGCGTGTCGGCGCCAGGATGACATCGCTCAGTGGACGCCCGTGAAAATCTGAGGACAAATCGGGTCGGGCGCGCTCCAATATGTGACGCACGAGAGAATAGCCGTTGGAGTGGGCGCCGCTGGAGGCGAGGCCGAGTACCACGTCACCGGGCCCAATCCGGCTGCCGTCGATGATGCGATCCTTCTCGACCACGCCGACTGCGAAGCCTGCAAGGTCGTACTCGCCCGGCGGATACATTCCCGGCATCTCGGCTGTTTCGCCACCGATCAGGGCACAGCCGGCGATCTCACAACCACGCGCGATGCCGCCGACCACCGAGGTCGCCGTTGCAACGTCCAGCTTTCCGCACGCATAGTAGTCCAGGAAAAAAAGCGGCTCCGCACCTTGGACGAGAATATCGTTGACACTCATTGCCACCAGATCGATGCCGATGCTGTCGTGACGCTGCAGCTCGAACGCCAATTTGAGCTTGGTCCCGACGCCGTCGGTGCCCGATACCAACACCGGATTGCGATAGCGCTTCGGTACTTCGAACAGGGCGCCGAAACCGCCGATGCCCGCGAGGACCCCTTCACGCAGCGTACGTTTCGCCAGTGGTTTGATGTTCTCCACTAGCGCATCGCCGGCATCGATGTCCACGCCGGCCGTCCGGTAGTCAAGGCCGGGGGGTCTGATCTGATCGCTCATCGGTGGTATAGGGAAGCTGCGCCGGAAATGTGGCAGGGCTGCACCCGCCGCATACCGCCTTGCCGTCTGCGCCAAGCGGTCGAATCGGGTTAGAGGATCTGGGTTAAGATTGCGTGATCAGGTCCGCGCAATCGCGCCGAATGTCCAGCGCCGCAGCTTATCCCGCAGCGCGATCTTATTCACAACGCGGCCGCATTCTACTCCAAAAGTCTTCCATGCGCCCCGAAGTCGTCCGTCTTGCATGGGTAGTCGCCGTCATTGCGGTCGCTGTGCTGCTGCTGCAGCGCCTGGCTTCCGTGCTGGTGCCATTTTGTGCTGCCGCACTCCTCGCCTACTTGTGTGCGCCCTCGGTGGCGTGGCTCCAGAACAAGCGCGTGCCGCGCCTGCTGGCAGTAATGGTCGTAATGTCAGTAGCCGTTCTCGTAGTTGTGGGTCTGATGCTGGTAGTGATCCCGACCTTTGGTGCACAAGTGAGTGCTCTCATGGCGCAGTTGCCTCAAGTCATCGAGTGGTACCGGCACACCGTTGTCCCGTGGGCGCATGGCGCACTGGGTGCGGATCTCCCAGCAAATGCCGAACGCGCCCGAATGGTGGCGGCCAATGCGTTGCAGGCCGGCGGCGATTTGTCTCAACGCCTGCTGCCTTCGCTTACCTCCGGAGGGCTGGCGCTGCTATCGCTGCTTGGAACGCTCGTGCTGCTGCCCGTGCTCTTGTTCTATTTTCTGCTCGATTGGGATCGGATCGTCGTTACGTTGGAGGCGCTGGTCCCGCGGCGGCATCTGCAACAAGTGACTTCGGTGATGGCCGAGATCGATGCTGCACTGAGTGCTTTTTTTCGCGGACAACTGTCCGTCATGATAGGCCTCGGTGTGTTCTACAGCGCCGGTTTGGCGATAGTGGGACTCGAGTCTGCATTATCGATCGGCATTATCACCGGAACGCTTTGCTTCGTTCCCTACCTTGGCTTTACGCTGGGCCTCGTACTAGGCACACTTGCCGCGCTGCTTCAGTTCCAGACGCTCTCCGGGCTTGTGTGGGTATGGATCGTGTTCGGGCTGGGCCAGATATTGGAGGGCTATGTGCTCACGCCGTGGCTGGTCGGCTACCGCGTTGGCCTGCATCCTGTATGGGTGCTGTTTGCGGTGCTGGCGGGTGGAGCACTGCTGGGCTTCATAGGCATGTTGCTTGCCGTGCCCACGGCTGCGGTCCTGCTGGTGCTGTTGCGTCATGCCAAAGCGCACTATCTTGCCAGCCGTTTTTACACTTCTTGAGTGAACCAGCTCCTCCTCGATCTCGCACGGCCGCAACCGCAAACGCTGAATAATTTCGCGGCCGGTCATAACAGCGAACTGCTCGCGCTGTTGACAGCGTGGTTGCAGGGTACGACGGCGGAACGTTGCGTGTATTTGTGGGGCGTACCGGGTTCGGGCAAGAGCCACCTTTTGCGCGCAGTCGATGCCGCCGCCACCGCGAAGGGAGAAGTGTCCGCGTATGTTGCGGACAAAGCTGCACTCGCGGAGTGCCTGTCTTCCCCTCTCGGGTGGCTGGCTGTGGATGACGTGCAGATGCTTGGCGCGGACGGGGAAGTGATGCTGTTCTCCCTGCTAAATCGTGCTGCGCAAGGCGATCTTTGCCTGCTCCTCAGCGGATCGAATGCGCCAGCCGGCTTGGAGGTACGAGCCGACGTACGCACTCGAATAGGTGCAGGACTGGTGTTTCACGTCCAACCGCTCAGCGATGACGACAAAGTCGTGGCCCTGCGCGGCCGTGCGAATGAGCGCGGCTTCGACCTGTCCCGCGATGTGGCCGAGTATTTGTTACGCCATGGTCGTCGGGACTTGCCTTCGCTGATGGTGGTGCTCGATGCGCTGGACCGCTATTCGTTGGAAGTAAAGCGACCCGTCACAATACCTCTGGCGCGCGAAGTGTTACAAGCGGCGCGAGATGGCGAGCAGTAGTCGGAGTGGAGGCAAACCGCCACGGGGTTTGGGCTATACTCGGGTGAAGAATTCTGGTGACATGACGATATTGATATCAGGCAGTATCGGCATGGGTCGCATATCAAGATACTTCCGTGCTGCATCTCGGTTGGCACATTGATCTTCTCGATTTTCCCATCCGCAGGTCAGAATGCGTCTAGCACTTTTCGATCTTGACAACACTCTGCTCGCAGGCGATAGCGACTTCGAGTGGGCGCAATTCCTCATCGCACAGGGCGTGCTCGACCGTGAAGTGTACGAGGCGCGCAATCAGCAATTTTTCGAACAGTACAAGGCGGGCACGCTCGACATCCATGAGTTCCTGGATTTCCAACTCAAGCCATTGTCCCGCCATCCGCGCAAACAACTCGACGATTGGCATCGGGAGTTCATGCGCCTGCACATTCATCCCATCATCACGCAAAAAGCGCGAGACCTGGTGAAGAGCCATTGTCACGACGCTCGCGTCATCGTGACGGCGACCAACAGCTTTGTTACTTCCCCGATTGCCCGCGAATTCGGCATCGAGCACCTCATCGCTACCGATCCTGAGGAAGTCAGTGGAGAATTCACCGGGCGGGTTCTGGGTGTGCCTTCGTTTCGAGAGGGTAAAGTCACGCGCCTCGAGAGTTGGCTGTTGGAGCGCGGCCTTGCCTGGAGTTCCTTCGAGCAGACCTGGTTCTACAGCGACTCGCTCAACGATATCCCTCTGCTGTCCAAAGTGACCGACCCCATTGCGGTGGACCCTGACGAGACGCTCAAGGAAACCGCGCTGGAGAAAGGCTGGAGCATCATCAGCTTGCGCTAAGCACGCGCCCCGAAAGGGGGCCCCCTCTATGGCTCCGGGCGGATGAGCATCGTTTTGGCGGACGATCCCCCGGGGGGATGTATAATCGCCCCATGCCTCCTGTTCCGGCGACCCCACGGTGCCGAACCCGCCAGTCCAGCCCAGGCCGGGCCGTCACCCACGGCCCGCCGTTCAACCCTCACCCGATCTGCTGCCCGCCACCCCCGGTTCGATGATCCGAAAACTGCTGAAACGCGTGTTTTCCGGCCGCCCTGATACTGAGCGGGAACCGCAGGTAATCCCCTTCCAACAGCATGGCGTCTCCCGCGACCGTATCAGTAACTCGGCGCGCAAAGTCGTAGCGGGTCTCCAGGAGGCCGGATTTGCTGCATTCGTGGTTGGCGGTGCTGTACGCGACCTGCTGCTCGATCTGGAACCGAAAGATTTCGACGTCGCCACCAGCGCAACACCGGAAGAAGTGCGGGGGACGTTTCGCCGCTCACGCATCATCGGCCGCCGTTTCCGTCTGGTGCATGTCATGTTCGGCTCCGAGACGGTGGAAGTGTCGACCTTTCGTGGCAGCGCGGGCGGAGAAGACGACGATCAAGTGCGTGACGAGCATGGACGCATCTTGCGCGATAACGTCTTCGGCAGTCAGGCCGAGGATGCCGTGCGGCGGGACTTCACCGTCAACGCCCTGTTCTACGACCCGCAGACGCAAGAGGTACTCGACTATTGCGGTGGTTTCGCCGATCTGCGCAAGCGCGTCATCCGGATGATCGGTAACCCGGCTGAACGCTATCGTGAGGACCCGATCCGTATGCTGCGGGCTGTGCGCCTGGCCGCGAAGGTGGGCGGACACATCGAAGCGAAGACCCGCGAGCCCATCTCGACGCTGGGAAGCCTTATTCAGAACGTGCCGCCCGCCAGGCTGTTCGAGGAAATGCTCAAGCTCCTGCTCTCGGGCCACGCCACCGAATGCCTGCTGCAACTTCGCAACGAGGGGCTGCACCATGGAACGTTGCCGATGCTGGACGTGATCCTGGAGCAGCCGATGGGTGAGCGGTTCGTGATGCTGGCGCTCAACAAGACGGACGAGCGCGTGCGCGAGGACAAGCCGGTGTCGCCCGGTTTCTTATTCGCGGCGCTGCTGTGGCACGAAGTGCTGGCAGCTTGGAAACACCTGGAAGGCGACGGCGTGAAGCCGCTACCGGCATTGCTCCAGGCGATGGATAACGTAGTCAGTGCGCAGGTGGAGAACCTCGCGATCCCCCGCCGTTTCACCACGGATATGAAGGATCTGTGGGCTCTGCAGCCGCGCCTGCTCAATCGCTCCGGCCGACGCCCCTACAAGCTCTTGGAGCATCCTCGGTTTCGCGCGGCCTACGATTTCTTGCTGCTTCGTTGTGAGAGTGGCGAGGTCGATCTCGAGGTCGGACAATGGTGGGATCGGTTTCAGCATGGCAGCGATGAAGAACGCGAACAACTGCTGTTGCCCGAGGAGGGGCCCAAACGCCGCCGTCGCCGTCGCAAGGCCCCGCGCGATGCGGGCGGCGAGTCGGGCGGTGGCGAGACGATTTCAGCCGACCCTGTGGTGTAGTGCATGTCTGAGGTCCGCCGCTCCCACGCCGCGTATGTGGGCTTGGGCAGCAATCTCGAAGATCCAGTGCGTCAAGTGCTCGATGCCGTGGACGAACTCAATGCGGTGCCGCGTACCCGAGTGTTGGCGCATTCCACCCTGTATGGCACTGCGCCGTTGGGCAAGCTGGACCAGCCTGACTTCATCAACGCCGTGGCAAAACTCCAAACCGAACTCTCCGCCGTTGAACTGATGCGGGCGCTGCAGGCAATCGAGACGAAGCACCATCGTGTCCGTGGGGAAGCCAACGCGGCGCGCACGCTCGACCTCGATCTGCTGCTGTTCGGCAATGAGATAATCCACGAGACGTCACTGACGGTACCGCATCCTCGAATGCACGAACGGGCATTCGTGTTGATGCCGCTCGCTGAAATCGGCGGTGACGAGATTAATATCCCCGGGCGCGGGACGGTGGCCAGCTTGCTGGCGCAAGTCGCGGATCAGCGAATAAAAAAACTCGATGCCGAACAGGAAACATCGCTACATCGTCGTTGAGGGTCCGATAGGTGCGGGGAAGACCAGCCTGGCACGAAGGCTCTCGGAGTACACCGAGGCGGAACTGCTGCTGGAAAGCCCCGAGGAGAATCCGTTCCTCGCCGGCTTCTATCAGGACCGCCGACGCTGGGCGCTGGCCACGCAGCTGTTTTTCCTGTTCCAACGCGTCAACCAGCTGTCCAGCCTGAAGCAGCTCGATTTGTTCGAGCATCCCACGGTAGCTGATTTTCTGTTCGACAAGGACCCGTTGTTTGCGCGTCTGAACCTGTCGGACGAGGAACTATTGTTGTACCAGCGGATCTACGAGCATCTGGCACCTCAAGTGGCACCGCCGGATCTAGTGATCTATCTGCAGGCTCCGGTGGAAACTCTGATCGCCCGTGTCCGCCGCCGTGGGGCAGCCTACGAGAAGGGCATCAGCGAGGACTATCTGGCGCGTCTCAACGAAGCGTACGGCCGCTTCTTCTACGACTATACCGGGGCGCCGCTTCTGATTGTCAACAGCCAGAACCTTAATTTTGTTGATCGGCCGGCTGATTTTGAATTACTGTTGCGGCGCATAAACGAAATGCGTGGACCGCGCGAATTTTTCAGTCTCGGCAGCTAGCTGCAACAATGGAAGTCATCAAGAGCATCGGGAAGCTGCGGCAGCGGCTTCAGAGCGAGCCGACAGTGGCCTGTGTGCCCACCATGGGCAATATCCATGAGGGCCATCTGCGATTGGTGAAAATCGCTCAGCAGCACGCGCCTTTTGTGGTCACTACCATTTTTGTGAATCGGCTTCAGTTCGGGCAGCACGAGGATTTCGACAAGTACCCGCGCACCTTCGAGGACGACTGTGCCAAGCTCGCCGCACATGGCTGCCACGCCGTGTTTGCGCCCGACGAGGGGCAAATGTATCCGGAGGCGCAGGTCTTCTCGGTGGAGCCGCCTCCGGTCGCCAATAAGCTCGAGGGACGCTTCCGTCCAGGACACTTCCGCGGCATGGCCACGGTGGTTCTAAAATTGTTCAACATCGTACAGCCGCAGGCCGCCGTGTTCGGAAAAAAAGACTATCAGCAGCTGCATATTGTTCGACACATGGTCGAGCAGTTCGCGCTGCCCATTCAGATCGTAGCGGCCGAGACTCGGCGCGCCGAGGACGGTCTGGCGCTGTCTTCGCGCAATCGCTTTCTCAGCACGGAAGAGCGCGAGGAAGCGCCGCGTCTATATCAGGCCCTTTCTCAGGTAAAGGAGGCGGTCGAATCCGGCGAGCGCAACTTCGAAGCGATCGAGTTCGCTGCCGATGCTTTGCTCGCGAGACACGGCTGGCGGGTCGATTACGTGGTTGTACGCCGCCGCGCAACGCTGACCTCGCCGGAACCGGGTGACCGGGATCTTGTCGTACTGGGTGCGGCAAAGCTCGGCAATACGCGACTCATCGACAATCTCGAAATCGCTGCCGCTGGTTGAGGCTGCGGTCCGCCGCGACGGAAGTGCAAGCATGATGAATGGCGGTGCAATACTCCAAACAGATTTCGCGCTACGGGAAACGCATACCCGAGCGATCGGCGCTGCGCTGCTGATCTCCCTCATCTTGCATGCAGGGGCGATCGGGATGCTCCCAGGAATGCGCCCGGCAAAAATCGATCAACCGCTATTGCTTACGATCGATCTCGCGCCCGCACCGGAACCCGAACCTGCAGTACTGACAACGACGCCCGTGCCACCTCAGCCTGTCCGGCCCCAGCCTAAGCCAGAGGTTGTTCGACAGCCTGCGCGCGTTGAGCCCGTCCCCGCACCGCCGATTCTGACCACGCCCACTCCGGCTCCAGAACGTCGGGCAGAGGTTGCGCCGGCCCCCACGCAGGAGATCCCGCCCCCGCCAAAGGAAATTCCGCCGACCCCACGAATAGAGCCCGAGCAGCCACCTCAAGTGGTGGCTGCGCCGCCTACCAAAGTCGAGTCGACGGCGCAGCCACAGGCTCCGCCTCCCACGCCGGCGCCTTCTGTACCGCAGATCGATCGGGCGGCGCTCGGTAAGTTATATAGCCAGCAACTGCACGAGGCCGTGGAGAAGAACAAGCGCCCCTATCCACGCATGGCTCAGATGCGCAAGTGGGAGGGGGTTGCTGAGATCCGTGTGCAGATCGGTGTCGATGGCAAGGTCGCCGAAGTCTCCCTCGCACATACAAGCGGTTTCGACATGCTCGATCAGCAGGCGCTCGACATGGTCCGGGCCGCCGCTGCGCAAGTGGAGGTTCCTCCTCAGCTTCGAGGAGCGACGACGCCGGTGGTCGTACCGGTGCGCTTCCGGCTACAGAATTCCTAGGCGAAAGCGGCCTACTACTCAGGCAGTCGGCAGCTTGTGGCTGCCGAACTCTTCCCGCAGCTTGGTCTTGAGCAGCTTGCCGGTCGCGGTGTGGGGCAGCTCGGCCACGAACACCACGTCGTCGGGTATCCACCATTTCGCCACGCGGCCTTCGAAAAACTGGAGCAACTCCTCGCGCGTGAGTTGAGCGTCCGCTTTCTTCACGACGATCAACAGCGGACGTTCGTCCCATTTCGGGTGCATCACCCCGACGACGGCGGCCTCCTTCACTGCGGGATGCGCCATGGCCGTATTCTCCAGATCAATGGAGCTGATCCATTCGCCGCCCGACTTGATCACGTCCTTGGATCGATCCGTAATCTGCATGAAGCCGTCTGCGTCGATGGTGGCAACGTCCCCGGTAGGGAACCATCCGTCCCGCAAGACACTTCCGCCTTCCCCTTTGAGGTACTCGGAGGTGATCCACGGTCCGCGCACCAGCAGATCGCCAAAGGCCTTACCGTCCCATGGCAACTCCTTGCCTGCGTCGTCCACGATCTTCATGTCCACGCCGTAGAGCGGACGGCCTTGCTTGAATTGGATGGCGTACTGCTGCTCCTTGTCGAGCGTCAGATGCTTGCACTTCAAGGTGCCCACGGTTCCAAGGGGCGAGAGTTCCGTCATCCCCCAGGCGTGCAGCACCTGTACGCCGTATTCGTCCTGAAAGCTACGAATCATCGCGGGAGGGCAGGCTGAACCGCCGATCAACGTGCGCGAGAACGTGCTGAACTTGAGATTGTTCTGTTTGACGTGTTGCAGCAGACCCAGCCACACGGTCGGGACACCAGCGGAGAGCGTCACTTTTTCTTTTTCGAACAGCTCGTACACGCTGGCACCATCGAGGCCTGCGCCGGGAAAAACGATCTTGCAGCCAGCCAGGGCGCACGCGTAAGGCAGGCTCCAGGCATTGGCATGAAACATCGGCACGACCGGCAGGATCACATCGCGTGCCGATAAATTCATAGCGTCGGGCAAGCAGGCTGCATAGGCATGCAACACGGTCGAACGATGCGAGTACAGCACGCCCTTCGGGTTGCCAGTCGTGCCAGACGTGTAGCACAACGAAGAAGCAGTCAGTTCGTCGAATTCCGGCCATTCGAAGCGATCCGAGTGGCCATTGACCAGATCCTCGTAGCACAGCAGATCCAATTTGGACTGCGGCATGTGCGCTTTGTCCGTCATCGCGACCCAACCGCGCACGCCCTTGCATTGCGGCGCGATCTTCTCGATCAACGGGAAGAAAGTCAGGTCGAAGCAGACGTACTGGTCCTCGGCGTGGTTGATGATATAGACGATCTGCTCGGGGAACAGGCGCGGGTTGACTGTATGACACACCGCACCCATACCGGACACCGCGTAGTAGATCTCGAAATGGCGGAATCCGTTCCAAGCCAGGGTGCCGATACGATCCGACGCCCGCACGCCGAGCGCGGTCAGGGCGTTGGCCAGCTGGCGCGAGCGCTGGTGGGCCTCGGAATAGGTGTATCGGTGGATGCCCCCTTCGACCATGCGAGATACGATTTCGGTGTCGCCATGGAAGCGGTCCGCATGGCGGATCAGCGACGATATCTGCAGGGGCATATCCATCATCAGACCGTGCATGAGTTTCTCCTTATCGATTCTTTGGCTTCCATGCCTGCATTCTAGCGGTGCGTCGGGCAACCAGCCAGGCTCGACGTTTCCATCCCCGAGCCTTTCCGCTAGAATCGGGCCGACTCAGCGGTATGGGCCGGTCGCCCGAGGTGCCAATACGGGGCACCAATAGAAGCGCCTACTCGAGCCCCCTGGGTAAACAGCACGGCGGGCGCCTTGCCCGCAACCGAATCAAAAACAGCCTGAACAGGCGCGGGGAGGAGAATCATGCAGTACGCGAGCAGCGCACCGGCTCTGGTCGGTGCGCCCACAGAGTGGGCTGCGCCTCCAGCAGACCGCTGTCCAGCGTGACCGGTCCTTCAAGCAGCGCCTCCCGTCCCGACCGACCGATCGCCAATCTCGGACCGCCCCAGTGGAGTTCTTCCTCGTCCAACTGCTGAACAGCCTGTCCTACGGGCTGCTGCTGTTCATGCTGTCCAGCGGGCTGACGCTGATCTTCAGCATGATGGGGGTACTCAATTTCGCGCACGCCAGCTTCTACATGCTGGGTGCGTACACGGCCTTCCAGCTCAGCAGGTATTTCGGATTCTGGCCTGCTTTGGCGATCGCGCCGTTCCTGATCGGCATCCTCGGTGCGCTCACCGAGCGTTATGGGCTGCGCACGGTGCACAAGTTCGGCCACGTGGCAGAACTGCTGTTTACGTTCGGCTTGTTCTATCTGATCGAAGAAATCGTGCACCTGATCTGGGGCCGGGCGCCGGTGGACTACCGCATCCCGGAATCACTCAACTTCACCGCCTTCAGTATTTTCAGCACCAGCTACCCCGCTTATCGCGTGTTCATGATGGTGGTGTCGATGGGCATGCTGCTCGGGCTGTTTCTGTTACTCAAACGAACGCGCATCGGCATGATCATTCAGGCCTCATTGACGCATCCGGAGATGGTGGAAGCACTGGGGCACGACGTGCCGCGCGTGTTCATGCTGGTATTCGGTGGCGGTTGCGCGCTGGCTGGACTGGCAGGTGTCATTGGAGGCAACGCGTTCGTGACTGAGCCCGGCATGGCGGCAGCAGTGGGCAGCATCGTATTCGTCGTGGTCGTGTTCGGCGGCATGGGATCGCTGCCCGGGGCATTCATCGCGTCGCTCTTCTTCGGTGCGATCCAGACGTTTTCGGTAGCGTTGGACTACTCGTTGCTGGACGTCGTTGCGAAGCTTGGCGTGTCCTTGGCGCCCGATTCCGGCTGGCGCCAGCTACTTTCGATCACGATTGCGCAGACCGCACCGGTGCTTCCATACCTGCTCATGGTGCTGATGCTGATCGTGCGTCCAACCGGTTTGATGGGAACCAGAGAAACGTGATGGTGGTCGAGCAGCGCGGCGTGGCGGGCGAGCGGAGCGCCGCATGAGCGGAGTGCTGTTTCGCCGCTTGCTGATCTGGGGACTCACCGCCGCGGTGATGATTCTGGTGCCGCTGCTGTTCAAACAGAGCTTCGCGCTATCCATGCTGAGCCAGATGGGCATTGCCATCATCTTCGCTCTTTCCTACAACATGCTGCTGGGACAGACCGGCATGCTTTCCTTCGGGCATGCGGTCTACTACGGGTTGGGCGCGTTCGTTTGCGCACACACGCTCAATGCCATTGGAGCAGGCAAGCTTGCATTGCCAGTGATGTTGCTGCCACTCGTTGGCGGAGTCGCTGGGTTGGCCTTCGGCATCGTCTTCGGCTACGTCACTACCAAACGTTCCGGTACACCGTTCGCGATGATCTCTTTAGGCATCGCCGAAATGGTGGCGGCGTGCGCGTTGATGTTTCCGGGATTCTTCGGCGGGGAAGGCGGCATCGCCACCAACCGGCAGGTAGGGCAGGCATGGCACGGCCTGAGTTTCGGTCCGCAGATACAGGTCTACTATTTGATTGCCGGCTGGTGTTTCCTGTGCATGATCGTCATGTTCGCCTTCACCCAGACGCCGTTAGGCCGCATGGCCAACGCTGTGCGGGACAATCCGGAGCGTGTGAAGTTCGTCGGTTACAACGCGACGCGTGTGCGCTATCTGGTCTTTTGCATCGCCTCATTCTTCGCCGGCATCGCCGGCGGCTTGGGCACGATCAACTACGAGATCGTGACTGCCGAGAATGTCGGTGTGATCGCTTCGGGCAATGTGCTCATCATGTCTTTCGTAGGCGGAGTGGGGCACTTCTTCGGTCCGGTGATCGGGGCGATGTTGGTTTCCTTCCTGCAATCCGCGCTGTCCAGCTACACGCAGGCGTGGTTGCTCTATTTCGGCTTGTTCTTCGTCGTGATGATTCTGTTTGCGCCAGGTGGCATCGCCAGCCTGATCATGCTGCATCTACCAGCGGCGCGTAACGGTTTGCTGCCTCGCTTGATCCCCAGTTACCTCATCTCCGGAGCGGCGCTCGCAGTGGTACTCGGTGGATTCATCACCTTGGTGGAGATGACCTATCACCTGGAGATGGGGGAAGAGCTGGGTAAATCATTCAAGCTGTTCGGCCTGATCGTAGACGTCACCGCGGTTACCCCATGGCTGGTTGCCGCGGTAGTGTTCGTGGCTGGGCTTGGCGTGTTCGCTGCGACCGTCAAGGTGGTGCGGCGCAGCTGGGACGGCATCAACGTCGAGCTTCAGACCCGGGGGGCATCATGACCACGTCGTTGCAAAACGTGGCGTTGGAGCTCAAGGCCGTGCATAAGAGCTTCGGTCGCACGCCTATCATCAACGGCGTCGATCTTGCCATCGCTCAAGGTGAACGCCACGCCATCATCGGCCCCAATGGTGCGGGAAAGTCGACGCTGTTCAATCTGATCAGCGGCCGCTTCCATGCCACCTCCGGGCAGATCCTGCTCAAGGGCGAGGATGTCACGGTGCTCGAACCGCAGGACATCAACCGCAGAGGGCTGTCACGGAGCTTTCAGATCACCAATATCTTTCCGCGCTTGTCGGTCTACGAGAATCTGCGCTGCGCCGTCCTATGGTCGCTGGGTTACCGCTATTCCTTTTGGCATCGTGTGGCTAAGCTGGAAACGGTGCGTGCACGCGCCGAGGAGATCATGCGCAAGATTGGGTTGGAGAAGCGGCGTGATCGGGCTGCCGGAGTACTCTCGTACGCCGAGCAGCGGGCTTTGGAGATCGGCATTACCATAGCCGGGGGTGCAGACGTGATCCTGCTCGACGAGCCCACGGCCGGAATGAGTCACAGCGAGACGGCCGACGCGGTGGCTCTCATTCGCAGCGTGAGCGAAGGCAAGACACTCGTGATGGTGGAGCACGACATGGGTGTCGTGTTTGGCCTCGCGGACCGCATTTCGGTATTGGTATATGGGAAAGTGCTGGCGTTGGGTACGCCGCAGGAGATCCGGGGAAATAGCGCGGTGCAGGAAGCCTATCTCGGTACCGAAACGGCCTGATGAGTCAGCGGGATTCATGCTAAACGTCCAAGATCTCCACGCTTACTACGGCAAGAGCCACATCCTGCGCGGTGTTCACATGAACGTGCGGGAGGGCGAGATAGTGAGTCTGCTGGGGCGCAACGGCGCGGGGCGTTCCACGACCATCAAGGCCATCATGTCGCAGGTTCACAAGACCGGTTCGGTGCGGCTGCGCGGCGAGGAAATCGGCGGCCTTAAAACTTACGTCATTGCACGACGCGGGCTGGGCTACGTGCCGGAGAACCGCGATATCTTTGCCACTCTCAGCGTGCGCCAAAACCTGTTGCTGGGCATGAAAGGTCGCACCCAGAAGGGACGCTGGAGCCTCGAGGATATGTACAAGCTGTTCCCGGTCTTGCGTGAGCGAGCCGATGCGCCCGCTGGTGTGATGTCCGGCGGCGAGCAGCAGATGCTCACGTTGTGCCGCACGCTCATGGGCGATCCGGATTTGGTGATGATCGACGAACCCACCGAAGGCCTGGCGCCGAAGATCGTGGAACTAGTCGCGCGTCTTTTCGACGAGATCCGTAACCGTGGTGTTTCGATTCTGCTCGTAGAGCAAAAGCTCACCATCGCGATGAAAATCTCCCAACGCCTGTATGTAATGGGCCACGGACAAATCGTATTCGAAGGCACCCCGGATGAATTGCGTGCGAACGAGTCGGTGCGCAAGGAGTGGCTTGAGGTGTGATGTACTAGTGAATGAGTGAATGAGTGAATGAGTGAATGAGTGAATGAGTGAACAGCGTTCCTCGCGGCGGGCGCTGCGAATGCAATTGGGCAGCAAAGGTCGTAGTAAAGGCCTAAGCTTGGCGAATTCGCTTATTCACTCATTCACCCCTTCACTTCTTCCCCACTCATTCACCCTATTTGCCGAGAACACCGCAATGACCGACATCGTCACTTACGCCGTCCAGGGCCACCTCGGTGTGATTACGCTGAGCAACCCGCCTGTGAATGCCCTCAGTCAGAGCAAGGGCGTGCTGCAGCGAATACTCGACGCCATCAAGGAAGGAGAGCATGACTCCACCGTGAAGGCATTCCTGGTCATCGGAAGCGGGCGGGCATTCAGCGGTGGTGCGGATATCTCCGAGTTCGGATTGCCTCCGGCAATCGGGATGGCCAATCTTCCGGCGCTCGCCAACTACATGGACACGGTGACGAAACCGATCGTCGCCGCGATCCACGGCTTTGCATTGGGTGGTGGCCTCGAACTCGCTCTCGCATGCCACTTCCGCTGTGCCGTCGCGGGGACGCAGCTCGGTCTACCCGAGGTCAAGCTCGGACTGCTGCCTGGCGCTGGAGGCACGCAGAGGCTGCCGCGGTTGATCGGAGTGGAACGTGCGCTCCCGATGATCGTGAGCGGAGACCCGATCAGCGCGGACAAAGGGCTGGAGCTTGGGTTGATCGACGAGATCGTCAAGGGCGACATTGCTGCGGCCGGTGCGAGCTTCGCCAATCGGGTCGTGCGCGAAGGCCGGGAGTCGCGCAAGACCAACACACTCGTCGCGAAGTTGGAGCAGCCCGCACCGGAGTTTTTCGCGGCGGCACGCGCGCGCATCGCCAAGGAGTACCGTGGCTACCCAGCACCCCTAGTGATCGTCGACTGCGTGGAAGCGGCCGTCACGCTGCCTTTTGCGAAAGGAGTGCAGAGGGAGCGCGAGCTGTTCGAAAAGCTCAAAGGCACCACCGAGTCGAAAGCGCTGCGGCATCTGTTCTTTGCCGAGCGGCAGGTGACCAAGATCCCGGACGTGCCCGAGGACACGCCGGTGCGCGACATCAAGTCGGCAGCGGTGCTGGGTGCAGGCACCATGGGCGGCGGCATCGCCATGAATTTCGCCAATGCCGGTATCCCGGTCAAAGTGCTCGAGCTCAGTCAGGAAGCTCTGGACAAGGGTCTAGGCGTGGTGAAGAAGAACTACGCTGCGACCGTTTCCAAGGGGCGTTTGAGCCAGGAGGACATGGACAAGCGCGTGGGCCTGCTGAAAGGCGTGACGAGTTACGACGAGTTGAAACAAGCCGACATCGTGATCGAGGCCGTGTTCGAAGACATGGCGGTCAAGAAGCAGGTGTTCGAGAAGCTGGACAAGGCCTGCAAGCCGGGAGCGATCCTCGCCACCAACACTTCGACGCTGGACGTCAACGAGATTGCCGCGATGACATCGCGTCCAGAAAGCGTGATCGGTCTGCATTTCTTCAGCCCTGCCAACGTCATGCGTCTGCTCGAAGTCGTGCGGGCGGCGAAGACGTCGAAGGAAGTGCTGGCGACGTCGATGAAGCTGGCCAAGACGATCAAGAAGGTTGGTGTGGTCGCAGGCGTTTGCGACGGCTTCATTGGCAACCGCATGCTGCACGGTTACTTCCGGGAAGCGGGATTCCTGCTGGAGGAGGGCGCGCTGCCACAACAAGTGGACAAGGTCATCGAGGATTTTGGTTTTGCCATGGGACCCTTCCGTGTGAGCGACCTGGCCGGACTCGATGTGGGCTGGTATATCCGCAAGCGACAGGCCGCTACGCGTCCGCCGAATCTGCGCTATTCCAAGGTGGCGGATCAAATCTGCGAGTTGGGGCGCTTCGGGCAGAAAACTGGCGCGGGCTGGTACCGATATGAAGCCGGCAATCGCGCCGCGATCCCCGACCCCGTAATCGAAGCGCTCATCGTCAAGGCCTCGAAGGATGCCGGCATCGAAAGGCGTCAGATCAGCGACCAGGAAATTCTGGAGCGTTGCATGTATGCGCTGGTCAACGAGGGAGCGAAGATTCTGGACGAAGGCATTGCCCTGCGCGCGAGCGACATCGATATCGTCTACCTCTACGGTTACGGTTTCCCGCGCTACCGAGGCGGCCCGATGTTCTATGCCGATACCGTCGGTCTGAACAAGGTGTATGCGAGCGTGAAGCGGTTTCACGAGGCGCACGGCCATTTCTGGACGCCGGCGCCGTTGCTTGAACGTCTCGCTGGGGAAAACGGGAAGTTCAACGGGTGATGTCGAGGAACGCCAATTTTTTGGAATTGTGGAGAACACGCAAATGACCGACGCAGTTATCGTTTCCACCGCGCGTACCCCGCTGTGCAAGTCCTGGCGCGGGGCCCTCAACATGACCCACGGGGCGACCATGGGCGGCCATGTGGTCAAACAAGCGCTCGAGCGCGCCAAGCTCGACCCGGTCGAAGTTGAAGATGTGATCATGGGTTGCGCGACCCCGGAGGGGGCTACGGGCGGCAACATCGCGCGTCAGATCGCGCTCCGCGCCGGTATGCCGGTCTCGGTATCCGGCATGACGGTGAATCGCTTCTGCTCCTCGGGGTTGCAAACCGTTGCGCTGGCCGCGCAGCGCGTGCTGGTTGGTGAGGCCGACATCTTCGTCGCAGGAGGAGTCGAATCGATCTCCTGTGTGCAGAACGAGGCCAACAAGCACATGTACCAGGAGGACTGGCTGACCGCCAACAAGCCGGAGATCTATTGGACCATGCTGGCTACCGCGGAGAATGTCGCCAAGCGCTACAAGATCTCGCGTGAAGTGCAGGACCGTTACGGCGTGGACAGCCAGCTTCGCGCGGCGAAATCGCGGACGGAGGGGAAGTTCAAGGACGAGATCGTACCGATCTCCACGAAGATGAAAATCGTGGACAAGAATACTGGCGTCGAGACGCTCAAAGATGTCACGGCAACCGAAGACGAGGGCATCCGTCCTGACACCAACTACGCGGGGGTGTCGAATATCAAGCCGGCCATCGAGGGAGGTGTGATCGCCGCCGGTAACGCGAGCCAGTTCTCCGATGGTGCGTCCGCGCAAGTCGTCATGAGCGACAAGGCAGCGGCTGCCAAGGGACTCAAACCTCTGGGTATCTATCGTGGTTTCGCAGTGGCCGGGTGCGAGCCCGACGAGATGGGCATCGGCCCCGTGTTCGCGGTTCCCAAGCTGCTCAAGCGCGCCGGCCTCAAAGTCGACGACATCGGCCTGTGGGAGTTGAACGAAGCTTTCGCAGTGCAGGTGATCTATTGCCGCGACAAGCTGGGCATTCCCAATGAGCGGCTCAATGTGGACGGCGGCGCGATCGCCATCGGTCATCCCTATGGCGTGACCGGCAGTCGGCTCGTAGGCCATGCGCTGATCGAAGGCAAGCGTCGTGGCGTGAAATATGTCGTTGTGACGATGTGTATCGGTGGCGGGATGGGGGCCGCTGGATTATTCGAGGTTGTTTAGTGCAGTTGTCCGCAAGGCCCCTCCGAACTGTTCTTGGCGTCGCTGCAGGCAGCCTGCTGCTGTTGGCTGGCGCCGCAGTTCCAACCGCGTTCGCCGAACTCGCGGTGTCCGCGAACGACAACAAGATGGTGCTGGTCAATGGCGTGCCCACGATCGTGGCCAATCCGCGGCCCGATACCGTCGCCATCATCGACCTGAGCGCCAAGCCACCGCGGGTATTGCACGAACTGAACGTTCCGAGCAGCGTCGTCGGGCCGCCGCTGTCGGTGGCGATTGCGCCCGATGAATCGTTGGTGCTGGTCACCGCAGCGATGCGGATAGATCCTGGTGACCCGACGCGCCAGATCCCCGACAGAAAACTGTCAGTCATCGATCTGCGAGCGAAGCCGCCGGCGGTCGTAGCCGAGTTGGATGCGGGCTTAGGCGCGGCGGGTGTGTCGATCAATCGGGACGGTACGCTGGCGCTGGTGGCCAACCGTTCCGAGGGCAGTGTGAGCGTGTTCAAGATCGATGGGCATAGCGTCAGAAAAATCGACACCATCCAGATCGGGACACCGGATTCAGGCGTGAGCCATGTGGCGATCAATCCGAATGGCCGGAGCGCTCTCGTCACACGCGATGGCGATCACACCATCTCCGTCCTCTCGATCAACGGAGACAAGGTCGAGTACACCAAGCGCGACTTCGGGGTGGGACTGAAACCCTACGGCATCGTAATCAGCGCGGACGGTCAAAGCGCGGTAGTGGCACACCTGGGGCTGGGACGTGGTGACAACGATACGATCAGCCTCATCGATCTCACCCTCAATCCGCCGCGAGTGACCGAAACCTACACCGTGGGGCAGACCCCGGAAGGCATCAACATTTCGCCGGATGGCAAGCTCGTTGCCGTGGTGACGATGAACGGCAGCAACAAGCCTAAGGTATCGCCGTTTTACTCGCCCTTCGGCAGGTTGCTGCTGTTTCGGCTTAATCGCGGCGCGCTCAAGCTCGTGTCCGATGCGCGCATCGGCACGTGGCCCCAAGGTGCCGCCTTCTCTGCCGACAGCAAGACCCTGCTGGTGCAGAGCATGGACGAACGCAACATCATGGTGTTCAGTATCGACGAGGCTTATCGTCTCAAAGACAGCGGGCAGCGGATTCCCCTGCAAGGCGGAGGCGCAGCACTGCGTACGGCAGATAAACCAGTGAAGTAAGGGGCGTCTCGGGCCGGCGTCGAGAGCCCCTTCGCTTTATTTCATCTTCGAATAAGCCGTCGGCGTAAGGAACATGTTCTCGACGTGTTCCACTATCGGGCCGTTCTTCTCGGTTTCGGCGCGCGCCGCGATCCACTCCGGCGAGGTCGCGAAGGCAGTCCATTTCTGCTCGCGCTCCGCCATGTCCTTCCATTCCAGAATGTAGTAGAGCGCGTTGCTGCTCGGCCCCACGGCCACGGTCCAGAAGCCGACCTGACGGATGCCGAACTTGTCCCACACCTTCAGCGTGATCGTATCGAAGCGCTTGTTCAAGTCCGGCAGTCGCCCCGGTATGGCGTGATAGATGCGCATTTCGTAGAGCATTGTGTTCTCCTGAAAGGTTCGATAGTTTAGGTCAGAGCATGTGTACTGCCAACGGGCGGTTCGGTTCCCGCGTCGGACCCATCTTGTTGCGCAGTGGTTGTCCGAAGGCGGGTGCTGCGATCTCGAATACGTCGCCCAGTTGCGTCTTCACGTTCTTCGTGAAGCTTCCCGTGGCAGCTCCGAAGAAGTGGACATGCACGTCTCCCGGTCGGCGAAAGTCGTGATACTTGAAGTGGTGCTGCTCCAGATTCGCCAAAGAGTGCGCCATGTTGTCTTCACCCGAAAGCCAGGTATCGCTCCACACTTCCTTGCCATCGCGCAGCAATCGCGCAGTGCCGGAAACGCTGGCTGGCAGCGGGCCCAACAACAGCTCGGGACCGTACGAACATTGGCGCAGTTTCGAGTGCGCCAGGTACAGGTAATTCTGCCGCTCCATGACGTGATCGGCATATTCGTTTCCCAGCGCGAAACCAATACGGTATACCTCGCCAGTGTCGCCGATGACGTAGAGGCCCACCACCTCGACCTCTTCACCGCCATCCAGAGCGAAGGCGGGAAGCTCGAGTGGCTGACCAGGCGCGACCACGCAACGGCCGTCGCCCTTATAGAACCACTCGGGCTGCACGCCGATCTCACCGGGTTTGGGTTTGCCGCCCTCCACGCCCCACTTGAACATTTTCATCGAATCGGTGAGTTGCGCCTCTTCCTGCTTGAGCTTCACATGCATCGCGTCTCGTGCAGCGGCGCTACCCAGGTGGGATAGTCCAGTGCCAGTGATCAGACAGCGTGCGCTGTCAGCATGATCGAGGGGGGGTAAAAGACGGCCTTGAGCGATGACCTCGTCGTAGCTGACCGATTCTCTCGTGATCCATTCCATGGCCACATCGGCGATGGAGGCCTTGCGCTGAATCGCCTCGCGCGCAAGATCGTAGACGCGATGAGTCCCGCCCACTACGCGCAAGCTGCGTCCATCGTCGGAGACGACGCCTACTGTATGGGCCCGGGCACTGTCCAGAAACTGAACCAATCTCATCTGCTCCCCCTGGTGTGAGTTTTCATGAGTTTATCGTTGAAACGGAGGATGATCCCAAAGGTGCGTCAGGGTCAAGCCTGGCGGACTTCAGCAGCGAGTGCCGCGTCGGACGGCCTGTCGTGGGTGCAACGCCAGAAGCACCTGGCCGCAAGGCGGGCGAGCCGTTACCATGCATCCTTCTCTTCGTCCGCGGGAACCGATACGGTTACATACCTTACCGTCCCGAGCCGTGTCGTGAACTTCATCCGCATTCCCTCAATTGCAGTACTCACCACGCTGGTGTTACTCATCGCTATCGCGGTCGCGGACGACGTGACCGGGGACCAGATTACCCTTTCCGTGCTATACATGTTCCCCGTGATCATCGGGAGTTGGGCGTTCGGAGCAAGGGCTGGCCTCATGGTCTCCGTCGCAGCGGCAACGCTGATCGTCCTGGTCGGATTCCATTCCGGACACCCTTTCTCGCATGCCGGATACTTCCTCATGAACGTGGCCAGCGCGTTCTTCTCTTTCGTCTTGGTTACTGTGCTGGCGTCGCGCTTGCGTCGGGCGCTCGATCAGGAGCGCGCCCTCGCTCGGACCGATTTCTTGACGGGCATTGCCAACCGCACCGCGTTCTACGAAGTGGTCGGCCGGGAAATCGAACGGCAACGGCGTTACCAAAGACCCTTCGGACTGGCGTACATCGATTGCGACAACTTCAAGACGATCAACGACAGACTGGGGCATCACGCCGGTGACGAACTGCTGCGCAGTATCGGCGCGGTGTTGGGAGCGGGCCTGAGACACACTGATTTCGTTGCACGACTCGGTGGAGACGAGTTTGCGGTGCTGCTACCGGAAACCGGTGCGCAGCAAGCGCAGATCGTGATGCAAACACTCCATACGGCGCTCATACGTGCGATGGCTGAGCATCACTGGGCGGTGAGCTTTAGCGTGGGTCTCGCGAACTTCTCGCGCATACCGGAGTCGGCCGATTCGGCTTTGAGGCTTGCCGACGGTCTCATGTACCAGGTCAAATCGGATGGTAAAGGGAAAATGCTGCAGCAAGTCTACTGAGATGAACGCAGCGTTGAACGCCAGCCTGCGCCCGCCTATACTGCCCGCAAACTCAAGGAGGAAAGAATGAAGACCAAAGTCAATGGCATCCAGCTCAACTACGTAGTCGAAGGAGCGGGCCCGTGGGTGGTGTTCAGCCACTCGCTTGCGTGCGACCTGAGCATGTGGGATGAACAGGTCGCCGCGCTGAAGGGAGCGTTCAAGGTTCTGCGCTTCGACACGCGCGGACATGGTGGCAGCGACGCTCCCGCGGGCGCCTACACTTTGGAACAGCTTGCCGATGACTTGCACGGACTGCTTGCAGCGGTTGGAGTGACGCGACCTCATTTTGTCGGTTTATCGATGGGTGGCATGATCGGCATGACGTATGCGCTCAAATACCCGGGGGTGTTCAAGAGCTTGGCGTTGTGCGACACGTCCAGTCGCATGCCTCCCGAAGCACGGCCCATATGGGAAGAACGTATTCGGACCGCAACGCAATCCGGTATGGAGCCGCTGGTGGAACCGACCCTCAAGCGCTGGTTCACCGAGCCGTTCCTTGCCAAGCACCCGCCGGTGGTGGAGCGCGTGGCTCGGATGATCCGCTCCACGCCCGCACTCGGCTACGCTGGTTGCTGCCACGCGATCCCCAAGATCGATGTCACGGATCGGCTCAAGGAAATTGCCTGCCCGGCTCGGGTTATCGTCGGTGAACAGGATGTCGGTACGCCGGTCGCCATGTCGCGCACCATCCAGGAGGCGATTCCCGGTGCTGATCTTGTCATTGTTCCCAGCGCTTCACATCTCTCCAACCTGGAGCAACCGGCGGGTTTCAATCAGGCATTGCAGGAGTTCTTTGCACGCGTGCGTTGACACCGATCATCGAGTCAACCGCCACGACAGACTCTCGCCCGGCCAGACGCCGCGATCGATCGCCTTGGCACCATCGAACACCAGCCAGCTCTGCCGTCCATAGTGAGGAAGCGGACGCTGTAACGACTGCAGCGCCTGTGCGTTGGCTGCTGAGATGATCAGCAGCGCATTTCCATCGGGCTGCGTGGCCGCCCACACCTGCGCGCTGCCTTTGTTCCTTAGTTGCAGCGGTCTCGGTGGAAGGCCATGCTGCTCGAGATAAGCATCGACTTCTGCGGCCGCTCCAATCAATAGCAGCGGGCCTCTTGGTACAGGCTGGGCTATGTCTACGATGCGTGGTGAACTGTCCAGCAGCTTGTCGGCGAGTTGCTGCGCAGCGTCTTGAAACTCGCTCTTCGATGTTGCTACGACGAGTGCCGTGCCCGCATCGATCATGACCTGCCGCAGGATAGGCGGCAATTCCTTGCTGTCAAGCCGGCGTGCAAGGCGCAGATCGGGGTCGAGTGCAACTGCGGTCGGCGCGGACGTCGCGTCGATCACGAACTCCTTGCGTAGGGCGCTCAGTTCGACAACATGGGTTTCGCGCCCTGTCTCGGATTCCAAAACCAGCGGGACTTGCAGTACGTAGACAGGTTCTGTCTGCGCAACCGTCACTCGGATACGGTTTCCTTCAACTGCTGCGTTCTCGATGCGCAGCTTTGGCAATCCGCTGCGCGTAAGCCATTGTTCGAAAAAGGTCGCCAGTTGAATGCCACTACTCTGCTCGAATGCATGGCGCAGATCCAACCAGCCGGCGCGCCGGAAGCGCTGCTCGCGCCAGAAAGCGCGTAATGCGCGATCGAACGCCTCGGTTCCCAGACGGTCGCGCAACATGAGAAATACGAAGGCCGCCTTGTCGTAGCCAACGATCTGGGAGCTGCCATGCGTGCGGGCGACGAATGCGCGCAGCGTAGTGTCCTGGCCTGGGGGCAGAGCGGCAAGATCGCGCAGCCACGACAGGCGCATCTCACGTCCGGCCTGCGCGCTCTCCTGTTCTTTGTATGTATAGTCGGCCATGAAGGTGGTGAGGCCTTCGGACCAATTGCCCGTCTCATAGTCCGTGTACACACCATTGCCCCACCAGTTGTGCAGCACTTCGTGGCCGAGCGATGTCGTGCGGATGAACGGCAGGCGCAAGACGTCGATGCCCAGGTAGGCCATTGCGGGCATGCCGAAACCGGTCTGCAGCGGGCTCGAGACCACGCTGAATTCCGAGAAAGGGTATTCGCCGATCCACCTGCTGTAGAACTCGATGTAGTGATTCAGCGCATCGAGATAGTCCTTTGCGAGATCGCGAATTTCGGGATGAAACCAGGTCCGCAATCGGATCGGATCGGTGCCTTGCTGTGCGAGCCAGCGCTGTTGCACTTCGTACGGGCCTGCCAGCAGATCGATGCCGTCGGCCGGGAAGGGAAAGTCGAATGTTGCGCGATAGCCTTGCGCGTCATCCGTCTCGGCGATCAGACGGCCGGGCACGAGGCCGCGCTGTCCCGCGGGCAATTCGAGTGTCAGGCGATAGCTGAAAGTTCTTCCCTGGATCTGCGGATACCAGCCGGTGCCGCCGGGGAGAAAGCTGCCGCGCACATCGGCCATCGGCGGCAGCCCCTGAAGCGTGCCGCGATGATCCGTGTCCGGTAAGGTAGCGAGCTGCCCGTGGTAGCGCAAGAATATTCGCTGGGTTCCCGTGCCTTCCCCAGCGAGCCTCCAGTGGGTGAGGCCTTCCGAATCGGTATCGGCGCTGGGAGCAACGGGTTGACCATTTAACGTGAACTGATCGATCTCGAACTGTGCGGGCAGCACCAGGTCCACAATGCTATTTCCCACGGTTGTCAGCGTATCCTCGGCCTGTAGTTCGCGTGTCGCGGGGTGAAGAACAATGCGGAGGTCGTGTTGCACCTCGACGACGCTCGATGGATGCGACGCACATGCCTGGCGGGTGACCCCCACGGTCAGCAGTAGAAGCAGGGTCAGGCCGAGCCGCGCGACAGTCACTGGGCGGGTGGAAAGCGCGCTACCAGTTCCAGCGACTGGTTCGCACGCATGACTGTGAGGGGGAGCCAGGTTCCGGGTGCCTGACGTTGGACCGCGCTGATCACATCGCCAGCTTCCTTGGCTGGCGCACCGGCGACGGAAATGATGACATCCCCCGCTTTCAGACCAGCTGTTTCCGCGATGCTGTGCTCGATCACTTCGCGGATCCGAATTCCGTCCGCACTATCGTCCATGATGATGCCCAAGCGCGGCCGTTGTGCGCTTGCGGACAGCGCTGGATCCACGCCGAAAACCGCGTCGGCGAGTCCGGCTGTCAGGTCGGAGCAGTCATCCGCTACGTCCCAGGGAAGCACCGCTGCAATGTCGGTGATGCCGAGATTGCGAAGCTGGTGCGCCACGCCGTATCCATTGCGCAGGTGGCCGCTTCCCATGATCGCCACGACCAGGGTTGCGGGCGTGGCCCGCCCGCGCTCAGCAATCCCCTGTGCCATCGCGCGATCCCATACCTGCATGCTTTCGACGAATCGCACGAACTCCGGGTTGTGCAGATCGGCTTCGGTCGGCTCAAGGGGATTTTCTTCTTCGGTACTCCCCTCGCGCGCGGATGGTGGGTGATGCTGGAGATAGGAGTCGTAGAGAAACGCCAGATACGCTGGATCAGGTGGCGCCGGATCGGTAAGCCCTTCACGCTCCGTGGGCGCCAGCGCAGCCCAGCCTTCCTTGCTTACGCGCCCTACCATGCTGCGATCTACGTTGAGAGCCAGCATCGGGATGCGATGCATGCGCGCAAAATGGAATATCGGCAAATAGAGCTGAGCATCGTGCCCCCAGATCTTGGCCCATGCGGTGCGCGCGAGCAGTTGCTCCTGCGTCAGCTTCCCTGCTGACCATTCATCCAGGATCGGCTGCACGCGGCGCGGGAACATCTCGAACCCGAGAACGAGATCTGGATGCAGTGCGTACAGGGCAGCGATGGTATGCAACTGCCAGCGGTGATGCTCCGCGCTGTCGTGACTCTCGCCCAGAAGCACGACGCTTTGACGTGCCAACTTGGTCATCGCGCTGTCTGCGCGCATCGATTGAGGTGCTGCGCCTGCCAGCCAGATCCATTGTCCGGGTGTTACGCATTCTGCAAGGCTGTCTGCGCCAGATGCGGGTGAACCGAGCACGAGGCTCAGCAGAATCGACAACAGCGCGTAGGGGCTACGGCGCGGCGGAGGCATGGAGTGCTCGAAGATCAGCGGTGCAAGAATGCAAGCACGAGGCACAGCACCACTACCGCGGTGAGCCCGCCTCGCAGCTTCAGGTACCACGGCGGCAGGCGAAAGCGCAGTGAGAACTGTCGGTCGGCCGCATATTGAGCGACGAAGGTAACTGCCATCAGTAGCACCGCAGTGCTGGCAGGCATCAGCAGCGCCACCCATGCGGCAAGGGCGGGCACTACGCTCCATGCCATGAAGACGTTACGCTCGGACTCGCGCATCTGCGCGTGCACCATGGCGGCTCCCCAATGCACCGCGCCGACAAAGCTCAGTATTACTGCGCCGTACGCGGTCAGATACAGCATCAACACCGGCGCGTTCGGCGCAGGAAGGGCGTACAGAGCGCTCGTCAGCACCACGAAGGGAACGAGACCCGCCGTCCCCAGCCAGAAAACTGTGCGCGGGATCGGATTGCGGTCGTCGTCGCTCATGTGGCCGGCTGTCCTTCATGGTGGTTTTGCTACAGTTATATGCTGAGTGGCGGCTGCTGGTATTTCAAGCGACCGGCCCGCGGTCTGCATTGTATCGCGGCGCCCGGTGGAATGAATCCAGGGAAAGAATCTGCAAACGGTGGTTGGACGGTCACCGCATTGATACGCTGCGTGATCGTTTACCCGACTTCGCACCTAGTCCAGGCGCAGCAGATATAAGTCTTGAGGCAGGGCGCCAAGGGTTCCCCCTGGAATCATCGCCTTGACCGTCCAGCCATCAGTCAGCCGCTGCCGTACGTAGGCCTCAGGATGATACGCACGGCACAGATTCGTCCCGCTTGCCCCCTCGTAGCGCACGACCAAGTTACCCGCCGTAAATGTTTCGCGCTCGAGTGGCGTCAGCTTCTCCTTAAAGCTTTCTCCATGCGTGGTGAAAAGCACATAGCCTCCCGGTCGAACAATCCGCTTCAGTTCTTTCATCCAGATCAATTGGAGCGCTTCCGACATGTGGGTGAAAACGGAAACGGCATACACCCAATCAAAGC
>Ga0207689_10000861_pt1 | contig 29251 bp, 23 predicted proteins | sample KBSMisM52_FD_184312 | JGI IMG/M metagenome (GOLD analysis project Ga0207689, IMG submission 184312) | Miscanthus rhizosphere microbial communities from Kellogg Biological Station, Michigan, USA - KBS Miscanthus M5-2 (SPAdes) (version 2) | ecosystem: Host-associated > Plants > Roots >...
GTGAGGTCGCCCGGATTCTGCCGGTATTTCGCGTCCGACTGGACGATCACCCACCACACGCGGCTGAACTGGTTGTACTGGCTCGCCGTGAGCGAGCCGAACTGCGCCTGGATCGCGCTGTAGACGTCTTCGACCGGAACGCCGAGCAGCGTCGCCTTGTCGCGATCGACGACCGCGCGCAGCTGCTGCGTATTCGCGCGGAAAGTCGACGAGAGGCTCGTCAGCTCGGGCCGCGTGCGCGCTTTCTTCAGAAAGTCCTGCAGGACCTCGTCGAGCTGCGCCGGATCGCCGGCGCCGGTATCCTGGATCCAGAACTCGAAGCCGCCCGTGGTGCCGATGCCGGGAATCGCGGGCGGCGCGACCGGCACGACGATCGCGCCCTCGATCAACCGGGCCTTGGCAAAGAAGCCCTGCAGAATTGCCCGCACGTTCTCCTTCTTCGCAGTGTCGATGTTCTCGTAGCGCTTGTCGAAGTCGCTGAACGTGACGAAAATCGTGCCGGCGTTGGTCTTGAAGCCGCTGTCGAGCAGGCTGTAGCCCGTGACCACGGTGCGCGTCTGCACGCCCGGAATGTCTTTGAATATCTCGTCCGCCTTGTTCGTGATTTCCTGCGTGCGCGCGAGGCTGGCGGCCTGCGGCATGATGATCGCGGCAAACGCGTAGCCCTGGTCTTCGTTCGGCACGAAGCTCGTCGGCAGGATCTTGAAGATGTGATAGATCAGGTACAGGAAAACCACGAGCAGGATGAGTGCCACGACCGCGAACTTGATGACGTAGGTGACCGCGGTGCCGAAGAGCTGCGTCACATGGTCGACCTGGCGGTTGAACCATGCGAACGGACCGCGCGCCGGCGGCGGACTGTGTCTCAGCAAGACGGCGCACATCGCGGGCGTGACCGTCAACGCGATGAATCCCGACACCGACACCGAGATCACGATCGTGATCGCGAACTGCTTGTACAGCTGGCCGGTGGTGCCGGGCAGGAAGGCGGCGGGGATGAACACCGAGCACATCACCAGCACGACGGCGACAAGCGAGCTTGCGATCTCGCCCATCGACTTGATGGTCGCCTCCTTCGGCTCGAGGTGGTGCTGGTGCATGTTGCGCTCGACGTTCTCGCAGACAACGATCGCGTCGTCGACCACCATCCCGATCGCCAACACCAATCCGAACAACGTGAGGAGGTTGATCGAGAAGCCGAGCGCCAGCATTCCGGTGAATGTCGCGATCAACGCGATCACGATCGCGACGGAGCAGATGATCGTCGTGCGGAAGCTCTGGAGGAACAGGTAGACGACGAGGATGACCAGCACGATCGCCTCGAACAGCGTCTTGATCACTTCCTTGATCGACAGCCGTACGAAGTCGTTGGTGTCGAGCGCGATCAGGTACTCCATCCCGTCAGGAAAGCCGGCCTTCATCTGCTCCATCGTCTTGCGCACGGCGTCCGACACGACGAGTCCGTTGGCGCCGGGCTGCTGGTAGACGGCGATGATGGTCGCGGGCACGCCGTTCATCCGGCTGTCGACGATGTATTGCTGGAGCCCGATCTCCGCCCGCGCGACGTCGCCCACGCGCACGATCGCGCTGCCATCCTGCGATGCGCGCAGGATGATGTTCTCGTACTGCTTGGGCTCGGTGTATTGCGGCTGGGTGATGACCGGGAACGTGAGCTCGACGGGGCCTACGTTTGGTTGCTGGCCGATCTGGCCGGCGCCGAAGAGCTGGTTCTGCTGGCTGACCGCGTTGGCGATGTCCGAGGTCGTGATACCGAGGGAGGCCATCCGGTCGGGATTCATCCAGATCCGCATCGCCTGGTTGGGGACGCCCATGATCTGCGCCTGACCGGCGCCGTTGACGCGCTTGAGCGCGTCCAGGACATATACGTTGGCGTAGTTGGCGATGTAGTTCGCGCTGTAGCGACCTTCCTTCGCGTACACCGCCACCAGCATCATGATCGACGACGACTTCTTCTGTACGTTCACGCCCTGCTGCACGACGGCGGACGGCAGCTGCGGCATCGCAAGGTTGACGCGGTTCTGCACCTGCACCTGCGCGATGTCGGGATCGGTGTCGAGCGAGAAGTACACCGTCATCGTGAGCTGCCCGGTCGACGAGCTGATCGACGACATGTAGAGCATGTTGTCGACGCCGTTGATCTGCTGCTCGATCGGCGAAGCCACCGATTGCGCGAGCGTCGTGGAGTCGGCGCCGGGATATGTCGCCGACACCGTGACCTGGACCGGGGTAATGCTTGGATACTGCGCGACCGGAAGCTGCGACATCGAGACGAGGCCGGCGAGGCAGATGATCAGCGCGACGACGGCCGCGAAGACCGGGCGTTCGATGAAGAACCGCGAGAACATGGCGCTTACTGGGTTACGGAAAGATCGACGCGGCGCGCCTGGTCGTCGCTGCCGCCGCCCGTCACGCTGACTGGAGCCACGAGCTGGATGCGCCTGGGGTCGACGCCGAAGCCCACGAGCTCGTCGCGCACCGCCTGGGCGCGCTTTTTCGCGAGCTCGATGTTCGCCGCGGCGTTGCCGGTCTTGTCGGCGTAACCAGTGATGTTCACCTGAGTGCCGATCCCGACGTAAGCGGCTGCGGCGAGACGCACGGCGCGCTGCGCATTGCTGTCGAGCGTGGCCTGCCCCGGTGCGAAGTACACCGCGACGCTGGACGGCACGGCGGCCGGATAAGGCGGCGCTTTCCCCTTGTCCTTGGCGGCCGGCGCCGCCGCCGGCGGCGTGTAAGTGGCCGCCTTCACCGGCGCACCCTGCGAGAGACGAATGCCGCCGTCGACGACGACCTTGTCGCCGTTGTTCAAGCCTTCGGCGATGAGCCAGCCGTCGCCCTTCCATTCTCCGACCGTCACGGGGCGGAGCTCAGCCTGGTTCTGCGCATTCACCACCCACACAAAGTGGCCCTTGGCGCTTTGTTGCACCGCGCGCTGTGGAACCACGATTGCGTTCGGTCGGATGGCGCCCTTCAGGCGCACCCGCACGTATTGATTGGGCCGCAGCACGCCCGCAGGATTGTTCACGGTTGCCCGCAACAGGAAAGTGCCCGTCGTCGGGTTGTAGGAGGGGTCGGCGAAGGTGATGGCGCCGGTATACGGAAAGAGATTGCCGTCGACCATTTCGATTTCGACCAGGAAGCGGCCGCCCTCGGGCAGCTTCAACTGTCCGCTGCGGACGTCGTTGCGGATGCGCTCCATCTCGTTCTCGGAGACGCTGAAGTTGACCCACATCGGCGTCAGCACCGACACCGTCGTCAATTGCGCGTTGGAAGGATTGAGGTAGGTACCGTCGGCGACGAGCGCGTAGCTCGAGACGCCGTCCACAGGCGAGCGGATCGTGGTGTACGAAAGATTGAGGTTCGCGGTCTCGAGTTGTGCTTTCGCCTGCTCCACGGCCGCCTGGGTCTGCTCGGCCTGGCCGGTGGCATCGTCCAGGTCCTTCTGCGACAGCGCGTTCTCCTGCGCCAGCGGCTTGGTGCGCGCGAGATTCTGCTTCGCCACTTCAGCCGCGGCCTGTTGGCGCTGCAACGCGGCCTTCGCGGCGTCGACTTGCGCCTGGAACGGCTTCTGGTCCATCTGGAACAGGACCTGGCCGTTCTTGACGACTGCGCCTTCGACGTACACGCGCTTGTCGAGCCAGCCCGAGACGCGGGCCTGGATGTTGACGGCCTGCGAGCTCTGCGTCTGCGCGACGTAGATGGCGGTCACGGGCACGTCGGCGTGCTGGACCGTCAACACGCTGACATCGACCGGCCCTTTTTCGGGCGCCTTCGGCGGCTCGCGGCTGCAACCGCCAGCGACGACCATGCACACCGCGAAAATTCCCCCAAGGAGCGCAGCGCGCGCGCGGTGGCCGAGTGCAGGCAATGAATTCATGGCGAAGAGACTCGAATGTGACACTAGGGGCACGACGAGAACGGCGACAGCACAGTCGGGCAGGACGCGGTGTCGAGGAGACTTTCTACCTCAGATGTGCGCGTTTGTCGAACGGCCTCGGGGCGTCAAGTCGCGCAGCGCGGGGGTCGCACCCGGCCGCACGTGTCTCAAAACAGCGGCTGCTGCGCGGCCCGCTCCACCACCGGCGGGCTCGCGCCCGCTGCCGTCGACCGATCGGCGAGATCGACCCAGCCGCCGCCCATTGCCTTGTACACGTTCACGATCTGCGCATAGCCTTCCGCGAACGAGCGCACGGATGCAAGCTCCGCGGCGAACAATTCGTTTTCGGCATAGAGCACTTCGAGATAGCTTGCGTAGCCATTGTTGAAACGCACGCGCGACAGGCGTGCGTATTCGCGCAGCGACCGGACCCGCAGCGCCTGCGCGTCCGCCTCCTGCCTCTTCTTGACCGAACCCGCGAGCGCGTCGTTTGTCTCGCGGAATGCGCTCAATATCGTCTGCTGGTAGGTAGCGAGCGCTTCGGCGGTATTGGCTTCCGCGCTCTTGACCTGGCCGGCGATCGAGCCCGCGGTGAAAATCGGGCCCGCAAGTCCCGCCGCGATCGACCACGCGGTCGCCGGCCCCGACAGGAAGTTCCCCAGCGCCGCGCTCACGGATCCGTAATTGCCGGTCAAGCTCAACTGCGGATAGTAGAGCGCCTTCGCCGCGCCGATATTCGCGTTGGCGGCGATCAGATTCTGCTCGGCCTGCAGAATATCGGGCCGGCGCTCGAGCAGCGACGACGGCAGGCCGCCGGGGATACCCGGCGCCACCAGCTGGTCGATGGTCCGGCCACGCGGGATCGGATAGGGATTGCGCCCTTGCAGCACGGCGATCAGGTTTTCCTGGGCCGCGATCTGCTGCTCGAGCGACGGGATCGCGGCGAGCGCTTGCTGGTACTGCGACTGGACCTGGGACACCTCCAGCTGCGATACCACCCCACCTTTGTGCTGCAAATCGAAAATGCGCTGCGTGTTGGCATAGTTCGCAGCGGTGTCGCGCGAGATCTCGAGCTGGCGGTCCAATGCGCGCAATCCGATGTAGCTCGCGGCGACGCTTGTCACCAGCGACAGCACGACGCCGCGGCGACCCTGCTCGGTCGCATATACCTGCGCTTGTGCCGACTCCGTCAGCCGGCGCACGCGTCCGAAAAGATCGATCTGCCACGACGCGCCCAGCGCGCCCTGGTAGAGCGAGTAATACGGATCGGCGCCGGGCGGCAGCGGCGACGCACCGACCGCGCTGATCCGGTTGCGGCTCGCATCGAAATTGTAGTTGGCTTGGGGATAGAGCTGCGCTCGCGTGGCATTGAGCTGCCCCAGGAACGCGTCGACGCGCGCCGCCGCAATCACGAGATCGCGATTTTCCTTGAGCGACGTCTCGATGAGCGCGGTGAGCACCGGATCGTCGAACTGTTCCCACCAGCGCGTATTGGCGACGTCGGCCGCCTGCGTGTAGTCGATGCGCCAGGCCACTGGCGAATCCACGGCAGGCTTCACGTAGTTCGGACCCACCGTGCAGCCGGCGACCAGCGCGCACGCCAAAGCCATGGACACAAGCGCGGTGCAGTGGCCAGTACCGCCGGGCCGTCCCAAGGTACTGACGCGCCCCCGTTGGGGGCAGCGAGCGCAGCGAGCGTGGGGGTCGTTCATCCTAGTCCGCTTCATGCGCTGCCGGCGTCGCGGCCGGAGCCGCCGCGCTCCGCTGTGCCACCCGCTCGCTCAGCGACTCGAGCAGGAAGAAGAACAGCGGCGCGAAAATGACCGCAACCAGCATCGACGCGAGAATGCCGCCGATGACGCCCGTGCCGATGGCCCGCAGGCTGTTGGCGCCAGCACCAGTCGCGATCGCCAGCGGCACGCATCCGAACCCGAACGCAAGCGACGTCATCACGATCGCGCGCAGCCGCAAACTCGCCGCCGCGATGGCCGCTTCGCGCGCGGACATGCCTTCGCGCACATGCTCGATCGCAACCTCGCAGATGAGGATGGCGTTCTTCGCCGAAAGGCCGACCAATGTCACGAGACCGACCTGGAAGTAGACATCGTTTTCCAGACCCACTGCCCAGGTGAGCAGCAACGCACCGAGAATCGAGATCGGCACTGTAAGCACCACGGCAATCGGCAGCGTCCACTTCTCGAACTGCGCTGCCAGCAGCAGGAACACGAGGATGATGCCGAATATGAAAGCGGAGCTCGACGTGCTTCCCGAGTCTTTCTCCTGCAACGCCTGGCCCGCCCACGCATACGAGAAATCGCCAGGCAGCTCGCGCGCGATTTCCTCCATCGCGTTGAGGGCCTGGCCGGAGCTGAAGCCGGGCGCCTGGGCGCCGGTGATCTTGACGGCCGGGAAGCCGTTGAAGCGCGTGACCAGCTTTGGCGACGCCACGTACCTGGTTGTCACGAGCGCGGATAACGGCACATTGGCGCCGCTTTTCGATCGGACGTAGATCTTGTTGAAGTCCGACGGATTCATCCGATAGTTCGCGTCGGCCTGCAGGATCACCCACCACACGCGGGAGAATTGCGAGAACTGTCCCGCGATCTGCGAGCCGAAGAAGGCCTGCATCGTGGAAAAGGCCTCGGCGACCGGGACGCCCAGCACTTCAGCCTTGTTGCGATCGAGATCGACGAACAGTTGCTGCGTGGCGGGCCGGTAGGTCGACGAAACGCCCTGCAGCTCGGGCCGTTGCTTGGCTTTGGCCAGGAACGTCTCGAGAGCAGCGCCCGTCGCGCGCGCGTCGCCGGCGCCGCGATTCTGCAGATAGAACTCGAATCCGCCCGTCGTGCCCATGCCGGGAATGGACGGCGGGTTGAGTGCGAAGATAAACGCATCCTTGATCGCGAAGAATTGCGCGTTGAGCCGCTTGAGGACTTCGAACGAGAGGAGGGAGGCATCCTTGCGCTCGTCGAAGGGCTTCAACGACGCGAACACGACGGCCGAATTGTTCTGGATCTGACCGTCGAGCAGGCTGTAACCCGCGACCGTGGCGACGTCCTGGACGGCGGGATCGGCCGACATGATCTTCTGAACCCGTTCGGTGATCTTCGCAACGACCTCGAGGTTGGTCGTGTCGGGCGCCTGGATCGCCGCGAAGAAATAACCCTGGTCTTCGTCGGGAACGAAGCTTGACGGGAGGACGCGGAACATCACGACGATGCCGGCGATGACGGCGCCGAACACGATGAGGGCGACAGGCCACGCCTGTATCGCGCGCGCGACTACGCCCACGTACCCGTTGCGTAACCGGTCGAAGCCGTTGTCGAACCAGCGGAAGAAGCCCTTCTTCTTGCCGTGATGCGCCTTGATGATGATGGCGGCGAGCGCGGGGGAAAGCGTGAGCGCCATGATGCCCGAGATCACCATCGAGATCGCGATCGTTACCGCGAACTGCTGGTAGAGCTTCCCGGTCACGCCGCCCAGGAACGCGACCGGAAGGAAGACGGCGACCAGCACCAGCACGATGGAGATCAGTGCGCCGGCGATTTGCGACATCGTCAGCTTGGCGGCTTCCAGCGCCGACAGGCCCTTGGCGACCATGTTGGCTTCCACGCTCTCGACCACGACGATCGCATCGTCGACGACGAGACCGATCGCCAGGATCAGGCCGAACATCGTCAGCATGTTGATGGAGAAGCCCAGCAGGTGCATGCCGACGAACGTGCCTACGATCGACACCGGCACCGCGAGAATCGGGATGATGGTTGCGCGCAGCGACTGCAGGAACACGAACACGACCAGCACGACCAGCACGACCGCCTCGAAGAACGTGTGGACGACCTTCTCGATCGAGTTCAGCGTGAAGAGACTCGTGTCGAGCGCGATTCGATAATCGAGGCCAGTCGGGAACTGCTGCTTCAATTCCTCCATCCGCTTGCGCACGGCGGACGCCGTGGCCACCGCATTGGCGCCTGGTTGCCCATTGATGCCGATGGTGGTCGAGATCTTGCCGTTCATCTTGCTCGCGATCGAGTAATCGCGCTTGTCGAGCTCGACCCGGCCGATGTCGCGCAAGCGCACCATCGCCACGCCTTCCTTGGCGGCGCGCACGATGATGCCTTCGAATTCCTCCGAACTGGTGAGCAGGCCTTGCGCCGTGATCACGAACGTTTGCTGCGTTCCCGGCAGCGACGGCTGGCCTCCGATCTGGCCGATGCCGAACGTCTGGTTCTGGCTCTGGATCGCTTGCGCGACGTCCTGCGCGGAAATACCGAGCTGCGCCATTCGATCGGGCTGCAGCCAGACGCGCATCGCGATGTCGGGTAGACCAAACACGGAAGAGCGATTGGCGCCCGGGACGCGCTTCAGCTCGTCCAGCACGTACAGGTTCGTGTAGTTGTCGATGTAGGTCGACGAATAGCGGTCATCCGGCGAATAGATCGACAGCACCATCATGATGCTCGACGACTGCTTGTCGACCGTGACGCCTTGCTGCGTCACCGTTTGCGGCAACAACGACGTCGCCTGGCTCACGCGGTTCTGGACATTGACCTGGTTGATATCCGGGTCGCTGCCGGGCTTGAACACGACGTTGATCGCGACGTTGCCGCTGGACGAGCTGGTCGACGAGAAATACAGGAGGTTGTCGATCCCGTTGATCTGCGATTCGATCGGCGCCGCCACCTGGTTGGCGATGACCTCCGCGGTGGCGCCTGGGTAGCTTGCGGAAATGCTGACCGAGGGTGGGGCCATTTCCGGATACTGTTCGATCGGCGACACCGACATCGACACGGCGCCGGCGAGCACGAACAGGATCGAGATGACCGCCGACAGGATCGGCCGGTCGATGAAAAAATGCGTGAACATCTACGGAGATTTATGAAATGAGTAACGGCGTCTGCAAAACTCTCGTCGTCCCCGCGAAGGCGGGGACCCAGTGGCGTCCCACGAAAGACGCTGGGGCGCGCGCGAATGCTCGTGCGCGTTCACCGGAACCACGATTTCCGGAATCGACGCGTCAACCATTTTCGTGATATTCAATATATAGCTACTTCTTGGCGGCGTTGCTCGCCTTGGGCGCGGGCGGAGCGGCAGCTGGCGCGGCGCCACCCGCCGCTACGACGGTCACCGGTTGGCCCGGCACGACCTTCAGCACGCCGTCGACGACGACGCGATCACCGGCGGCCAGCCCCGCCAGGATGACGATATCCTTGTCGCCGTAGTAGTCGCCGACGACCACGGGCCTGATTTCCGCGACGTTCTTCGCATTCACGACGTAGACGAGATGCCCGTTGTTGCCTTGTTGCACGGCGAGCTGTGGCACGACGATCGCATTCGGCCGCGTCGCCCCTTTCACATACGCGGTCACGAACATGCCGGGGCGCAGGTCGAGCTTGGGATTGGGCAGGACCGCGCGCACCAGGAACGAGCCGGTGTCCTGGCTGAACGATGGATCGGTAAATCCGATCTTGCCGCGGTACGGGTAGATGACGTTGCCCGGAAGCACGATCTCCACGTCGAAGTTGTCTTCCTTGGGTGGGACGACCTGTCCGGCGTCGGTCTGCTGCTTGAATTTCGCCATCAGGTTTTGCGAGATGCTGAAATTCACCCAGATCGGGTCGAGCGCGGCCACATACGTCAAGTTCGCGCTGTCCGCCGTTGCGTTCACGTAGGCGCCCTGACGCTGCAGCGAGCGGCCGGCGAGTCCGGTCACCGGCGACGTGATCGTTGCGTAGCCGAGGCTCAGCTGTGCGTCGTCGACCTTCGCATTCGCCGAGAAAACCGCGGCCGTGGCCGCATCGAGCTCGCCTTTCGCGCGGTCGAGGTCCGACTGCGGCAACGCGTCCTCTTCGGCCAACGGTTTCACCCGCCCGTAGGTGGCCCGCGCGGTGGCGAGCCGCGCCTGCTGCGATTGCAGCTCGCCTTTCGCCGCGTTCAACTGCGCCTGGAACGGCTTCGGGTCGAGCACGTACATGAGCTGGCCTTGCTTGATGAACTCGCCTTCCTTATAGGCGACACGATCGAGATAGCCAGAGACGCGCGCGACGATGTTGACCTGGCGCGAGCTCTCCGTTTGCGCGACGAATATCGGTGTGTAGGGAATCGTCGTTGGAGTGATCGTGAGGACGCTCACTTCGGGCGGGAGTCGAGCCGGCGGTGGGGCCTCCTTGCCACATGCCGCAAGCGCGATGGCGCCGATCAGCGCAAAAACGAATGTACGGGAACGCGAAGGCGAACCGCGCGGGCGGGCGGGATGAATCATGGGACTCTCACGGAAGGGCAACACGGTACTGACCGCATCGAGAGACGGAACGCACGCCGCGTGCCCGCATTCTCGGGACGACCGTAGTGTGACAGTGGACTGCGGGTATTGTCGAGTCGGAAGTCACGCCAGACTTGCACGGAAGCGCGCGCCGACAGCTTGAGCTACGGCGCGATTCGATCCCGGTGGCCCTGCGGGGTCGAATTGCGATGATGCGTCACATGAATGGCGACATCAACGCGTGTTGGTCATCGGGTCCCGATTCCCGATCCCTTCGGCTAGAACGCCACCAAGATTCCGAAGGAGACCGCCTCGACCGAAGCGTGGCACTACGACTTACACGGCCGCCCCCGAAGATCTCGATACTGTCGGCCGTGTGCGTGCCGCGCGGCGGCGACACGATGTGGTGCCACCAGTACCAGTCGTACGAGCGTCTGTCGCCGGTCATGAAGCGCATGCTCGAGGGGTTCGCGTGAAGTTCACGGGCCTGCGACGTGTTCGCACGATGGGCGCGAGCGACGCGCCGCTGCCGACGGCGGTCCACCCGCTCGTGCGCACCCATCCGGAAACCGGCCGCAAAGCGTTGTACGTGGCCATCGCGAGACCGCGCAGGAAATAGAGGGAATGACGCGCGAGGAAAGCCGGCCGCTGCTCGACTTCCTCTATGAGCACTCCACAAATTCGGACAACATCTATCGCCACATGTGGCAGGCGGGCGACGTCGTGATGTGGGGCATCCGGTGCACGATACACTACGCCTTCCACGACTACGGCGAAGCGGAGCGTGTGCTCGATCGCGTGACGATGGCGGGCGAGGTCCCGGCGTAAGGGCCGCCATTGGCTTGATCGCCCTTGCGCTCAGTGCGGGCAACCCGCCGACTGGCGGCTCGACACGGTCGGATCCAACACTAGCAAAGGCGCGCTGCTCGCGATGACCTACGCGCTCGCCCCGGAATGGGGCCGTTACAATGTCAACGTCAACGCCATCTGCCCCGGCTTCTTCCCGTCGAAGATGAGCGGCGCGACGCTCGACCGCATCGATGCCCTGGTGTGCGACGTCACGCCGCCCGGCGGGCTGAGCGGCGAAGAAGATATCAAAGGGAGCGTCGTGTTCCTGGCGTCCGAGGCGTCGCGTCACGTCACCGGGCAGGCGCTCGCCGTCGACGGAGGGTTGGTTGCGACCTAGGATGAAACATCCCCCCACGCTCGCTCCGCTCGCTGCCCCCCGGGGAGCGGGTCAGTCGGTCGGGGCGGCCCTTCCCGACTGAGATGCGCGCGGCTTCCAATCCAGGGGCGAAGCTCGTCCCGCCCGTTCACGCGTTCGACGCGACGGCGCTCGGCGCGTACATCCATCGCCATGTCGACCCTTTCGGCGGCGAACTCGAAGTCGAGCAGTTCCAGGGCGGGCAATCGAACCCGACGTATCGAGTGACCGCCGGCGACCGGCGTTACATCCTCCGCCGCAAGCCGCCCGGCAATCTCCTGCCTTCCGCGCACGCGGTCGATCGCGAGTATCGGGTGATGTCGGCGCTCGCGGCCACCGATGTGCCGGTCGCACGCATGCTGGCGCTGTGTGAAGACGCGAGCGTGATCGGCACCGCGTTCTACCTCATGGAGTACGTCGAAGGCCGCGTATTGTGGGACCCGCGGCTGCCCGGCATGGAGCCAACGGCACGCGCCGCGCATCACGACGAGATGAATCGCGTGCTGGCGGCGCTGCACAGCGTCGACTACGCCTCCGTCGGCCTCGCGGACTATGGTCGCGTCGGCAACTACATTGAACGGCAGGTCTCGCGCTGGTCGAAGCAGTACGAATCGGCGAATGTCGAACGGATACCGGCGATGGATCGGTTGATCGAGTGGCTTCCATCGCGCATCCCGCCGGACGACGAAACCACGATCGTGCATGGCGATTTTCGTCTCGACAACGCGATCTTCCACCCGACCGAGCCACGCGTGCTCGCGGTGCTCGACTGGGAGCTCTCGACGCTAGGGCACCCGCTGTCGGACCTCGCTTACAATGCGATGGTCTGGCGACTCTCGCCCGAGGAGTTTCGTGGACTGAAAGGCGAGGATCTTGTCTCGCTGGGCATACCCACCGAAGACGAATACGTCGCCGCGTACTGCCGCCGCACTGCGCGCGACGGCATCCCGCACTGGGAGTTCTACCTCATCTTCAGCATGTTTCGCGTCGCCGCGATCCTGCACGGCGTGCTCGTGCGCGCGCTGCAAGGCAACGCCGCGAGCCAGGATGCGATCGAGACCGGCAGCCGCGCGCGTAAGGTCGCCGCGGTCGCATGGGCGATGGCACAAGGGATCAGGAACTAAGGGCCGCGCCAACACTCCGACCAACCAGAGAAGACGAGATGGACTTTACACACTCACCGAAGGTGGTCGAGCTCCTGGCGCGACTTGCACGCTTCATGGAAACGCGCGTGTATCCGGCCGAGCCAGCCTTCGCGGCCGAGGTCGAGGCCAATCGGCGGCGCGGCAATCCTTGGGTTGCGACCGCGGTCGTCGAGGAGCTGAAGCGAGCCGCTCGCGCAGAGGGGTTGTGGAACCTCTTTCTCCCGGAATCGGAATACGGTGCCGGCCTGACGAATCTCGAATACGCGCCGCTGTGCGAGATCATGGGGCGCTCGTGGATCGCGCCGGAAGCATTCAATTGCAACGCACCGGACACCGGCAACATGGAGGTGCTCGTCCGCTATGCGACCGAGGCGCAGAAGAAAGCGTGGCTGGTGCCGCTCCTCGCCGGGGAGATCCGCTCGGCTTTCGCGATGACGGAGCCGCACGTCGCGTCCTCCGACGCCACGAACATCGAATCGTCGATCGTGCGCGACGGCGATCATTACGTCATCAACGGCCGCAAGTGGTGGACGAGCGGCGGACCCGACCCGCGCTGCAAGATCCTCATCTTCATGGGCAAGACCGATCCGGGCAACACGGACCGTCACCGGCAGCAATCGATGATCCTGGTGCCGCGTGACACACCCGGAGTCCGTTTCATCCGCGCGCTGCCCGTGTTCGGATACGACGACGCGCCGCACGGCCACGCCGAATTCGCTTTCGACAACGTGCGCGTCCCCGCGACCAACATTCTCCTCGGGGAAGGCCGCGGGTTCGAGATCGCGCAAGGACGCCTGGGGCCGGGGCGGATCCATCACTGCATGCGTCTCATCGGCCTCGCCGAGCGCTCGCTCGAAGCAATGTGCCGGCGTGCCAGCAGCCGCGTTGCGTTCGGGCGCGCGCTGGCGGAGCAATCCGTCACGCAGGAGCGGATCGCCAACGCCCGCATCCTGATCGATCAGGTACGCCTGCTCGTGCTCCATGCGGCCTGGAAAATGGATACCGCCGGTAACAAGGCCGCGAAGCAGGAGATCGCGATGATCAAGGTTACGGCGCCGAGCATGGCATGCCAGGTGATCGATTGGGCGATGCAGGTCCACGGCGCTGCCGGCATCTGCGATGACTTCCAGCTTGCGTTCTTCTACGCGCAGGCTCGGACATTGCGCTTTGCCGACGGTCCAGACGAAGTGCATCGCAACGCGATCGCCAAATACGAGCTTGCGCGATATCGGCCGGGCTCGAGCGCGCCATGACAGCGACTGGGTCGACGCACTCTCGATTTCCGATAATGACTGCACCCACGCTACTCATGGTGCCCGGATCGAGCGAAGGGCCGCAGGCCGAGTCGTTCATCGGGGGGCCGGCGGCATGAGCGCGCAGGGCCGCTCCCAAAGGCGATTTGGCCCGAAGTGCTGCGCGCGGAGCGTAGTCCAATGACCGGCGCGGTCGCGCAGTGGCGCGGGTCGGTGCAAGAGACGTGGCCGGGCCTGGTGCTGTGCGCCGTCATCGCAATCGCGTCGACGTTCGTTGCCGATCATCGCGGAGGGCCGACGCTGCTGTATGCGCTGCTCCTTGGCATGGCGCTCAATCCGATCGCCGTCGAGGGCCGGGCACGGGCCGGCGTCGACTTCGCGGCGCGCCGCATCCTGCGTCTCGGCGTTGCGCTGCTGGGGGCGCGCATCACGTTCGACCAGGTCGGTGCCATCGGGTGGTCGAACGGCGCGCTCATCGTCGCCGTAGTCGTCGTCACGATCGCATTCGGAGCGTTAGCGGCGCGCATGTTCGGCCAATCGCAACGCTTCGGCGTGCTGACCGGCGGCGCGACCGCCATTTGCGGCGCATCGGCGGCGATCGCCATCGCGACCGTGCTGCCCCGCGACGACAAGTCGGAACGCGAGCTCGTCTTCACTATCGCCGGCGTCACCGTGCTCTCGACCGTCGCGATGATTTTCTACCCGTCTATCGCCGCCTGGCTTGGGCTCGGCGCGCACGAGACAGGCATCTTCCTCGGCGGCACCATCCACGATGTCGCGCAAGTCGTCGGCGCCGGCTACGGCATCTCCAGCGAGGTTGGCGATTACGCAGTGCTCACCAAGATGCTCCGCGTGGCGATGCTTCTCCCGATCGTCGTGGCGATGTCCGTCGTGGTCCGGCACCGCCTGCGGGTCGAATCGAGCGCGCGCACGGATCCGTTGCTGCCGCCGTTCCTGCTGGCGTTCATCGCGCTCATCGTTGTCGGCAGCGTCGGCCTCATCCCCGCACCCGTCGGCGCCGCGCTCAACGATGTCGCACGCGCCTGCCTCGTGACGGCGATCGCCGCGGTCGGGCTCAAGACCTCGCCCCTCGAAATGAAGAAGGTCGGCGGTCGCGCCATGGCGCTGCTCGCGGCGGAAGCGCTGTTCCTCGCGGCGCTGATGATCGTCGCCCAGAAAGCTGCCGGATGAGCGCGCTGCCGTGTTCGGAATGCCTTCCATGCGCTGGAACAGGATATTTCGACCACGTAATGTTATGTGCGTTTCCGCACACAACGGATTTGATTCGCGCTACGATGGGCGGGCACGGCATTCGACGCCATCGATTCCTCCATCCGCGTAGCTGATCGCCAAGAGGACATTGCCATGGCTGCAACTACTGCGATGCAAAAGGTCACCGGGACGTCGCTTGCGAGAGTTGCTGTGCCGCGAGCGTTGCGCGCCGTGGCCCACACGCCCGCCGGCATAGGTGGCAAGTGGCCCGCGCTTTCCCTGCCTTCCACCCCCGAGAGCGCGGCAGGTCAACGCCTGAACGATGCGGTGGCTCGGCGCGTCCGGGTAACGAAGGGACATGTGCTCGTGCAGCGAGGCGAGCACCTGGACGCCCTGTACGCGATCCGCTCCGGCTCATGCAAGTCGGTGTCGACGACGTCGGGTGGTCATGAGCAAGTCATGGAATACCACATTGCCGGCGAAGTGCTGGGGCTCGAGGCGATGGTGACGCGAACGCACGACTCCACGATTACCGCGCTCGAGGACAGCGAATTCTGCGTGATGCCTTTCGATCGCATAGAGATCCTCGCGCAACAGGATCACGACTTCCAGGGCAGCCTCAACGCACTTCTGTCGCGTGAGATCGGCCGCGTTCGCAAGGCCATGCTGATGCTGGGTACGATGCGTGCCGAGCAGCGCCTTGCATCGTTCCTCCTCGATCTCTCCGATCGCTATCAGGCGCGCGGCTATTCGTCGCATGAATTCGTCCTCCGCATGACGCGCAGGGAAATCGGCAGCCTGCTAGGATTGAAGTGCGAGACGGTCTGCCGCCTGTTTTCCCAGCTTCACCGGGACGGTCTCATCGGCGTGCAGGGTCGGGAAATACGGCTCATCGACACTTTGGCTTTGCAACAGCTCGCCGACTCAATCGTGTAGTCTCCGGGGCTGATCTCGGCTGGCCTTCAAGAGAGCGCGCTCAATGCATTCACGTCCTTTCGCTATTCTCCTCGCGGCGGCGATCTTTCTGTCAGCGTCTGCGTCCTCGCATGCCTCGTTCCTGTCCGGCGACGCACTCGACACAATGGCCGACTGGATCGCGATCATCGTGTTGATCGTGGTGCCTGTCGGCGTGATGATCGTCTTCTGGCTGATCCATATCCTGCCGGAGAAGATTGCCGAGAAGCGCCACCATCCGCAGAAGGACGCGATCAACACGCTATGCCTGCTTTCGCTGTTCTTCGGGGGATTGCTGTGGCCGCTCGCGTGGCTGTGGGCGTACTCGCGGCCGGTCGCCTACCGCCTCGCGTACGGGACCGACAAGCACGACGATTACTTTGTGGAGAAGGCGGGCAAGGCGAAACGAGGCGACATTCTCGAGGAGGAAATCGAGCACCTGCGCCAAGAGCTCGACATGATGGCTTCGCGCGGCCAGCTCCCGCCGAACCTGAGGGCACTGCGCGACGATCTCGATGCACTGAAGGCGCCGCCGGCGCCCACCGGGAAGGACGAGGTCGCGTAAATGGAAGCTCTCCTCCTCGGTATTTATTCGTTCTTCGTCTGGCTGATATTCATCAAGTTCAAGTGGTTGCCGTGGAACATCACGTCGCAGGTCATCGTCGTCACCATTCCGATCGTGGCGCTGACGATCCTGGTCCTGACGCTCAACGTGGTCGCGCCGTCGTCGACGCGGCTGCGCGTCTACAAGTACACCATCCCGATCGTGTCGCAGGTCAAGGGGCGCGTCCTCGAGGTGCCGGTCGAGGAAGGCAACCGGCTCGTGCACAAGGGTGACGTACTGTTCCGAATCGACCCGACGCCCTACCAGCTCGATGTCACCAATCTCGAGGCGCAACTGGCGGTCACGCAGGGCGGCCAGCGCGAGACCGAGGAATCGTTGACCGGCGCCACGGCCAAGGTCGCCGAATCGCGCGCGGCCATCGCGCAGGCCGCAGCGAAGATCAGTGAAGTCGACGCACGCCTGGCGCTCGCGCGCAAGCGCGTCGAGCAAAACCGCGAGCTGGTGCAATCCGGCGCGGGCAACCGTTTCGATCTCGAGCAAGCCGAAGCCACCGTGGCCGAGCTGAACGGCCAACTTCAATCGGCGCGCAGCGCGCAGGCACAGGCTGCAGCCGCCGAGCAGCAGGCGATCGCCTCGGTGGGCGGGATCCGGCAAAAGCTCGGCGCGAAAGTCGACGGACAGTACGCGCAGGTCGCGCAGATCCGTGCGCAGCTCGCCAACGCGAAATGGCTGCTCGAGCAGACGGTCACGCTGTCGCCGTGCGAGTGCTACGTCATCAACCTGCAGCTGCGCGCGGGCGCCTTCGTCGCGGGGCTGCCGCTCAATCCGGTGATGACGCTGGTCGAGGCGGACGGCCAGGTGATTGCGTTCTATGCGCAGAACGAGCTCACCAAGGTGCAGCCCGGCGACGAAGCGGAGTTCGCGCTCAATACTTACCCTGGCCGAATCGTGAAGGGCAAAGTGGATTCGATCGTGTGGGCCATCGGCCAGGGCCAGGTCTCGGCCAGCGGTACGATTCCGATGTCGACGCTCGGCGACCAGCCCCCCGGATCCTTCGTAGTGAAGTTCGACCTGGCGGAGCGCGATCGCCAACTGTTCCTGGCCGCGGGCGCCGTCGGCGACGCCGCGATCTACACACAGTACGGGGAAATGCTGCACGTCGTGCGCAAGGTCATTCTGCGCGTCGGCTCATACACCAACTACCTGATTCTCAAGCTGCACTGATGCGTGCGTCCGCTGCACTCCTTGTCGTGACACTCGCAGGCTGTGCGCTGGCGCCCGCGCCCGAGCGCGACGAGGTGCGCAAGCAGGCGATGCCCAACGCCGCCGTGCCGCCGCAGTGGACGGCGGCGGCGGTGCCGACCGGTGCGGTCACCAGCGACTGGCTCGCGAAGTTCGGGGATCCTGCGCTCGTTGCCTTGGTCAACGAAGCCATTGCTTACAACCTCGATTTGCGTGCGGCAGCCGCGCGGGTCGAGCAGGCGGCTGGCTATCTTCAGGCGTCCGGCGCGACGCTGTATCCGCAGGTGAACCTGCTTGCGCGCGGCGGGGGGAAGGCGGGCGGCGATTCGAGCGGCCTCCAGGGCATCGGCTTTTTCGCCACGTGGGAGCTCGACCTCTGGGGACGGGTGCGTTCGGGTCAGGCGTTCGCGCGCCTGCAATACGAGTCCGCGCAGCTCGACGCCGAGTACGCGCGGCAGTCGATTGCGGCGCTGGTGGCGAAAAGCTGGTTCCTGGCGATCGAGGCGCGGCTGCAAAAAGCACAGGCGCAGGCGATGATCGACTCCTCCGGCCAGCTCGTGGCGCTGGCGGGCGATCGCCTGCGGGTGGGCCGCGGCGACGACCTCGACGTCACCGTGGCGCGCGCCAACGTCGAGACGCTGCGCGATACCGAGCGCACGCTCGACCTTGCGTATCAACAGGCAGTGCGATCGCTCGAAGTGTTGCTCGGACGCTATCCGGCCGGTGCCCTGGCCATTGCGGATCGCTTGATTCCGCTGCCGGAGCCGGTTCCGGTCGGGCTCCCCGCGGAATTGCTCGAGCGCCGCCCCGACGTGGTGGCGGCGGAGCGGCGAGTCGCCGGCGCGTTCTATCGAACGGAGGAGGCGAAGGCGGCGCGCCTGCCGCGCATATCGCTGACGGCGACCGCGACCACCATCTCGAGCGAGATGTTCGTGCTGAAGAACACGGACAATCCCTTGCTGAGCCTCGGTGCCAGCTTGTTGCAGCCGATCTTCCTCGGCGGATTGCTGCAGGCCCAGGTCGAGGTGCGTACGGCCGAGCAACAGGCGGCGGTCGTCGAGTACGGGCGCGTGAGCACCCGCGCATTCCTCGAGGTCGAGACTGCGCTGTCGTCGAGCTTCTCGCTCGCGGAGCGCGAAGAGATCCTCGCGCGCGCGGTCGGCGAGAACGTGCGCGCGGTCGAGCTTTCGGGCGTTCGCCTGCGCGTCGGATCGGGCGATCTGCGCGGGGTGCAACAGCAGCAGCTCGCGTTGTATTCCGCACAGGTCGCCCTCCTGCGGGTGCAGTCGGAGCGGCTGGTCCAGCGCGTGAATCTGCATCTCGCGCTGGGCGGCGATTTCGGCGTTGCCGCGGTGACCCGCTGATTCGCCAGCGGCTTGCTTCTATGCGCTAGATCAGTGTGAACGGGACCAAGTCCGATTACTCTATGTGCCGGTCAAGACTTTGGGCAAGCGAACGCACGTCTGGAGATAATCAATGAAACCCATTACGCTTGCCGCGCTGGCGGCAGCAATCATCTTCGCTGTGCCAATCGCATGGGCTCAGAAGCCCGTCGTTTACCCCGCAAAGGGCCAAAGCGCACAGCAAAAGCAAAAGGACGACAAGGAATGCATGTCGTGGGCGAAAAGCGATACAGGCATTGACCCGGTGGCGGCCGCCGCTCCGGCGCCCCAACAGACAGGACCCGCAACCGGCGGCGGCGAGCGGGTTCGCGGGGCCGCGCGCGGCGCGGTGGGCGGGGCCGTGATCGGGGGCATTGCCGGCGACGCAGGTACGGGCGCCGGTGTCGGCGCAGCCGCGGGCACCATGGCCGGCGGCGCGCGCGCCCGCAAGAACCAGGCGGCAGAGAACCAGCAGGCGCAACAACAGCAGCAACAGACGCTCAACACGTTTTACCGTGCCTACAGCGCCTGCATGGAAGGCCGGGGTTACACCGTCAAATGACGCGGCAACGCGCCGTGCGCAAAGGATTAACGTGAAAAGCCCAAGACCACTCGTTGCATTAGCGCTTTGTGCAGCCCTCGCTCTGCCCGTTCCGGCGCAGGTGCCAGCCACGACACCGCCTCCGCCGGGGGCGCCCGCACCACAGGCGCCCGCAGGTGCAAAGACCTTCTCGCAGGAAGAGCTCGATCAACTCGTGGCGCCCATTGCACTGTATCCCGACGCGCTACTGGCGCAGGTGCTGATGGCATCTACCTATCCGCTCGAGATCGTGTCCGCCGACCGTTGGGTGAAGGCCAATCGCGGACTGAAGGACAAGGCGCTGGAGGATGCCCTGCAGCAGCAGACTTGGGACGCCAGCGTGAAGTCGCTCGCGGTATTTCCGCAAGTGCTGACGATGATGAGCGAGAAGCTCGACTGGACGCAAAAGCTCGGCGACGCGTTCCTCGCCCAGCAAAAGGACGTGCTCGCGACAGCGCAGGCGTTGCGCGCCAAAGCCGTAGCGCAGGGCACGCTCAAGGACTCCAAGGAACAGAAAGTCAGCACGGAGCAGGAGAACAACACCACGGTCATCAAGATCGAGCCGACCAACCCGGAAGTGGTGTACGTGCCTACGTACAATCCGACGGTCGTGTACGGTGCATGGCCGTATCCGACCTATCCTCCGTATTCCTACTATCCACCGGGCTACGTCGCGGGAGGCGCGCTGCTCGGCTTCACCGCCGGCGTCATCGTCGGCGGTGCGCTGTGGGGCAACTGCAACTGGGGCGGCGGGAACGTGAACGTCAACGTGAATCGTTACAATAATTTCAACAAGACGAACATCTCGAACGGCAACTGGAATCACAGCGCGCAGCATCGCGGCGCCGTTCCCTATCGCGACAAGCAGGTTTCGCAGCAGTATGGCCGCGGGCAGGCGTCCGATGCCGCGTCGCGGGATCAGTTCCGCGGGCGGGCGGAGCAGGGGCAAGGGGCGATCCAGCGCGGTGAAGTGCCGCGCGACGCCGGCAACCGCGGGCAAAGCGCGGCCTCACGCGACATGCAGGGCGGACGCGGAGGCACGGGCGCGGCAACCCGCGACATGGCGGGCGGCCGCGACACGGGAAGCTTCAGCAACCGAGGCGGCGGCGCCTCCGCTTTCGACACACGGAACAGCGCGCAGACGCGCGACTACAGCAACCGCGGGTCTTCGAGCATGAACTCTGCCCGGTCATCCGGGAACATGGGAGGCGCGGCGCGAGCAGGCGGCGGTGGAGGTGGACGTGCTGGCGGTGGCGGCGGCGGGCGGGGAGGACGGCGATGAGCTCCTTCGATCATGGTCTCGAAATGTCCGTTCACCGGAGAACGAAGATGAACTCTCAACGCCACCTTCCACAGTTGCCGAGCGAATGGGTATGGCTGCTTCTCGTCCCGGTGATCATGTTGCTTTACTCGACCGGCGCATTCGCGGCGAAATCGCAACAGACGTTTGCCACGCCGGAGGACGCCGCCGCCGCGCTCGTGGCCGCAGCGAAGAGCGGCGCCCCAGGTGCCCTTGTCGAAGTGCTCGGCGACGGAGGTCCGGATCTGTCTTCCGGCGACCCGGTGGCCGACCGCGCCGCGCGCGAGAGCTTCGTCTCGTCATATGAAAAGAAGCACGCCCTGGTGCGTGACGGCGACGTCACGAAGCTCATGATCGGCGACAACGACTTTCCGTTCGCCTTTCCCATCGTCAAGTCCGGCGATCGCTGGCGCTTCGACACCATCGCGGGCAAGAACGAGCTCCTCGCGCGGCGCATCGGCGCGAACGAAATCGACACGATCAAGGTGTTGCAGGCGATGGTCGATGCCCAGCGCGAGTACGCCTCGGAGGATCGCAACGGCGACGGGGTCCTCGCGTACGCGCGCAGGTTCGCGAGCAGTCCCGGCAAGCATGACGGCCTGTACTGGAAGACCAATGCCGGTGAGCCGCCGAGCCCGCTTGGCCCGCTCGCGGTGGCGGCATCGTCGGAAGGCTATCGGGCGAACAAATCAGGGCCGACGCCGTATCACGGCTACTACTATCGATTGCTGAAGGGCCAGGGCGCAAGCGCCGGCGGCGCGGCGTTCGATTACGTCGTGCACGGCCGCGCGATCGGCGGCTTCGCGATCGTCGCGTATCCTGCCAAGTACGGAAGCTCCGGCATCATGAGCTTCATCGTCAACCAGGACGGCAAGGTGTTCCAGTCCGATCTCGGGCCAGGCACGACCGCCAAGGCGAGCGCCATGCAGCGGTTCGATCCCGGCCCTGGCTGGAGCCCGGCTTCCGCGCAATGAGTTTTTCTTCCACTTCAAGAGGAGTTGCAGATGATCAAGCCGTTCGTGGCTGCCGCATTCGCGGTTGCTAGCGTCTTATGCGTTACTGCGCCCGCCACCGCGCAGACCGGTGGTGCGGTCGTTGGAACCGCGCCCGGCAAGGCGGCCATCGCACAGACGGTCAAGGTCAGCGCCACGATCACCGACATCGACAAGGCGACGCGCGACGTGACGCTCAAGGGTCCGCAGGGCAACCTCATGACCGTCACCGCCGGTCCCGACGTCAAGAACTTCGACAAGCTGAAGGTCGGCGATCAGGTCGACCTGCAATATGTCGAAGCGCTCACGCTCGAGCTCAAGAAGGGCGGCGGCATGGTCGTCGGCCGCACCGAGAAAGCCGATGCCGTCGGTGCAAAGAAGGGCGAGAGCCCCGGCGGTGCCGTCGGCCGTCAGGTGACCATCGTGGCCGATGTGGTGGCGGTCGATCCCGCGAAGCAGATCGTCACGCTGAAAGGGCCGAAGCAAACGGTCGACTTGCGGATCCCCGATCCCGAGCAGTTCAAGCGGATCGCGAAGGGCGACCAGGTCGAGGCCAAGTTCACGCAAGCGTTCGCTGTCGCCGTCGAGCCCGCCGCGAAGAAGTAAGCCCAGGATGAAACATCCCCCCACGCTCGCTCCGCTCGCTGCCCCCCGGGGGGCTGGTCAGTCGGTCGGGGCGGCCTTTCCCGACTAGGATGAAACGACCCCCACGCTCGCTTCGCTCGCTGCCCCCGGTGGGGGCGTGTCAGTACCTTGGGGCGGCCCGGCGGTACTGACATGATCGACCCGCGCGAATACGTTGCGGCCGAGACGCTCAAAGATGGCCTCGCCGTAACGATTCGCGCGCTGCGCCCGGACGACCGTGCGCGTGTCGCACGCGCCGTGCGCGGGCTCGATCGCGAGTCGATCTATTTTCGTCTCTTCAGTTACCGCAAGGAGCTGACCGAGCCAGGTCTCGACCGGATCATGTCGTTCGATCCGCAGCGGGAGATCGTGCTCCTCGCGACCGTGGGCAACGGCGACAACGAAACCGTGATCGGATCCGGGCGCTACGTGGTGGGGGTGCCCGGTACCGCGGAGATCGCGTTCGTCGTCGAGGAGGATTACCACGGACGAGGCCTCGCAAGCCGGCTCCTGCGCCATCTCGCCAAGGTTGCCCGCGACCAGGGCGTCATCACGTTCGAGGCGGACGTGCTTGCCGGAAACGCGCCGATGCAGGCGGTCTTCGAGCGGACGGGATGGCCCACGCGCAAACGGCGCGAAGGCGATGCCGTGCACGTGTCGATGACGCTACCCGGCGGCAGCGACTGAAGGACGGGCGTGGCCTTCGATGACCTCGTCGACCGAGAGACGGCGGCCGGCGTCCCCCGCGTCCTTGCCGCCCTCCTTTTGGACCAGCCCGCGCACGGTGGCATGCGCTTCGGCGAGCCGCAGCTCTATGCCGGCCGCGCCAAGCTCGCGCGAAAGATCTGCGAGCATTCGCGCCCCCGCAATGTCGACGTGCGGCGAGGTCGAGAGGTCCCAGACGACGAGGCGCACGCCCTCGCCGCCGGCGGTAACCAGGCGCTTCACTTCTTCGCGGACGTGACCGGCGTTGAAGTAAAGCAGGCCCCCACCAACGCGCACGATGAGCACGCCGGGAACTGCCTCGGTGCCGGGATTGGCGAGGCGGTCGGCATAGACGCGCGAGCCGGGAACGCGTCCGAGAGGCACGACCCGCGGGACCGCCGCACCGCGGATCAGCAGGAGCACCGACACGATCGCGGCGAGCAGGACGCCTTTCAGAATGCCGAGCAGCAGCACGCCGGCAAACGCGACCATGGCGACCCAGAACTCGACGCGCGAAAGGGCGAACGTTCGCCGCAGCTCGGGAATGTTGACGAGGCCCTTGACCGCGACCAGCACGATCGCCGCGAGCACGACGTCGGGCAGGTTGCGCAGAAGGTCCGTCAGGTACATGAGGCACACCGCGATCGCGCACGAGGCGAAGACGAGCGCGAGCGGCGTGCGTGCGCCAGCTCTGTCGTTGACGGTCGATTGCGACAGGCCGCCGGCGACGGGGAAGCCCTGGCCGAACCCGGCTGCGACGTTGGCGGCGCCGAGCGCGAGGAGCTCCTGCCTCGGGTCGATGGCGTAGCCATGCGCCTGCGCAAGGCTGCGCGCCGCGGAGACGCCTTCGATGTAGGCCAGCAGGAAGCATGCGAAGGCGAGCGGAATGACGCCGTCGACGTCGCGCGCCCGCAGCGAGGGGAGCGCGAAATCGGGCAACCCGGCCGGCAGCGCGCCGACCGTCTTGAATCCCTGTTGCGCGAGCGGCGTGACGGACAGCGCGACGATCGCCGCGATCACGACAAAGAGCGCGATCGGCCGTCCGGGGAACAATCGCTCGCCGGCGACGAGACAGGCGATCGCGGCCAGTCCGAACAGGAGGACAGCGACGTTCGTATCCGGCAGTTGCGTGCCGAGCGTCCAGACACGCTCGAAGAAGTGCTCGCCGCCGCCCTTAACGCCGAAGAGCTTGGGGAGCTGTGTCATGGCGATGGTGAGTGCCGCACCGGCCTTGAAGCCGAGCAGTATCGTCTCGCTGATGAAGTTGACCAGCGAGGACAACCGCAGCGCCCAGGCGATGATGGCGATCACCGCGAATACGAGCGCGGCGAGTGCCGCGATCTCCGCATAGCGCGCGGGATCGCCCATCGCCATGCCCGCGACGGTGGTGCCGACGAGCATCGAGATGGCGGACGTGGGGCCGATCGCAAGCTGGCGGCACGTCCCGAAGAGCGCGTAGGCGGGGCCGGCCACGAGATAGCAGTAAACGCCGTACACCGGCGGCAGGCCGGCGAGCGTCGCGTACGCGAGCGACACCGGGATCGCATAGGCTGCGAGGGTTACCCCGGCGACCACGTCGGCGCGCAGCCAGGACGCGCGGTACTCACGCAGCCAGACCGCAGGCGGGAAGAGCGCGCGCAGTGTGTTCACGGGTCGGTTGCCGGCAGGATTTCGAAGCTAGAAACGCGCCCCGAGGGACACGATGACGTATCGTGCGCCGGAATCGGGATTGAACGCGTAAGCGCCGAGCGTGGCCTTGCCGATGGTGGCCTGCGCGAACACGCCGCGCTGCAGGTCGCGACCCGTGTCGACGGTGTGCGTGCGCTGGCCGACGAGACCGACGCGCAGCCACTCCACGGGCTTCCACGCAAGCTCGCTCCACGCGTAGTAGTAGCTCGCATCGGCGCTGTTGCGATCATCGACGTACTCCGCTTCGATGTAGGCGTCGAACGAGCCCCACGCGACGCTTGCCTCGACGCCGGGAACCACACCGCGCGCCGCGCCGAACAACGCGCCGACGATCGGCGTCACTTCGAAGGTGATGGCCTCGCCGCCCGTGAACTTCCATCCGACGAATGCGGAGCCCGCATTGCGCGCTTCGTAGTTGTAGCGAGCCTCGAGATGCCACGACGCGTGGTCGAGCGTGGCGACCCCTGCTGCGAAATCGGGCTCGTCACGCATCGCGTAGTAGTACCCGGTGGCGGCGACGCTCGTCGCGGGCGGCTCGGCCGCGAGCGCTGCCGCCGGCAGAAGCGAGACGGCTATCGGAAGGGTGCAACCGCGCAACGTCATCGCCTACCCGCCCAACGCCTTGACCGCGGCAATGAGCAGCGCACCGAACGCCGCCATGACGACCCCCGTCAGGAACGGGCGGCGCAGCCCTGCATAACGGCCGAGCGTGGTGCCGGCGAGGAACAGCATCACGAGCGTGACGATTTGCGATGCACGAAAGGCCCGCGCGGCATCGTCCATCAGCATGAAGGGCACCACCACGGGAAACGTCGCAATCACGACGAGCGCAAAGATCGCTGCGGCCTCGATAAAATCGCGCGGCCGCAAGAGCGGTCGATCCGACGGCGGCTGCTCGAGGATACGGCGCCGCATGGCCTCGACCGTTCCATCGCTCGCGATCCGCGCGACGTGTTCGGGCAGCGCATCTGCGATCAGGCGCTGTCCAGTGGCGGGCTCGGCCGAGCGAACGCGACCGCCGAGCACGCGGTAGCGCGAGCGTTCGGTCGCGGTGCGCACCACGTACATGACCGCATCGACGAGCCCCCACGCGACGTTGCAGCCGAGCGCGCCCAGCAGGACCGTGCGCACCTCCGCATGCCCGGCCGTGGCGATCGATAGCGAGCCCACGATCGTGACCGCCATGATGAGTCCGAACAGGATTTCGGAGATCCGGTCGACCGGATTAAGCAGGCGTTCGCGCTCGTCGTCAGGCGCTTGTTCCATTGCACTTCCCCGCGTGAATGCTTGGCGTTGCGCCCACACTAGCACGGCACGCATTGCCGTGTCGCGCCCTCGCGCACGCATGGTGGCGAAATGAGCGAGACCCATACGCCGCGCAGCGCGTGGAGGCGCGCGGTCCTGCGCTCCGCGCTGCGAAGGCGTCAGGCGCGAAACTACCTGCAGAGCAAGCTCACGTGGAATCGGCTCTATCGCGTGACGAGCTATCTCAAATCCGCGCTGTGGACGGTGCCGATCGTCGCCATCGCGCTCGTGTTCGCCGCGGCGCCGATCCTGCGCTGGATCGACACGCGTCTCGGCTGGGAGCTCACCGCCTTGGCGCCTTCCGGCGCGCAGGGGCTGTATCAGACCGTCATCACGCTGACGCTCTCGTTCGTCGTGTTCACCTTCGGGTCGCTGCTGGTGGCGATCCAGGTCGCCGGCGGACAGCTCACGCCGAGGATCATCGCCACGCTGCTCCTGCGCAACAACGTCGTCCGCTACAGCGTCGGCCTCTTCGTCTTCACGCTCGTGTTCGCCGTCATGGCGCTCAATCGCATCGATGTCTCGGTGGCGCAGCTCGTGGCGCTGCTGACCGCCATCCTCGGCATCGCGTGCATCGCCAATTTTCTGTTCCTGATCGACTACGCCGCCCGCCTGCTGCGTCCGGTGAGCGTGGTCGCGAGCCTGGGCAACGATGGCGAGCTGGTCGTGATGGCCGTCTATCCCGAGCCGACCGTGTATGCCGCGGAAGAAGCCGCCGTGCTTCTCGCGGAGATGGGGCGGCCCGCGCGGACGGTCGTGTATGAGGCCAGAGCCGGCATCGTCCTCGCCATCGACCTCACCACCGTCGTGGCACTCGCCCGCCGCCACGGCGGCGTGATCGAGCTCATTCCGCAGGTCGGCGATTTCGTCGCCGCCGCCGAGCCGCTGTTCGCGCTTTACGGCGGCGCTGCCGCGGTGAACGACCGGACGCTGCTGGCCACGGTCGCCTTCGGGCCAGAACGCACGCTCGAGCAGGACCCGATGTTCGCGTTCAGGATCCTCGTGGACATCGCCCTCAAGGCGCTGTCGCCGGCCATCAACGATCCGACGACCGCGGTCCTCGCGCTCGACCAGGTGCACCGGCTGCTGCGCCTCGTCGGCAAGCGCCGGCTTCGCGGGGACGTGATCACCGACGAGGCCGGCGCGCCGCGCGTCATCTATCGCACGCCGAACTGGGAAGACTACGTGCATGTCGCATGTACCGAGATTCGCGCATGCGGCGCGACGAGCATGCAGATCATGCGCAGGATGCGCGCAATGTTGTCCGACCTTGCGCGCTCGCTGCCGGAGCACCGGCATGCGTGCCTCGTGCGCGAGCTCAGTCTGCTCGACCGCTCGATCGATGCAAGCTTCGCGCTCGCCGAGGATCGCGACCTCGCCCGCATACCCGACGTGCAGGGACTCGGCGGCGCGTCCGCCGCTCGCCACATATGACTGCCATGGCCATTCCAGGACCCGTTCCCGAATGGTTGCTATCCGCGGTCGCCGCTCTCACGCTGTTCGCAGTGATGTTCGACCTCGGGCTGATCATCGTCCCCGGGGAGTTCAGGTGGGTAGCGGAAAGGCCGAGCCTCATGGCGAAGGCGCTGTTCGCGGTGGTCGTCGCGGTGCCCGCCATCGCCTGGGCGGTCGCCCGCGTCATGGACCTGCCGCGCGCCGCCGAGATCGGAATCATGCTGATGGCCATCGCGCCGGGCGCGCCGGTGGCGTTGCGCAACGCGCTCGTTGCCGGTGGTCATCGCGCATTCGCCCCCGCGTTGCAGATCTCGCTCGCGATCGTCGCCATCGCTTCCATGCCGTTGTTCGTCGCGGCGTTCGACGAGTATTACGCGGGCGAGGCCTCCGTCGATCCGCGTCACCTCGCGCGGCAGGTGTTCTTCGCGCAGCTCCTGCCGCTTGCGCTGGGGGTGGCGACGATGCGCCTGTGGCCCGCCGCGGCCGGCCGCGTCGAGCCCGCGCTGCGAAAGGCCGCGACGCTCCTGCTGGTGCTGCTCGCGGTGCTCGCGCTGGCCGGGGTGTGGGAGATCGTGATCGGTGCGGGATGGCGCGTCATCGCGGCGATCGTACTCACGAGCGCACTCGCCATCGCGGTCGGCCACGCGCTCGGCGGGCCCGCGCCCGCGACGCGAACGGCGACGGCCGTGTCGAGCGCGGCGCGCAATACGGGGCTCGCGCTGCTGGTGGCATCGCTCAACAACGCGTCGCCTGCAATCATCGCTGCCGTGGTCGCCTATTTCGTCGCGTCGGCGCTCACGCTCGTCCCTTACGTTTTCTGGCGGCGGCGCCGGCAGGCGCAGCCGGCCATGGTTCAACCTGGAGAAGCGAAATGAAAAAAGGCAAAGCGGTCGACAAGAAGAAAGGCAAGGCGGGCGGCGCTGTGGCGAGTTCGGCGAAGAGCCGCGAAGCCCTTGGCAACAAGGAATACGCGAAAGAGCTCAAGAAGCTTCACGTCGAGCTCGTCAAGCTGCAGCAGTGGGTGCAGCACAAGGGGCTCAAGGTCTGCATCGTATTCGAAGGCCGCGACGGCGCCGGGAAGGGTGGCACGATCAAGGCGATTACCGAGCGCGTGAGCCCGCGCGCATTCCGCGTCATGGCACTCCCCGCTCCGAGCGAACGCGAGAAATCGCAGATGTACGTTCAGCGCTACCTGCCGCACCTGCCCGCCGCCGGCGAGATCGTGATCTTCGACCGCAGCTGGTACAACCGGGCGGGCGTGGAGCGCGTGATGGGTTTTTGCACCGGAGAGCAGGCCGACCGCTTTCTCAAGGCGGTGCCGCTGGTCGAGAAAGCGATCGTCGACTCCGGGGTCATCCTCATCAAGTACTGGCTCGAGGTGAGCCCCGAGGAGCAGACGCGCAGGCTCAAGGCACGCATCGACGACGGCCGCAAGCTCTGGAAGCTGTCGCCGATGGATCTCAAGTCGTACAGCCGGTGGTACGACT
>Ga0207689_10000862_pt1 | contig 29250 bp, 23 predicted proteins | sample KBSMisM52_FD_184312 | JGI IMG/M metagenome (GOLD analysis project Ga0207689, IMG submission 184312) | Miscanthus rhizosphere microbial communities from Kellogg Biological Station, Michigan, USA - KBS Miscanthus M5-2 (SPAdes) (version 2) | ecosystem: Host-associated > Plants > Roots >...
GGCCGGCACCGGGCGGCCCATCGCGGGCGCACGCGTCGACGTGCGAGGGCCATCCGACCAGGTGTACGTCAACACCGACCAGTCAGGACGCTACGAGACGCGACCTCTGACGCCTGGGGCCTACACCGTCTCGGTCACCGCTCCGGACTACGCCACGGCCTTTTACGATGGGCGGGCCGCTTCGATGTCCGGACAGTCGTCGATCGATGGATCCGTGACGATCTCCGGTCAGGGCACCGGCGCTCCACGAATCACGCTGACGGGTAATGTGGAGATCCGCTCGTCAACGACGGTCGACATCGGACCGGGGTCCCTGCTGTCGAACATCGACGTCGTGATGCAGGCCACGGGCCGCCTCAGCGGGCGTATCCTCGACGATCGCGGCCGCGGGCTGGCCGGTGCGTACATACAGCTCATCGCCGCGCAAGCGAGCGGCGTTCTGATCCCGCGCATCGCGTATGCACGATCGGAGACCGACGGCACCTATCGAGTCACCGCAGCGCCCGGCGATTACATCGTTCGCGCCTACGCCGACAAACAGGTGCGCCCTTCTCGGGATGCCGCCTTGGCGTACGCCGAGACGTTCTTTCCAGGCGTCCGCGAGCAGGACGACGCTCAGGCTATCCGCCTCGACTCCGGAGTCGAGCAGTACGACGTCGACTTCGCACTCCTCTCGACCCACACCGTGCGCGTGTCGGGAATAGTGGTCGACCCGGCAGGCACCGACCTCGAGGGCGTCACGGTGTCATTGCGCCCTCGCCTGTCCGGCGGCATGACCGCCCTCGAACTTCCGCTGAACGATCGTGGTGAATTCGAGGGGCGCGACGTCGTGCCGGGTATGTATTTCGTGAACGTGACCGACCAGCGCCGGCAGGCACGCTGGAGGACCTCGCGCGAGCCGATCGAGATCGCAGAGGACATCAGCGGGTTGGAGATCCGCGCCTCCGGCGCCGCGTCGATCGTCGGACGAATCGTCAAGGATCCCCGCAGCGCCGGCCGCATCAACCTGACGCAGACCGTGATTTCGTTCGTGAACCGGGGCGAGGGCGCGAGCACGAGCATGAGCGCTTTCAACCTGGAAGAGGACGGCTCCTTCCACGGTGATGTCGCTACCGGAGCGCTCACCCTGATGCTGATGGGGCCTCAGGGCTGGACCACGCGCGCGGTTCGACTCGATGGCGTCGACGTGTTCGGCGATCCGCTCGAGATCACGCCCGGCGCCCACGAGATCGAAATCGTGGTCACCGATCACCTGGGTTCGGCCAGCGGCCTGGTGATGGATCGGCGCGGCACGCCGCTTGGCGGCTTTGACGTGGTGCTGTTCCCGCAGGACGAGACGCGCTGGCACTTCGCGTCGCCCCTCATTCGACAAACACGTTCGAGCCAGAACGGGCGGTTCGAGCTGCCGCTGCTGCCGCCGGGCGACTACCTGGCCGTCGCCACCAAGGGCGTTCCGTTCCTCATGATTGGCGACCCGGCGCCGACGCTCCGCCGCCTGCAGTCGATCGGGACGCGCTTGAAGGTCGGCGACGGTGAGCAGAAGACCATCTCGATCCGCGCGTCACCGACGCCCGAGGGGCTGGTGCGCTTCACGCCTTAGCACGGGCCGCCTGAAGGCGGCCCCCACGACGGAACTGCCCTACTGGCGGCACTCGAAGTTGCGCGCGTCCTGCGTGTCGCCCGTTCCTTTGTAGTGGGCGTGCTGCGGGTAGGCGCACAGCGGACGGCTGCGGCCGGGCAACCCGCGTCCCGTCGCGGGCACGCCGTTCGGCGCGGTGCCCTTCTCCACCCAGTCCACCACGGCCGTGAGCAGATCGAACTGGTCCAGCGTCGCGGGGCCGCCCTGGCAGTGGCCCATGCCCGGCACCAGGAACAGCCGGCTCCAGTTCGTCACCTGCGCCGCGCCGCCGTTGGCCTTCGTCATCCGGTCGTAGTAGTCGATGGTGTCCTGCGCCGAGAACCACGGATCGCTGACGCCGTGGAAAAAGATCAACTTGCCGCCGTGGCTCGAGAACGTGTTCAGGTTGGTCCAGCGCGACGTGGCCGTGAGCGCCTCGGCGGTGTCGTTCGCCGCCGCGAGCGCGCGCGCGTCCACGTCCATCGTCGTCGCCGTGAACGCCGGGCCCACGGGGTTTTGCCCGCCGTGCAGCAGACCGGCGATCCCCTGCGTGGACGCGAGACCAGTGTCGTAGAAGAACCCGGGATACACCTGCCGGCCCTTCGAGTCCTTCGGCCCGGCAAAGCCCTTCTCGATGGCGACCGCCTGCTCCATCGTGATGCAGCTGTCGGTCTTGGCGCCCTTGCACGCCAGCACCTTGGGATCGAACTTGCACGAGAGCTGATCGAAGATCATCCCGTCCTTGACGCCGTCGTTGGCGTCGCACGCGTTCAGCACGCCATCGATGACCAGTTTCTTGTCGGCGTCCGACAGCGCCTGGCGCACCTGCGGCACGCCCTGCGCGTCCTTGGGCGCCACGGTGTTCAGCATCGTGGCCACCCACGCGTCGCCGATCCCCGAATAGTTCGTCCGCATGGCCGGCGCGCCCGAGATCACGCCGTCGAAGTAGCGCGGGTAGCGCTGCGTCATCAGCATGCCCTCACGGCCGCCGGTCGAGCAGCCGGCGAAGTAGGAGCGGTCCGGTGCCTTGGCGTAGTGGCGCGCGATGATCTGCTTGGCCAGCTCCGCCACGCGCCCCACGGCCTGGTAGGCGAAGTCGAGGCTCGCCTGCTGTTCCGCCATGAAGCTGGCGTCGAAGCCGCCCGCCTGGTGTCCGGTGTCGGTGCTCACCACGGCAAAGCCGCGGACGAGCGCCGGCGTGCCGCCCGAGGCTTGCGCGCCCACCGGAAAGCCGACGTTGCCGTTCAATCCGCCGCCGCCCTGAAACAGGAAGCGCCCGTTCCAGTCGCCTGGCAGTGCCAGCGCGAAGCCGATGCCGTAGCTCTTTCCATCGGCGCCGGTGCGCTTGTCGAGCACGCCGTCCAGGCGGCAGTACGCCGGCAATGTGTACGACGGCGCGGCGTTCGGCGGCGCGTTGGGCGGCGCCGGCGGCCGCGAGCCGGCGGCAAACCACTCGGCCTTGGTGATCGACAGCGGCAGGCCGGGAATCTGCAGCGAGGAGAGCGACGCGCACGCGGCGGCGTCACGCGTGACGTTCTGGGCCGCGGCCGGATGGACCGCGGCGGCCAGGGCGAGGGTGAAAACGGTTGCAGGAATCCGCATGCGCGGATTCTAGTCGAGAGCGTGCGGTGACGGCTGCAAAAGCGGTAGCGGCTCGGACGGCGCGCCGTTCACCGTGAGCCCGTTGTGCATGAAGCTGATCGCGCCGCCCAGAAAGTTTGCCGGAAAATTGAGCGACGGCACCGACACCGCATCGAGCGCCTGCACGTGCTCGGGCGCCAGGCGCAGATCGAGCGCGGCCAGGTTGGCGTCGAGCTGATCGAGCCGGCGGGCGCCGATGATCGTGGACGCCACACCCGGGCGCGACTGCACCCACGCCAGGGCCACCGCCGCCGGCGTGGTGCCGAGCGACGCGGCGACGCGCTTCACCTCGTCGAGGATGGTGAACGTACGTTCTGTCAGCCGCGACAGCGATCGCGTGCCGCGATCCGAGGTGGCCGTCGCCGCTTCCTCCCGCTTGAACTTGCCGCTCAACACGCCGCCGGCCATCGGCGACCACGGCGTGATGCCGAGCCCCAGTTCCTGAGCCATCGGCACGAGCTCGCCTTCCACCGTCCTCTCCAGCAGCGAGTACTCGATCTGGAGCGCCACGAGCGGCGTCCAGCCGCGGAAGAGCGCGGTCATCTGCGCCTGCGACACCTTCCACGCCGGCGTGTCGGAGAACCCGATGTAGCGCACCTTTCCCGCACGAACCAGGTCGTCCAGTGCCCGCATCGTTTCGTCGATCGGCGTGAAACGATCCCACACGTGCATCCAGTAGAGATCGATGTAGTCGGTCCGCAGGCGCCGGAGCGACTGCTCGCACGCCGCCACCACCGCCTTGCGGCTGGCGCCGCCGCCGTTGGGATTCCGGCGCGACAGGTTGCTGAAGAACTTCGTGGCAATGACGATCTCATCACGCCGCGCGCGGTCGTGCGCGATGAAGTTGCCGATGATGCGCTCGGAGTGGCCGCCGGTGTAGCCGTTGGCGGTGTCGAGGAAGTTGCCGCCGCGCTCGAAGTAGCGCGCCATGATCGCTTCGGACTCCGGCACCGGCGAGCCGAAGCCCCAGTCTTCGCCGAAGGTCATCGCGCCGAGACAGAACGGGCTCACGCGCAGTCCCGAGCGGCCGAGCGTCACATAGTGGTCGAGTGGCATGAGAGCTCCTGAATGGCGTCGGCCGCCGCGTCCGCGCCCCCTTCAGCGCTGACGATGCGGACGGTTTCACCCGCGCGCGCGGCGTACGACGGGTCGCCGAGCAGCCGCTCCAGCTCGGTGGCCGCGCGCGCCGCCGTGTAGCGCTTCGGAGAGAGTGTCCGCGCGACGCCGAGCCGCGTGACGCGAAACGCGTTGTCGGGCTGATCGTGGCTGTGCGGCACGACCAGCATGGGGCACCCGGCGCGCAGCGCCTGCGCGGTGGTGCCCGCACCGCCCTGGTGCACCACGGCGCGTGCGCGGGGAAAGAGCAGCTGATGCGGCGCGCGGTCCACGAGCAGGACGCCGTCGGGCACGCGTGCCGGACGGTTGGCGGCAAATCCGCCCGTGAGCAGGACCGCCCGCACGCCAAGCCGCGCCGCGGCCTCGGCGCTCTCGTGGTAGAAGCGCCCCGCCGCGCCGACGGCCGACGACCCCAGCGTGAACACGATCGGCGGCGGGCCCGCCGCGAGGAAGGCGTCGAGTTCCGCCGGCGGCGCCGACGGACCGTTGTAGAACACGAAGCCGGTGACCCGCGTCCGCGGCGGCCAGTCGGGCTGCGGTTGGGCCATCACGCGCGAGAAGAGCGCCAGGTTCAGGTGCGGCGAGTACTGCCCCTCGATGAGCGGGTTGCCCGCCGGAGGCAGCCCGTGCCGCGCGCGCATCGCATCGAGTGGCGCGGTCCACTTGGCGGTCTCGCGTCGAACGACGCGCATCAGCGTGCGGCGCAGCCAGGGCCAGGCGCGCATGGCCGGCGCCAGCCCCGGCAGCGAGGGCAGCACCGGGAAGTCGCCATCCGAAAAGAGCGAGAGCGGCGCGAGAATCGTGGCGACCCACGGCATGGCGCGCGCCGTGGCGACGGCCGGCGTCGCAAAGGTGAGGGGATGGCTGACCAGCACGTCGGCGCCTTCTGCCAGACGCTGGGTCTCGGAGTACATCTGGTCGAGCGCCGGGAGCACGAACTCCTTGACCACCACTTCGCCGCCGCGCCGCGCGTCCATCACGCGCGCCAGCGCGGCTTCGTCGCGCAGGTCGACGTCGGGACCGAGCGGCGCGAAGGCGATGCCCTCCTGTTCGACGGCCGCGCGATAGGACGCCGACGTGGCCACGACCGGCTCGTGCCCCCGGTCCCGCAGCGCCTTGGCGAGGCCGATGTAGGGGAACACGTCGCCGTACGACCCCAGGCAGGTGATGACGATGCGGCGCACGACTCGTCATGGTACAACGTCGCCCATGATGACCTCCCTGTCCCGCGACGCCGCCTGGACGCTCCTCACCGAGTGGACGCACAGCGAGAGCCTGCGCAAGCACGCGCTGGCCGTCGAAGCCGCCGTGCGCGGCTACGCGCGGGCAGCTGGTGAGGACGAGGTGGCCTGGGGCATCGTGGCGCTGCTCCACGACATGGACTACGAGCGTTTCCCCTCGCTCGACGATCACCCCTTTCGCGGGTGCGAGGAGCTGACGCGCCGCGGCTACCCGGAGTGGGTGACGCGCGCCATCCTCTCGCACGCCAGCTACTCCGGCGTGCCCCGCGAGAGCGCGCTCGAAAAGACGCTCTTCGCGTGCGACGAGATGGCGGGATTCGTGACGGCCGCCGCGCTGGTGCGGCCGTCGAAGAGCGTGCTCGACCTGGAAGCGCCGTCGGTGATCAAGAAGATGAAGGACAAGGCGTTCGCCCGCGCCGTGTCGCGCGACGACCTGCGGCAGGGCGCCGAGGAGTTGGGGCTGCCCCTCGACGTCCACGTCGCCAACGTGATCCAGTTCATGCGCGTCGAAGCCGACGCCCTCGGCCTCCGCGGGTCTCTGTGATCACACGGCTCGAGCATTCCGCTCTCGGCAGAACGGGCATGTCTCCGCTGAGAGGTCTGCGTCGCATGCCGGGAAACCGGCCTCCGCTCTGACACTGCCGCCGCCGGCGCGAGTAGGGAGTGCTTCCACCGACTGTCGCGTGCGCGGTCACACCGGCATCCCGATCCGAGCGCCACGGATCACGGGGAGGGAACTCGCGCCGGATGAATCGCTACGCCCGGTTTCCGCGTGATGCGTCGGCATGCGCCGAAAGACCTTCAGCGAAGACATGCCCGCCCTGCCGCTCGCGTGCCGTGAGCACTTCGGGCATCAGGGAACACACAGACCCGTGGGCGGCCAGAGGTTCTGTCGGGCCGACTATCACCGCCGGGAGCGCCAGCGGCAGACGAAAAACGACGAGACGCGGCCTTCCCCGGAGGCCGCGTGCGAGGAGTTTTTCCCCGGCGTGTGATCGGAGGCCCCGACAGAAGCCTCTGGCTGCCCGCGGGTCGGAACGCACAGGGCGGTCTGAAGACCGCCCTCTACATCAAAGTCGATGGCTACTTCGCGGGCGGCGCGTTCTTGACGGCCGAGTCCCAGTGCTCCTGGACCATCCCGTTGTCCACGCGCACCATGTCGAACCAGTAGGCTGGATACTTCTTCGACGGATCGTCGGGATCGTTCAGCTCGCGCTTGAACATCATGAAGACGTACGAGCCGCTGACGATCGTGATCTTCGGCTTGTCCTTCCACTCGGCCTTGATCGGCTCCGGCTTGCGGATCTTGCTGAAGAACTCCACGAAGGCGGCGCGGCCCGTCGGCACGTTCGGGTTGTGCTGAATGTAGGTGGGCGCCATCACCTTCTCGGCCAGCTCCACGTGCCCGTACTGCAGGATGTCCTTGAACTCGACGGTGGCGATCTCGAGGTTCTTCTTCTCCTGCGCCGAGAGGTCGAACGTCACCTTGTCGTAGTCCACGCCGTCGGGCGCACCGCCGTACGGAATCTTCGGCTGCTTGAGCGCCCAGTCCCAGTGCTCCTGCACCTTGCCGTTCCCGAGGCGGAGCAGGTCGTAGGTGTTGTACTTGTAGGTCTTCGTCGGGTCGGCCGGGTCCTTGCCTTCGCGCTCCCAGACGATCACCACGTAGTCGCCCTTGGCGAACGCGATGGCCGGCGGGTTGGCGAGCGTCGGCTGAATCGGCTGCGGCGCGCCGAGCGACCCGAAGAACTTGACGAACCCCTCCCGGCCGGTCTGGATGTTGATGTTGTGCTGAATGTAGGTCTCGGCCTGGTATTTCGGCGTGACCTCCATGTGCCGCGACTGAATGGCCTCGCGCCACCAGTCCAGCACGAACTGCACATTGGCTTTCTCCTTGGCGTTCATGGCGCTTTGAGCCGCTCCTGGAGCGGCAGCTATCACCACCAACGCTGCGGTCATGACGCAGCGTCCGACCCATCTGTCCATCGTCGTCTCCCCACCCGTACGCGCTCGGGGACGGTCCCCGAGGGCGGGCAGGAGCATACCGCGTCCGTTTGAAAGACTGCGGTTGAGTTTGTAAATACGAAAGACCTGTAGGATTCAGGCCTGAATCGACGACGCCCGGCGCTCCGTAAACCGCCCGGAAGCGTCGATCGCACGGTGGCGCGCGTGGCATACGGGTTGCTCACGCACGGTTGACCACCGCGCCGGAGGGGGCCCATGCGCACGCTCGAGACAACCCAGCATCAGACCGGCGCCCGCGCCTGGATGCGCGCCGCTGCCGCGCTCGTTCTGGCGGCCAGCCTGTCCGTGGCGTGCGCCAGCCCGAGGGCGAATCGCCCCGCCCCCACCGACGACGGCAGCGTTACCACGCGCGTGCGCACGGTGCTACTGAACGACCCTCAGGTCAATGGGGGCACCATCAGCGTGACGGCGGCCAACGGTGTGGTAACGCTCTCAGGTCAAGTGAAGTCCGAGGCGGAGCGCGAGCGGGCCGTGGCCCTGGCCCGCCAGACCCCCGGCGTCAGCGACGTGCGGTCCGAGCTCTCCGTGGCGCAGCCCTGACTCGGACGACCGCGGATCCGTGATGACCCCGCGCCTGCACCTCGCCCTTCACGGAGTTCTCGCGGCTCTGATCGCGTGGTCCATGATCGGCGGCTCACGTGTCTACGCGCAGGCGCCCGCGCAGCCACCCGCACAGGCACCGGCGCCGCTGCCGCCGCGCCCCGATCCCCGGTCCGTCGCAAAGCCCGCTCAGACGCGCATCAAGGTCACCAGCTTCAAGATTCAGGGCGCCAAGGCACTGAGCGGTTCGCAGGTGATCTCGGTGCTGGGCACCCACGCCAGCAGCTGGATTCCCTGGGGTCGCAAGCGCTACTTCGATCGCGCGGTGTTCGACGCCGACCTCCGCCGCATCGAGGCGTACTATTCCGACCGCGGCTACCCCGACGCCAAGGTGACGGCGTTCGACGCGAAGTTGAACGACAAGCAGGACGCGATCGCCCTCACGGTCACGGTGAACGAGGGCGCGCCGCTGCTCGTCGACCGCATCGATCTCGTCGGCTTCGACATTCTCCGCCCGGGCGCCGAACGAAACCTGCGGCCGCGGCTACCGCTCCAACCGGGAAAGCCACTGGACCGCGCGCAGCTGACCGCGACGCAGGCGATGGCCTCACGGGCGCTGCAGGATCGGGGCTACCCCTTCGCCCAGGTGACGACCGACGAGACGAGCATCGAGGGCAAGCGCGTCGTCATCACGCTCAACGCCATGCCGGGCGCCGAGGCTCGCTACGGTGAGATCACGGTAGCGGGCAACAAGAGCGTCGGCGACGACGTCATCATCCGCACGCTTGCGTTCGAGCCGGAAGACCGTTTCAGCCTCGCGACCATTCAACTGAGCCAGCGGCGGCTGTACGAGCTTGGGCTGTTCCAGCTCGCAACCGTGTCGCTGAAGAGCGAGCAGGTGTCCGACGGCCGCGTGCCGGTCCAGATCACGGTCGCCGAAGCCAAGCACCGGCAGGTCAAGCTGGGCGCCGGCTACGGATCCGAGGAACACCTCCGCGGCCAGGCCGAGTGGAAGCACGTGAACTTCTTCGGTGGTGCGCGCACTGCCAAGGTCGAGGGCAAGTGGTCTTCGCTCGAGCGCGGCCTGCGCGGCAGCTTCACGCAGCCGTACCTGTTCAGCCCCAAGGTCTCGGTCACGCTGTCGGGCCAGGCGTGGTTCACCAACGAACCCGCCTTCTGGCTCGATACCAATGGCGGGCGCGCCACCGTGAACTACGGATTGACCGAGCGCAACCCCGTCAACGGCCGCGGCGGCAGGTCGCAGGTCTCGGTCTCGTTCATCGGCGAGCGCGAAGACTATCGCATCACGACCGACGCCCTCGTCGACTCTCTCACCGACCAGAGCATCCGGAACCAGCTCATTTCGCTCGGCCTCGATCCGCGGACGGGCGAAGGGCACGGGTTTCTCGGCGCCATCGCCGTCGATTACCAGCGAACCACGGTCGACAGCGTCCTGGACGCCCGCAACGGCTACACGCTCATGGCGCACCTCGAACGCGCCGGCGGCTTTCTGCCTGGCGACTTCGCGTACAAGGAGTGGGGTGTCGAGGCGCGGCAGTACCAGCGCATCGGGCGGATCGGTGTCCTGGCGACCCGTGGGCGCATCTCGACGCTCGACCCCGACGGCACCGACGCGCTCTGCGCGCTGCCCTCCATCACGCCGGCGATCTGCCCCGTGCCGTTCTTCAAACGGTATTTCCTCGGCGGCTCGAACAGCCTGCGCGGCTGGGGGCGCTTCGAGGTGTCGCCGCTCAGCGCGTTTGGCCTGCCCATCGGCGGCTTGAGCCTTTTCGAGGGGTCCACGGAGTTCCGGGCTCCGCTCTTCGGCAAGATGTCGGGCGTCGTGTTCGTCGACGGCGGCAGCGTCGCGGAGCACGCGTGGGACGTCGCGGTCAAGGAGCTGCGGTACGACGCGGGCCTTGGTCTGCGCTACCTGACGCCGATTGGTCCCGTCCGCGTCGATTTCGCCCACCAGCTCAATCCGATCCCTGGCCTGATCATCGACGGCGCGCCCGAGGAACGGCACTGGCGCCTCCATTTCAGCGTAGGACAGGCATTCTGATGACGCGCTGGGCCGCCCGTACGCTGAAGATCCTGGCCGGCCTCGTCCTGGGGCTGACGCTCCTGGTCGGGGCCGCGCTCATCGCGACGCAGACGGCCTGGTTCCGGGACTGGGCACGGGGACTGGGCGAACGGCAGGCCGCGCGGCTTCTCAACGGACAGCTCTCGATCGGCCGGCTCGACGGCAACCTGTGGAGCGGCGCCACGCTCACCGACGTCCGCATCACCCAGGACCGACGCGAGGTGGTGCGTGTCGAGCGCGTGCGCGTCACCTACAACGTCCGCCAGCTGTTGTCGCGCCAGTGGCGCTTTCCTGCCATCACGCTGACGCGCCCGTCGATCGTGCTGATTCATGACACCGCCGGATGGCACATCGCGAACCTGCTCCGGCCGCGCCGCAATGACTCGCCGAACGCGCAGCCCGTGGAGCTGCCCTCACTCCTGGTCGAGCAGGGGACGGTGGCCATCGAGGATGCGACGGCCTCCCCCGGCGGGCCGCGGTGGCCGGCACGGGTCGAGCGGCTCGACGGCGACTTCGGTCTCACGTTGTCGCGCGGTCTGATGGATCTCACGATCCGCCGTGCGACCTTCGACGCCGCGCAGCCGGCACTGCGCGTGGCGGAGCTGTCCGGCCACTGGACGGCGCGGGACGGCCGGCACAACGTCGAGAACCTGCATCTGCGCACGGCCACCAGCACCCTCGACACCAGCTTCTCCTACCAGCCGCCGGCCGCCGCCGGGCAGCGCGGGGCGATGGTCTTCCACGCCACAACGGCGCCGCTCGACTTCGCGGAGTTCGCCGAGCTGGTGCCGGCGCTCGAGGGGCGCCCGCTGGTGTTGTCGGGAACGGTGGATGCCAGCGGGCCGCTGGACGCGCTGGCCGTCAAGGCCGACGTGTCCGACCCGCGGGCAGGTGGCGTGAATGCCGATGTGACGTTGGCATTGAGCGACGCGGCCAAGCGCATCACGGGACAGGTCACGACGACCCGTCTCGATCTCGCGCCGATCTTGCGGGACCGCGCGCTCGCGAGCCGCCTCACCTCGAGCGACCGCATCGATCTGACCTTCAACGGCCCGTGGTCCTTCGACACGCTGGCGGGAACGGTGAGGCTGCAGTCCACGGGCTCCACCATCTGGGGCTACCAGTGGGACGCCGTCCGCGGCAGCGTCCGCATCGCGCAACGGACGCTGACGATCGACGGCAGCGTGCAGGGCTACGGGGCGCGGGCCACCGCCAAGGGGACCATCGAGCCGGTCGCGAAGCCGGTGCGCTACGCGCTCACGGGCCACGTCGACGGCGCCGATGTCCGCCGGCTCCCGAAGCAGTTGCCCTTGCCGCCGCTCGAGAGCCGCATCGGCGGCAACTACACCGTCACGGGCGCCGGCTCGCGGATCGAGGCGTCGGCCACCTTCGACGACTCGAGCGTCGAAGGCACCGACGTCACCGCCGGCAGCACGGGCCGCTTCTCGAACCTCGATGGCGTGCTCCGCTACGGCTTCAGCGGCCACGTCGCCCACGCCGACGTGCAGCGGTGGGGCCGGGCGCTCGACCTGGACGTGATCAAGAGCGACGACTACGCGTCGAGCTTCACGGGACAACTCACCGCGGATGGATCGGGATCGTCGCTCGACACTCTCACGCTCGACGCCACGGCGCAGCTCGAGCCCTCGACGGCGTTCTCGACCACGTTCGGCCCGGCCGACGTCACGGGCCGCATCACCAACAAGACGCTGACCGCCTCGTACCGCGGCACGGCGGGCGGATTCGACGTGGGGCGCGCCACCGGACGCGAGGACCTGGCCGGCGTCGTCGGCGGCAGGGTCGACCTGCAGGCGACGCTCGAGGGAGTGGGCGAACCGTTCGACCTCGGGCGCCTCACGGCTTCCGGCAGCGTGATGCTCGACGCATCGAAGATCGGGCCGCTCGCCCTCGACATGGCGCGTCTCGAGGGCAGCCTGAGCCACCGCCAGGCCGACATCATTGCCTTCGAGGCAATGGGACCCACACTGACCGCGATGGCCAATGGCCGTCTCGCGCTCGGCGACAGCGGCCAGTCGAATCTGAAGTACAGCGCGTCGCTGACGCGCCTGGCCGACCTCGACCCGCTCGTCGGGCACATGCTCGACGGGCGCGTGCTCGTCGAAGGCGCCGTGACGGGCAATCGCCCGTCGCTGGCGTCCAGCGGCACCGCCGTCTTCTCCGGCATCAAGGTTGACGACTCGTTCGACGCGCTCACGCTCAACACCGCCTTCGACGCGAAGATGGCCGACCTCGACGTGCGGGCGCTGACCGCGAACGTCAAGGCGGACGGCACACTCGTCACCGTCGCCGGCCGCGAGATTCCCACCATGCAGGCGACAGTCGCCTTCGCCGACAACCGCTACCGTTTCGAAGCCACCGCCAACGAAACCGGACGCACCATCACCGCGACCGGAGACCTGGCCCTTTTCGAAGGCGGACGCGAAGTGACGATCACCCGCGCCTCCCTCACCGCCGGCCCCGCCACGTGGGTGCTGGCGGACGCGGGGCCGGTGCGCGTGCGCTTCGAGCACGGGCTGCTGCTGCTGCCGCAGCCGGTCACGCTGGTGAACAATGGGCAGCAGCTGTCGGCGGTGGGCACCTTCGCGATGGACGACGCCGCGAGCGGGTCGCTCGACGTGGAGATCTCGGGCGTCAACCTCACCGAGCTCGGCGCGCTCTTCCTGTCGAAACGGCAGCTCGCCGGGACGATCACCGGCGACGCGCGCATCACCGGCACCCCGGCCACGCGCAACATCGTCGGCAACATCAAGCTGCTGGCCGGCATCGTGGACGGCTATGCGTTCCAGTCGCTCGATACGCTGCTGAACTACCGCGACGGCCGCGCCCAGGTGGACGCCATTCTCATCCAGTCGCCCACGTCGAGGCTCGACGCCAAGGGCAGCATCCCCTTCTCGCTGACGAAGGGTGTGCTCACCGATCAGCCGATGACGCTCGACATCACGAGCGCGGGTATCGATCTGGCGGTGCTCGAGGCTGCCAACGTCGGCCTCGTGAACGCCGCCGGATTGCTGGTCATCGACGTGCACGTCACCGGCACCGGCGAGAACCCTCAGGGGAACGGCACGGTCAAGGTGCAGCAAGGCGCGTTCACGCTGGCCGCCACCGGCGCGAAATACACCAACGCCACGGTGGACGCGACGCTGCAGGGCCAGGCCGTGCAGATCACGCGCATATTGATCCACGACAGCGACGGCAGCCCGCTCCAGGGCACGGGGCGGGTACAGCTCGAGAACCGTGCCGTGCGCGACGTCGAGTTCACCATCACCGGCGACGACTTCACGGTGCTCGACAACGAGTACGGGCGCATGTCGGTGGACGCCAGCCTCAACCTCGTCGGAGCCATCCGCGCCCTGAAGGTCGCCGGTCTCGTGCGGGTGCACTCGGCGCGGATCGAAGTCGATCGAGTGCTCGAACGGTTTGCGTCCACTCCGTACGAGGCCGAGGCCCGTCCGGGGGCCGCCGTCAGCAAGCCCGCCGACGAGCCGGCGCTGCCGCTCGGCCTGAACCTGTCGATCCAGGTCCCCGACAACCTGATCCTGCGCGGCCGGGACCTTCGAACGAACGCCAGCGCGCTGGGGCTCGGTGACGTCAACCTGACCGCCGGCGGCGACTTCACGCTGGTGCGTGAGGGCACCAGCGCTCCCGTGCTCCTCGGCACGATCTCCACGGTGCGCGGGACCTACGACTTCCAGGGACGGAAATTCCAGGTGCTGCGCGACGGCACCATCACGTTCCGCGGCGAAACCCCGGTCGATCCCGCGCTCAACGTGACAGCCGAGCGCGAGATCTCCGGCATCGTGGCGCACGTCACGGTCGGCGGCACGATGCGCGAGCCGCAGCTGACGCTGTCGAGCCAGCCGCCGCTCGACCAGAGCGACATCCTGTCGCTCATCGTGTTCAACCAGCCCGCCAACCGGCTTGGCGCAGGCCAGGCCAGCAACCTCGGCGAGCGCGCGGCGCAGATCGCCGGCGGGTTCGTCGTGACGCCGATCGCCAGTTCGGTGGGGCGCGCCCTCAATCTCGACGTCCTCGAGGTGGATCCCTCCGGCAACGACAACGAGGGGCCCACCGTGACAGTCGGCCAGCAGGTCGCCGAGAAGCTGTTCGTCAGGTTCCGCCAGCTCTTTGGTGCGCAGCCGGTCAGCGAGTTCCAGCTCGAATACCAGCTGACCAACATCCTGCGGCTCCAGGGCTCCTTCGCCGAAGGCCAGACGTCCGCGAACCGCTCGCTGACGCGCCGCGTCGAGCGCGGCGGCATCGATCTGGTGGTGTATTTCAGCTATTAGGAGTCGGCGTACGTAGAGGCGGGTCTTCAGACCCGCCTGACCAGGGCGGTCTAAAGACCGCCCTCTACATCAAGCGAGGCCCCTACGACAGATCCAGCAGATACGGCGTGTCGCGCAGTTCGCGGCCGAGGCGCGCGTGGCGGCGGCGCCACGGCTCGAAGTGGCGCGCCAGCGTGTCGAGGAGCGACGCCTTGCGGGCCGAGCGTTCGCACGCGGCGGCGCGGCTGAAGAACGACGCCCCGAGCGACGCGTACCACTGAATGTTGTGGCGGCGGCGCGCCTGATCCTCGAAGAACCCGGCCAGCAGCAGGCACTGCGCCCCCGCGGTCTCGAGGATCTGTCCGTCGCCCGACACGGTGTCGTCGAGCACGAACTGCTCGAACACGCTGAGCAGCGTGGCCGGCGCCGGGATGTCGGTGGTGGACTGGGTGGAAACGAGGGCGTAGTGCGCGAGGACGCTGGCGTTGTAGAGCAGCTCCTGGCGGTCCACGCCGCCATCGCAGACGTCCTGCAATCCGGTCACGAAGAACTCGAGGGTTCTCCGCTCGTCGACGGCTAGAAGTTCCCGCAGCGGCTCCATACGCCCTCCACGCGACAGCCCGTCACTGCACGGTCATGCATCGAGCATGCCGGGTATCTAGTACGGAATCGGCGTGAGAGCGCGACGACTTCAGGCAGGTCTGACCACCCGCGGGGACACACCACTATCGCACGGCGAAGCCGGCGCGGGGGTTGAAGGTCTTGCCGTCGGCCCGCACGGCGTTCACCCAGATGGCCGCGTGCGTGCCGTCCTTCATGGGGTTGCCGGTGATCGTCAGCTTCGTGCCCGGCCGCAGGTCGCTCGGCTTGATGCCGGCGCGTGCGAGGGTGCTCGGGCCCTCGGCCTCGAAGCCCCACGTGCTCACCTTGCCCGCCTTGTCCTTCACGTCCACGAGCAGCCAGGAGTGCGGGTTGGTGAGCTGGAACTCCTTGACCTCGCCCTCCACCGTGATGGTCTTCTTCTCGTCGAACATCGCCGCGGAATGGTGCGCCAGCCCGCGCGCCGATCCCACGGCCAGGATTCCGAGCACCGTCATCGCCTGCAGCAGCCGTCTGCTCATGTTGTCTCCCGCGCTCACTTCTTCCCTGCTTTCGGATCGAACGAGAAGCCGTTGAACTGCGTCGTGCCGTCCTGCGTCTGGTGCACCGCGTTGTTCTGGTTCTCGGCGCAGTTCCAGTAGCGGATTCGCAGGTCCTGTTTCGGATCGAGCCGCACGTACGCCTGCTTCACGTACCACGGCTCGGCGAGCGACGGCGGGTCGTAGACCCACACGTCGGCGGTGATGGTGGAGGCGTCGGCACGCTGCCAGATCTCCACCGTCTCGACCTGATCGGTGTAGTCGGGGTTCTGACGCTGATAGATGCCGCCCTGCAGCTGGTTGGTGTGCACGACGAGCTTACCGCCGTCCCAGAACCCGATCGAGTCGCCGTTGTAGAGCGGATACCGATCTTCGGCCGGGATGTGATCGCGGCCGTCGGTGTAGACGCGCCGGATGTCGTTCACCATCTCGTTGATCAGCCAGGTCTGGGTGGGCGTCGGCACGAACTCGCGCAGAAAGGGTTCCGTGAGCCAGCGCGGATGCCCGGGCGGCGCGCAGGTGGAGATGGGATCCCACTCGATGCCGCGCTTCACGTCGGCGATCCGTTTGTCCAGCCTTGCCTGGTATTCCGGCGTCAGCTTCGCGGTCGTGGCCACGCCGGCTGGCGTATCCGGGTCGAAGGTGAAGCCCTTGTCGGCCGGCCGCGAATAGACGCCAGTCCAGTCCGGCACCATCGAGGCGGGGAGCTTCTGGCCGCCCTTGGCCTCGGCCTTGAGCGCCTGATACAGGTCCCAGGCGGTCTTGTGCTCGCGTCCGAGCGCGGTGTTCTGTTCCTTCGTGCGCTGAGGAATCGAGCCGGCCGGGGCCGAGGAGATACCCGGCGCCTCGACGGCAGGCGGAGCCTTGCAACCGGCCAGCACGACGAGCGCCGAACAGACCGCTGGGATGAGAAAGCGCTTCATGTGGCCGGAGGATACGCGACGCCTTCAGCGCGGTCAATCAGCCTCGGCCGCCTCGAGCACCGCCAGGAACTCGGCCAGCACCATGGCGGTGGCGCCCCACACGCGCACGCCGCCCACGCTGAAGCAGGGCACCTCCATTTCGCCGTAGGGGGGCCGCGCCCGCTGCCGGACTTCCCACTGCACCGCGTCGGCGCGGCGCAGGTCCGTGAGCGGCACCTCGATGAGCGCTTCCACTTCGTGCTCGTGGAGCACGAACGCAGGTTGCGCCGCGGCCGCGCCCACGACGGGGTGCAGCAGGTGGCCGCTCACGGGAATCACCAGCGGCGTGAGCTGCCCCAGCACCTCGACGTCCGCGGGCGCCACGCCCACCTCCTCGAGCGCCTCCCGCAGGGCGGCCGCCTCCACCGACTCGCCATCGTCGAGCCGCCCGCCGGGCAGCGACACCTGGCCGGTGTGGTGACGCAGGTTCGAGCCCCGGACGGTCAGCGGGACGTGCCACTCCCCTGCCCGTGGATACAGCAGCAGCAGCGCCGCGGCGTGACGCAACCCGTCGCGCTGCAGGCGCGACTCCAGCCCTTCGCGAAACCGCGGCGCCATGCGCAGCTGGGCGTCGAGCCCCGGCAGCGGCGCCGCCAGCGCGCGTTTGAGCGCGCCCGGAAGCGAGTTCATCACCTCATCGTAGGACAGGTGGGACTGGTAAGGCGGTAGGACTCGTGAAGTGGCGGCGCAAGTGCGACAGCATCGCCCAGCGGTGGGCAATCTGTCTGGACGTCGGCACGGCGTGCGGACGGAGTGCCGGGAGCCGCGACGGTTCCCCGGCTCTGTGCTGCTCCGGCCCGGGGCCGTGGGTGTGCGGACGGACGAACGGCAGGATGGTGGCGGGCATCGTATCCTCCGCCACCAGGATGCACGACGGGCGTGACAGCCCAGGTCACTGGGTGCGCGGACGCGAGCCGTTCACGGCCGTTCGAACGCCTGCGACCGGCGTCGGGCCAGTTCCTCGACCTTGCGCTCGCTCGGCTCGACCACCGCCGATCCGAGCTCGGTCACCAGGTGTTCGGCATCCCGGTAGCGGTACACCGGCAGTACCCAGTCGTACTTCCAGTGATCGGCGAACATGCTGAAGGGGCGCGCCGCGCCTTCCAGCAGCGGCTGGATGGGCACCGCCAGGCCCGGCACGATCGCCTCGAGCTCCTTGGGAATACTGCTCGCGTCGGTGACGTCGGCGACAATGAACCGCGCCAGGCGGGCCAGCAGCGTCACGGTCTCGGTGAGGTCACGGTCGGTCGGCCGCTCGAAGTCGAACAGGATGGGGACGTAGCCACGGTTCCGGAGCTCGGCGCGAAGCGCGTCGAGCACCGGCTTGCGTTCCGGCGTGAATCGTCCGAGCAGGAGTACGGCCTTCGAGGTGACGCTGTCGATCACCTTGCGGATCTTGCTGTTGTTCAGCATCAGATAGATGAACTGCGCCACTTCCAGGTCGTCGACGACAATCGCCGGCTCTTCTTCGCGACTGATCAGCAGATCCCGCTGCCGGGTGCCGGTCAGCTCGAGATTCCACGCGGAGATGCCGTAGATGCGGCAGCCGGTCATGTCGGCGCCGGTGAAATTCGTCTCGACCAGCAGCGAGCCGGTCAGGTCCACGCCCGTGAGATCAGCGTTGGTGAAGTTGGCCTCGCGCAGGACGGTGTCCCTGATCTCTCCGCCTCGCACATCGCAGCGGGTCAGGTCCGCGTAGCTCATGTCGCTGCGCACGATACAGGCGCCTCGCATGTCGGCGCCGGTCAACGTAGCAGCGTGAAGCGAGCAGGTGACGAACGTCGCTTGACGGAGGCATGCTCCCTCGAGCCTGGTACCAATTTGGACATCATCGAGGTTGGCCTCGCTCAGGTCAGCGCCGTCGAGTCTGGCTTCCCGAAGATCAGCGAAGGAGATCTCGGCGCGAACCAGCTTGGCGCCAGTGAGGTCGGCCCCATGGAGGGAGACGCCCGAGAGGTGGATGCCGGTGAGGTCCGCGCCGCGCAGATCCGCGCGCGACAAGTCGGCGTCGCCGCGTTGTTCCCAGCTATTCCACGCGTCGACGCCGCGACGGATGACCGCTAAGGCTTCGTCGCTCGCCATGCTACCGGGGCGGACGGGGCACGGGAATCTCTCCGACGATGACGCGCTTCAAGAACTTCCACTGGCCGTCCTCTTTGACCAGCTCGTCCCGGTATTCGGCGAGCAGCAGGAAGTCCGCCTTGGAGTTGTCCGGCGTGGCCATCACGTAGCCACCCTTGCTGATCGCGGTGGCGTGGTCGCCCTTCACGTCGATCGACTCGTTGAAATAGAGGTGGAAGTTCTTCCCCTTCGAGTCGGGATAGTTGGTGCCGATCGCCTTTTCGAGGAACGCGCCGATGGCGGCAGGCCCTTTGGCGGCGCCCGGCCCGCTCCCGAACTCGGCGTTGCGGGCAAACAGCTTGGAGAACGCCACGAAGTCACGCGCGTCGAGCGTGCGGCCGTACTCGGCCCACAGCGCGCGGATCGCTTCGCGGGCCTCGAGCGCGTCGAGCCGCGCCATCACCGCCTGGCTGGGGGCCGTCGCCTGCGCGAACGCTGACACGCCGGACAACACGAACACGAGCGCCAATGGAATCAGTTTCGACATGAGTGTCCTCGGGGCCGGTCTAAAGACCGGCAGCCACGTGCATCAGAACTGGCGGAAGGTTAGATTGAACCGCCCTTCGAGACCAAGTGCCGGTGGCGCCGAGCGGGGCAGGATGCGCGTCACACCGTGGTAGCGCAGGCGCGCCAGCCCGCCGAAGACGAACACGTCACCCGACTCGAGCCACAGGGTCTCCACCGGATCGCGGCGGCGCGTGCCGCCGAACAGGAACCGCGCCGAGTCGCCCAGCGACACCGACACGACCGGCGCCCCGGACGCGATCGACTCCGGGCTCTCGTCCTTGTCCTGGTGCAGCCCCATGCGCCCGTCCGCGCCGTACCAGTTGATCAGGCAGATGTCGGCGCGCATCGAAAAGCCTGCCTCGGCTGCCAGCCGCGCGGCCAGCGCTGCAAATTCCTCGGGCACCGCTTCCACCGGCTGCCCGTCGTGGTCGCCGCGCGTGGCTTCGTAGGTGTAGGTGCGAGCGTTCCAGTGCCGGCCCAGACACGTCATCCGCACGCGCATCGTGCCGCCGCCGCGCACGGTCGGCACGTAGCCGCCCGCCGGTCCATCCATGAACTGGCGACACCGGGCCACCAGCGCTTGCTGCTCGTCCTGCGTGAGCCAGCCTCGTAGCCACACGGCGCCAGGCGCCACGGTGACGGCAGGCGGCGCGGTGATGGTGTCGAAAGGAAGTGGCACGGTTCAGGGCGGTCTAAAGACCGCCCTCTACATTACTGCGGCCGCGATGAGCGCGGACCAGCGCGGAGGCGTCGAGCGCAAGATCCGACGGGCCCGGATGAGCGTGTCGGGCGTCCCGGGAACGCCAGGCGTCGCTCCGGTAGACAGGTAGGTGATCAAGCTCTCGACGAGCGTCGTCCGGAACGCCTCGGGGTATTGCAGCAGCACGTGCCGAAGTTCCACGACGCCGTTGGTGGGCGTGCCGTCCACGAACCCACCCGAGACATCCACCGGCCCGAGCTGATCCTGCGTCCGCCAGCGGCCGATCGGATCGAAATTCTCGAGCGCGTACCCGATCGGAAAGAAGTTGCGGTGGCAGTTGACGCACGGCTCGGCGGGCAGCGTGCGCGTCTGCGGCGTAATCGGCAGCTCCGGCTTCACCGGCTGCGCGCCGGGGAACCCGTTGGGCAGCGGCGCCCCGAAATAGTGCAGGCGCACCCACTTCGCGCGTGTCGCCGGCGTGGTGTAGCCGGCGTCCACGCCGTGCTGATGGCGCGACGTCACCATCAGCACGCTCCCCTGCCCCAGCAACCCTGCTCGCTCGGGCGCCGTCAGCGCCACGCGGCGGAACTGCGAGCCGGAGACGCCGGACACACCGTAGTGCCGCGCCAGCTGTTCGTTCAGGAAGGTGTATCCCGCGCTCCACAACTCCACCGGATCCCGGTCCTCGCGGAGCTGGCTGAGGAGGAACAGCTCCGTCTCCTTCGCGAAGGCGTCGCGCAGCGACGCGTCCCAGTCTGGAAAGTGCTTCGTGTCGGGGTCGGCCGCGGCGAGCGTGTCGAGCTGCAGCCACGGAAAGAAGAAACGCGCCACGAAGGCCTGCGCGCGCTCGTCGGCAAGCATGCGCCGGACCTGGCGCTCCAGCGCCGCGTCCTTCAAGCGGTGATGTGCCGCCTCCTGCCGCAGCGTCTCGTCTGGCGCCGCGTTCCACAGGACCTTCGCGAGACGCGTCGCAATCGCCTCGTCTGCTGCGCCCTCTCTGCGAGGCGGCGCGCCGAGCGCCTTTTCGATGGCGGCAAGCGCGGCGGCGACGGCGGCACGATCGGGCCGCGGCGATCCCACCGGAGGCATGGCACCTGCCTGAAGCTGACGGTAGGCCCGCGCCCACAGCTCCGGCTTGTCCGCCACCCGTCCGGCATCGAACGCTTCGAGCAGCAGGCCCGATGGCGAGCGCAGCCGGTCGTTGTGACAGGTCGCGCAGTAAGTGTTGACCACGCCCGACACGCGCGCGTCGCCCTGCGCCGACACCGTGGCGCTGGCGAGCGCGATCAGCGCGGCGCCGATGGCCTTCATCGCTGCGCTCCGGCGGCTTTGAGGATCTCGATGAGCGGGCCCAGTTCCTTGCGGCTGGCCATGGCGGCCGCCAGCGGCGTCTGACCGCGCTTGTTCTGCGCCTTGAGATTGGCGCCTTTCGCAATGAGGAAGCGCACGATCTCGGGCGCGCCGCGGTTGGTGACCGCGAGGTGCAGCGCCGTCTCGCCGTTGTCGTTGGCGGCGTTGATGTCGAAGCCGCGATCGAGCAGCAGCGCGATGGCTTGGACGGCCTCCTCGGGCGTGCCCTGATCGTAGGACGGCGCCGCCGGGCTCCCATCGCGCCAGCCGAGGCCGGCCGCGAACATGAGCGCCGTCGCCTTGTTGGGCATCGTCGCCGTGGGATCGGCACCCGCCGCGAGCAGCAGCTTCATCACCTCGACGTCCCCCGACTTGGCGGCACGCATGAACGGCGTGGCGCCCTTGGCGAGCGCAAAGTCCCCCATCGTGTGATGGCGCTGGAACATGGGCGCCTTCAGCACGGCGTTGGCGTCGGCCTTCCGGTCCAGCAGGCGCTTGACGACGTCCAGCGCGTCGAGGCGTCCCGACGGCCGCGGATTGGGACGGCCGTGGCCGATCGCCAGCCGGTGCATGTCGATGGCGGCATAAAGCGGTCCCATGCCCGCTTCGTTGTCCACCACGTTGGGATCCGCGCCCTCGTCGAGCAGGAACGCCGCGAAGTCGTAGTTCGCGTTGAGGATGGCGATGACGAGCGCCGTGGCGCCGTCCGGGTCCGTGAGGTTCAGATCCGCCTTCGCCGCCAGCAGCACGCGCGCGGCGTCGAGCGCATTCTCTCGTGCCGCGTACATGAGGGGCGTCCAGCTGCCGAGCGACAGGACGGACTGGCCGGTGCGCCGTCGCGCGAACTTCAGATCCGCCGAGCGCACGTTGACGTCGGCGCCGCGCTCCAGCAGCACCCGGGCGGCGTCCGCGTGGTTTTCGGCCGCGGCCCACATGAGCGCCGTCTCGCCGTACCACTTCTCGCGCGCCTGGACGGCCGCGCCGTGGTCGAGCAGCACGCGGAGCAGATCGGGCTGCCCCGTCCGCGCCGCCGTCATCAGGATGGTCTCGCCCTCGGGCAGGACGACGTTCGGATCGGCGCCCGCTTCGAGCAGCGCGGTGGCTGCGGCCACGCTGCCGTTGACGGCGGCCAGCTGCAGCGGGGTCACGCCGTAGCGGTTGGCGCGCTTGGCGTCAGCGCCCGCGCGCAGCAGCATCCGCGTCAGTTCCAGATCGTCGGCGCGCACCGCCCAGTGGAGCGCGGTGGTGCCGTCCGGCTCCGCGGCGTCGACCTCGCCCTTCTTCTGGAGTCCGGCGCGCACGCCAGCCCGATCGCCGCTCTTCACCGCGTCGATGAGCGTCGTTGACGCATCGGCAACCGATGCGCCGAAGAGCAGCAGCGCCACACAGGCCGGTCTGAAGACCGGCAGCCACGTGCGCAGGGGGCCTGTGCGCATCAGAGGCTGACCCGGCCGTTGCTCTCGCCGAACTGTTCGATCGGGCTGCCGAACATGCCGGCCACGCTCAACCAGAAGTTCGCCACCGGGGTCCACTCGCCCGCCATCACGAAGCGGTTGCCCTTCATCTGCCCGTTCGCGCCGCCCAGCGCCGCCAGCGGCAGCGGATAGGCCGAATGCGCCTGCCCGTCGCTCATGCCGCCGCCGAAGATGATGAGCGAGTGGTCGAGCACCGAGCCGTCGCCGTCGGGCGACTGGCGCAGCTTCTCGACGAACGACGCGAAGAGCGACGCGAAGTGCGCGTCGATCTTCGCGTGCAGCGCCATCTTGTCGGGTTGACCACCGTGGTGCGACACGTCGTGGTGCGTCTCGGGAATGTTGAGCGCCGGGTACGTGCGCTGGCTGGCCTCGCGCGCCATCATGAAGGTGAACACGCGCGTCAGATCGGCCTGGTAGGCCACCGCCAGCAGATCGAACATCACCGCCGCGTGCTCTTCGAACGTCTCCGGCACGCCCGCCGGCGCCGTCACCGCCGTGATGCTCGCGGCGTTGCGGGCCTCGGTCTTCTCGATGCGCCGCTCGATCTCGCGCACCGTGCCGAGGTACTCGTCGAGGCGCGCGCGATCTTGCGCGCCCAGCCGGCGCTGCAGCTGCTTCGCCTCACCGGCCACCGAGTCCAGGATGCTGCGGTTCTCGCGCATCCGCGCCAGCCGCTGGTTGCCGTCGGCGGCGCGCCCGAACATGCGCTCGAACGCCACTCGCGGGTTGATCTCCATCGGCAGCGGCGAGGTCGGCCCGGCCCACGAAATGGTGTTCATGTAGGCGCAGCTGTAGCCGGGCACGCAGCCGCCGACGTAGCCCGAGAAGTCCTCCGTCGCGACCTCGAGCGACGGGAACGGCGTGTCCTGCCCGATCTGCCGCGCCAGCACCTGATCGATCGAGACGCCGACGTAGATGTCCTCGGCCTCGGTCTGCTTCGCCACCGCGCCGCTCAACCAGCCGGCCGAGCTCACCGCGTGATCGGTGACCGTCTTGCCGCCGGCACGCGACAGGTTGCCCACCACGGTCATCTGGTCCTTGAACGCTTCGAGCGGCTTCAGGATCGGCGTGATCTGCAGCTCGCCCTTCGCCGCCGGCATCCAGTAGTTGTTGGCACCGGCCATCGGCGCGCCGTTTGGAAAATAGACGGCGCCGAAGCGCAGCGGCGGCCGCGCGGGCGACTGCGCCAGCGCCTGGAACGCCGGCACCATCGACTCGAGGAACGGCAGCGCCACGGCGGTGCCCATTCCCCGCAACACCGTCCGCCGCGACAACGCCCGTTTGGTGACGAACATCAACGACTCCTAATAGCGAACCGGCGTTAAGCCGGTTTGCCAGACACTGTAGCGAGGCCCGCGATTAGCGGGCCTCGCCTTTTCGCCGCATTTGGAATGGCGTGCTCTTCACGATGCCCATCACGATTGCCGAGAACTTCCGGTCCTGCACGCCCGCCTCGCGCACCACCCGCCGCGCGACCGGCATGTCGTACTCCTGCAGCCCCCGCCCGAGGCCGTAGGTCATCAACTTTTCGGTAAGGGTTTGCACGAAGACGTCCGGGTGCTTCAGCAGCGCGGCGCGCAGACCGGCCACGCCGACGGCTGCCTGACCGTCCGTCATCGAGCCCTCGGCGTTCACGTCGCCGCCCGACTCGCGCACACGCCACGCCCCCACGGCGTTGAAGTTCTCGAGCGTGAACCCCAGGCCGTCCATCGTGCGATGGCAGCTGGCGCACGACGGGTTGGCGCGGTGGCTCTCGAGCCGCTCGCGAATCGTCCGCGGTTTCGCCGTGGCCGTCTGCTCGAAGGGCGGGACGTTGGCCGGCGGCGCCGGCGGCGGCGTGCCGAGCAGGTTTTCGAGAATCCACTTGCCTCGCAGCGTGGGCGCGGTGCGATCGGCATGCGAGGTGGCGAGCAGGATGCTGCCCTTGCCCAGGAGCCCGCGGCGGGCTTCGCCGGCCAGCGTCACGCGCCGGAACTGCGGACCGTAAACGCCCGTCAGCCCGTAGTGCTTCGCCAGCCGCTCGTTCACGAACGTGTAGTCCGCCGTCATCAGGTCGAGCACGTCGCGGTCTTCCTTCACGATGCTGGCGAAGAAGAGCTCGGTCTCGCGGCGGAAGGCGTCGCGCAGATCGTTGTCGAAGTCCGGGAACTCGTCGGTGTTCGGCGCGATGTTCTGCAGGTTGCGGATGTGGAGCCACTGCCCGGCGAAGTTCTGCACCAGCGCGCCGGCCTTGGGGTCCGCCAGCATGCGGCGCACCTGGGCCTCGAGCACCTCCGGCTGGCGCAGCCGCCCCGCCGCGGCGAGGTCGAGCAGCGTGTCGTCGGGCATGCTGCTCCACAGGAAGAACGACAGGCGCGAGGCGAGCTCCACGTCGTTGACGCGGTACGCCGTACCTACGGCGAGCCCCGCGGGATCCTCCTCGATGCGGAAGATGAACGTCGGGCTGGCCAGCAGGCGCCGCAGCGCCAGCTGGACGCCGCTGTCGAAGCTGCCCTTCTTGCGGCCGTCGCGATAGAACTCGAGCAGCGGCGCCACGTCGCGATCGACGACCGGCCGCCGGTAGGCGCGCCGCGCCAGCGTCGTCAGGATGCGCCGGGCGCATGGCTCTTCGGCGGACGCCGTCGCGGGTCTGCAGACAAAAACCCGCTGGCGGCTCGGCGTGTCGCCCGGGCCCGTCGGGTTGAACGGCCCTTTGATGGTGAGCGCCTTCACGTGCGGCCGTCCGGTGGAGTCGTAGGTGCCCGCGTTGCTGCGCAGGAACGGCCGGAGCCGATTGGTGTTCTCGGCGATCTTGCGGATGAACGCGGCGGTGACCAGTCGCGGGCCCGCCTTGACGGGAACGCGCACGTGGAGCCGCGCGTCGGTCGCGTCCGACTTGTCGGTAATGGTCCCGGTCTGCCCGTCTTCGGCTGCGCCGCCGAGATCCCCGAGGAACACCCGTTCGCCGTCCACCGCGATCTCGAGCTGATGCGAATGCTCGAGGCCCCGGATCCCTTCCAGGTTGTTGCGCAGGAGCGCGACGCGGAATTCGTACTCGCCGTCGAGCGGGAACGTGTAGCGGACACCGAGGCCGCCGACGGTGCCGATCGGCAGCCCCTCCTGCTCCTGGCTCTGCGACTGATCGCCCTTCGTGTAGAAGGTGTCGGAGCCCGGCGCGGTGGTCATGTCGCCCACCGCCAGCGCGCTCACGCGATCGGCGGCCGTGAGATAGCGGTCCAGCAGCGACGGCGACACCACCAGCAGGTCGGCGTTGTTGTCGAATCCGAACGCGGAGTCGTCGGCCGGCAGGAGCGACCGCACGTCCACGTCGATCGCGAGAAGGTCACGCACCACGTTGGCGTACTCGGCGCGGTTGAGGCGGTGCAGCAGCGGACGGCCCGGGTTCGGCGTGGCGGCGCGGTCGAGCGCGGACGTGAGCTCCGACACGAGAGCCGTGGCCGTCGATTCGTCCGGACGCGGCATCCCGGCGGGCGGCATGGCGCCGGCGCGCACCTTCCGCACGACCTTCTCCCACGTCGCCGCCTGCGCGGCCACGTTCGAGACATCGAGGCCGTCGAGCGCCAGCTCGCCGCTCCGGACGCGCTGGTTGTGGCAGGTGACGCAGTAGCGGTCGAGCGTGGCGCGGGCGCCCGCGGCGGCAGCGCCCGCGGCGGGCCCTTGCGGCGCCGGTCGCGGAGCGGCTGAGGGGGAGATCGATGCGGCCGCGGCGAGCCCGAAACACAGGGCCGCTCGCGTCAGGTGAGGCCCGAGCAAAGTGCCTTGTTTATAGCATCTTAGGCGCCGATCTTCCCATCACCAAGACAGGTGAGCGCCACGTCAGGCGGTATCATCGGATCTCACTCATCCATAGACACTTCCCAAGGTTCCGATGCTCATGCCCGGATTCGTCGAACGGATTGCCGCCGCGCACGGATGTTCTCCGGACGTGGCCCGCGCCCTGATCACCGACTGCCTCGCAGCCCTGCACGAGACCAGCTACAAGCGCGGCACGCCCACCAGTGTCGCCGCCGCCCATGCCGAGCTCGGCGGGCTCGCGGCGTGGCACCTGATGGGCCTCGTCGTGGATGCCGCCGACAGCGGGAATCCCGGCGCGCTGGTCGCGGCGTACATGAAGGTCGAGCCCGAGCCCTCCCAGTACGACTCGATCTGGGCGGGGTGGGACGACGAGAAGGCGCGCGGGAATTAACGGACGGGACGAGCCGCGCCTACTTGGCGTGGTCGATCCCCTCCGCGCACGCGAACTCGCGGAGCTGGTCGTCGCCCTTGTCGGCCTTGCGATAGGTCTTCACCGTCTCCCACGGCTCGGTGAGCGCCACGGGATCGGTGACCGTGATCCGGTCCTCGAGCACACCCGGCGCGATGAACCGGATGCGCTCCTTCACGGTCATCTTGTCGCTGTGCGGCGAGAAGCCTTCGATGTAGCTCTTGTCGTTCAACGCCACCGTGTCCACGACGAGCGTGTCGCCCTCCCAGTGGCCGGTCGAGAAGCCCGCGTAGGTCGGGTCGTCGAGCACGAGCTGCGTCGGCTTGCGGCCGTCGAGATACACGCGGCGCAGCGCGTCGTTGAGCTCGCTGAAGAAGGTGATCTTGTCCTTCGTCTGCATCACCTCCATGCCGTACGCCATGTTCATCATGGCGGGCATGCCGGGCGGCAGGCACTTGGCCGTGTTGTCCGACGACGAGTCGCCGGCCACGCGCGCCTTCGAGATCGCCTGCCACTTCGCCATGTATTCCGGCTTCAGTTTGGGCGCGTTCGGGGCGCGGCCGCGCGAGCCGTCCGAGAGCGGCGCAGTGCGCGTGGGCGGCGGCAAGGTCTGCCCCGGCGCCGGTGGTCCTCCGGCACGCGCACCTGGAGGCGGACCGCCGTCACGGCCGCCCGGCGGCGGACCAAAGGCGTTGACCGGACGGTAGACGCCGGAGAAGTCCGGCGGCGACTGCGCCTGCATCGAAACCGACGCCAGCGACATCGCGCACGCGACGACGGCTGCACGTGACCTCATACGAGCTCCTAGTCGTTCGGCGGCGCGTTGGGCAGCACGCGGCCGTCGGGCAGCGTGACGCGCGCGATCATCCCCACTTTGCTGCCATCCTTCGACGGGCTGTAGTAGACCTGGACCTCGTCGCCCGGTTTGACCACCTTGGGGGTCCAGCCGGCTCGGAGCAGCACTCCCGGCGCACGCCCTTCCATCGCCCATTCCACCTTGTTCCCCTTTCCGTCGTCCACCGTGACGTAGAGCCAGGTGTGGGGATTGGACCAGCGGAACTCCTTCACGACGCCCTTGGCGAGCAGCACCGTCTCCACCGCAAAGGCGACGTTACTGTGATGGGACAGGGCCGGCTGAACGCCAAGCGGCAGCGCCGCAAGCACGGCCAGCACCAGCAACACCCGTGGCCTCATTGAACCCTCCAGGAGATGAGGAGGGCATCTTACGCCTTCTCGGCGCGCACGGACACGAGCAGCGGATAGTGGGGATCGTAGGCGTCGAGCGTGGCCCGCGACAGCTCGTGCACCGCGAGGCCGTACACGAACGCGGCGGTCGTGGCGGCATTGCCCCACGACTCGACCCGCACGCGCGTGCCGAACTGCTCGGCGAACAGACGCCGGGCCGCCGGCGCCGTCACCCGCCAGTAATCCTGCGCCGGGCCATAGTCGTTGGCGACGCGGCTGGCGCACGGCATGGTGGCGAGCAGCACGCCCCCGGGGCGAAGGATGCGCGCGCACTCCGCGATCACGGCGGGCATGTCGTCCACGAAATGGAGCGTCTGCGTCAGCAGGACGCAGTCGTACGACGCGTCCGCCAGGTTGGGCGCGCAGCGCAGATCCGCGATGACGGTCGCCCGCGGGTTGCGCGCGTCCACGTCGATCACGTCCACGCGCGCCATCCGGGCGCCACCGATTCGTTGCGCGTTGTCGGCCTCCTGGACGTCCAGCACCACACCGCGCACGTCGGCCGCGCACGATTCCAGAAAGGCATTGATGTAGTAGCGATCGACCGGCGTGCCGCGCGAGAAGCCCCAGTTGCGATCCAGCGGCGTGCTCCGTGCGTCGCCTCCGAGCCGCAGCGGCATCTGCGTGCCGGGCGCGCTCCCAAGGATCTCCTCGACCCGCGCGCGCGTCCGCCCGACCTCGTTCAGCGACGCGTCACGAGCTGAGAGGAGCGGCCGGAATCGCTCTGCCATCGAGATCACGCGCGCCTCGCGCTCGGCCAGCACGTCGGCGACGTGCGCCTCGAAGAGCCCGCGGTGCGCGTGCAGCACGCGCGACATGTCGCCGGCGCGGCGTTCCCCGTCCCACGCGCGGATGTACAGCGCGCCGTGCTCCACCACGTAGCTGGCGAGCACCTGCGGCACCATGGCGACTGCGCGCCCCGTCGACAGGAAGCGAAGCCAGAGTTCGAGCGACTCCAGCACGTCGAGCGATTCGTCGAAGCCGCCGGCGACTTCCC
>Ga0207689_10000863_pt1 | contig 29244 bp, 25 predicted proteins | sample KBSMisM52_FD_184312 | JGI IMG/M metagenome (GOLD analysis project Ga0207689, IMG submission 184312) | Miscanthus rhizosphere microbial communities from Kellogg Biological Station, Michigan, USA - KBS Miscanthus M5-2 (SPAdes) (version 2) | ecosystem: Host-associated > Plants > Roots >...
AAAGAAAACGATGAGGCGACTGAAACAACGCTTGTGCAGGAATCAACCCCGAGGTCTGATGCTGATCAAACCATCAGATTGAGTGGTGAACTTATTGGCGCGGTTGAGCGAGCCGCGACTTCTCAGGGTGTAAACTTCGCTGCACTATTTCACCGGGCGCGTGTCGCCTGGGGAGATGACTACACGTTTCTCGATCCGATCAGTGGGTTGCTTGATTACCACAATTCATCGGTAGCGATTAAGGGGGGAAACATTCCGAGGGGATTTGTCACCGGCATCGCTGAAACGCTGCGTCGCGTCGTGGATCAGCTGGCCACGGGTGACCGCGCGCGACGGACACGCGAACGTGTTGCGCTCGAGTTGGCTCGCGTAGCGCGAAAGAACCGCGAGGCGATCGCCGCATCGGGATTCAAGGAACAGCTCGATCGGATCGCGGGAACGAAAGTTCTTTAGAAAAACGTACCTTGTACTTTGTGCTTAGAACTTCGTATTACTCTTTCATTAAGCACATAGCGCCAAGCACAAAGCACCAAGTACGAAGCGCATGAGTTTTCGAAACATTCTTTTCCCAACTGACTTCACACCGCATGCGCGGTCAGCGTTGAAGTACGCGGCAGCATTTGCACGCGCCGGGAGCGGGCGCGTCATTCTGTTCAGCGTTCAGCCGGCGCATGTGCCACCAAATCTCATGACCTTGCCGGAACGCATTCTTGAAGATCAGGAGAATAGTTGGCTGCTGCAACTGCGCAAGCAAGTGCAGGCGCTGTTGAGTGATCCGTTGTTTGGTGGTTTAGAAATTGAGCCGGTGATTGTCGAAGGCGAACCCGCAAGTGAAATTGCGCGCGCAGTTCGCGACTACGATGTTGATCTGGTTACGGTGGTGACGCGGCGCCGTCGAGGCTTGGCGCGGGCCTTGTTTGGATCGACGGCTGAAGAGATCATCGCCGCGGCGCCCTGCCCGGTCTTAACTATTCGCCCTCCGCAACACGACTTCGTCGAACACCGCGACGGCCAATCTGAAATTCATCTCAACCGCATTCTGCTGGCGACTAACTTTCGCCCGACATCGATTACCGCTATGCAGAAGGCGCGCGAACTCTCGGAATCAGTCGGCGCCGATTTGCACGCGGTTTATGTTATCGGCGATTACTTCGAGCAAATCTCTCTGCTGTTTCCCGACGAGGGCACTTCGGCGCTGTCGCGCATGCGCAATGAAGTCCAGGAGCGCATGGAAGCATTCGCGCGCGAGCGCGGCGCGCGTGTAAAAGTGCATGTCGCGGAAGGCCGCCCCTACGCGGAAATTGTGCGGCTGGCGGCAGAGATTGACGCCGACTTGATCGTGATCGGCACCAGTGTGCATGCCTCTCTGTTTGGGGGCGCGCCGGCGCTGGGTTCAGAGATTGAACGGGTCGTGCACAATGCTCCATGTCCGGTGCTGTGCGTTCCGTCAGGACGCGTGGTCACGCCGCTGCCGGCCTTCGCGCCGTTGCCGGTGCCGCAGACGTGAATGAGTACCGAGTACTGAGTGATGAGTGATGAGTGATGAGTCATGAATGATGAGTGATGAGGACTCCTATCCCCTGCCGCCTGCCTACTGCTTACTCGCTTCCCCTTTCCATCGCGGGGCCAAAGTTGTAGATTATTGGCCAAGTTCGCCGACTCTTTCAGGAGAGCTTATTTAAATGCGCAATTTTATTCTTTCATTATTCGCAGCAGTCGTAGGGGCTGCGCTGCTGCTTGCGTGCAACTCGCACGAAGGCACGACGAAACTGCCTAGTCTCGTCGGTCAGTCAAAATCGGAGACACCCGTGCCTCAGCAGGTCCACAATCCCGCCGATGATGCGCGTCGCATCACCGCGGAAGAGCTCTACAAAATGTACGAGCAGAACCAGGTTCTGATTGTTGACACGCGGAACGATGCGGCGTTTAAGCAGACCCATATCAAAGGTGCCATTCTGATTCCGTCGAACGAAGTCCCTAGTCGCCTCGGCGAACTGCCGAAAGACAAGTTCATCGCGACCTACTGCACTTGACCGGCTGAACACACGAGCGCCGGTGCGGTGCTCACACTCAATCAAAACGGATTCAAGAACGCGGCGGCCCTGTTTGGTGGATTGGACGCCTGGAAGAAGGCGGGCTATCCGGTTGAGGGAACTGCACCTTAAATCAGACATCAGAAGTCAGAAGTCAGAAGTCAGAAGTCAGAAGTCAGAAGTAACTGATCTCTGACGTCTGATTCATCACTCAAGACTCATCACTATTCTTTTATCTCCCTCTCGTCTGGTCACTCTTTGCCGATCCAAATATTCGAGTAGCGGAATCGCGTACTTGCGTGAGATGCCGGCTAGCTCCTTAAACGACGGCACATCGATCGCGCGATCTGGTCTAGAGGCTGCGAAGGCGCGCAACCGCGCAATCATGTCGTCCAGCGCGGACGCGTGAAAAAACATTTCGCCGTCAACGCGCACAAGTTTCCCTGCGTCAATCAGCACTTGCAGAACTTTTCTCGCGTGTTGTTGTTGCGACGCGGACAGGCCTGCCCGTGACAGCGCTTCGGTGATGCTGGGTGCTGCCAGTTTCGCCTCACGATAAATTTCTTCCAGCCGATCTCGCAACGCGGCGTCCGCGCCTGATACTGCGCGCACGTGTTCGGGAGAACGAGCGATGTCTTTCTCAATCACGAGGGCGCCATTCTTATGCAAGTCCGCCACGACTGCACGAAATAGATCAGGTGACGCGTGCGCAAAGTAACGGCCACGCAAAATTTCCAGCCCAAGCCCGCGAGATAACGGCTCGGCAATATGATGCGTGCGGACATCTTTCACAATATTCTGTTTCAAGTCCTGAAGCGTGTTGGTCGCGAATAACTGTCCGCCGGCCTCGGCGATTAGGCCCTGCGCGCGCGCAAATTCCACAGCGACTGCCACAACTTCGTCGCGCCAACCCGTACGCGCGACGATGTCGGCTCGGTTCAAGCCTTTCGGCGCGCCGCTGATCAGCGCGCCGACCCTTTCTTCGCGTGTTCCGTCGAGCAACGTGCTCAACCTGATGCGCACATCTGCGAGTTCGCGCGCGCGATGCTTCGGTGCAAACGGATCGACGATGATGCCACCGGCGATTGTGTGTTGCGGCGAATACGATCTAATGATGAATCGATCGCCTGCCACTCCGACAATCGGCACCTCGAGACGCAACTGGATGAAGCCGCTCGCGCCCGGTTTGATTTCACCTGATTCTTCCAGCACGCGCACGCGTGCCAGCGCCTCTGCTGCTCCGATGTGGACTCGCACGCGATGACGAGATCGCACGCTTCGTACCGCCTCGTCCAGCGTTGTCACGCGCGTATCGATGACTTGTGTGGGCCGCAAGCGCTGTGGGGGCGCGAGCACCATCCCGCGCTCAAGTTCCGCAGTATCGATGCCCGTCAGGTTAACGGCGGTACGCTGTCCAGCTGTCGCGCGCTTCACTTTCGCGCCGTGTACTTGCAGGCCGCGGACGCGCACTTGCCGCGCGGCAGGCAGCAACTGTAGCTCGTCGCCTTCTTCGATCGCGCCCGCGATGAGTGTTCCGGTGACGACTGGGCCAAAGCCGCTCATGGTGAATGCTCGGTCAATTGGCAAACGAGTGATGAACTCTTCGGAGCGTGCGGGTACCGCCAAAGCAATTTCGCACAGAGTGGATTTCAATCCTTCAAGGCCATCGCCAGTGCGCGAACTCACGGACACGACTGGGGCCTTGTCAAGAAATGATCCGGCGACAAGCTCCTTAGCTTCTTCACGCACGAGCGACAGCATCTCTTCATCGACCAAATCTTTTTTCGTCAGCACCACTAATCCATGCTTAACGCCGAGCAATCGACAAATCTCAAAATGCTCGCGCGTTTGCGGCATAACGCCTTCATCAGCGGCAACCACCAGCGCGACTAGATCGATTCCATGCGCCCCCGCGAGCATGTTCTTAACAAACCTTTCATGCCCGGGAACGTCGACGAAGCCAATGCGCACATTTCCCAGGTCGAGATCGGCAAAGCCGATGTCGATAGTGATGCCACGCCGCTTTTCTTCCGGCAATCGATCGGCGTCAATCCCCGTCAGCGCGCGCACCAACGCCGTCTTGCCGTGATCGATATGACCCGCTGTGCCGACAATTATCGATTTCACGAGTTCAGAGATAAGGTGGTTATAATACGCGGGCGCAGGAACTTATATCTACTGAGAACAATTTGAGATTGCCCGATTAGCTTAACATCCACCGCCCTTCTGTCGTGTGTTAATGGAAGATGTCAAGTTAACACTTCTGGAAAATGAGCGCGGATGACGAACCATCTCCGGCGATGGTTGCCGCGACTTGCGGTGGCGCTTCTATTCTTTTTTATCGGCAAGAGTAAGCTCGCCACACAATCGAGCTGGATCAAGACCTTCGAACAGATCGGCTTTGGTCAATGGTTGCGGTACCTGACCGGCAGTATGCAAATGGTCGGCGCAATCGCGGTCCTGATTCCGCGAACATTCCTCTTGGGCATTGCGATGCTTGCCTGTACGATGCTCGGCGCAGTGGTGGCATGGATCTTTTTGCTCGGTGCGCCATTCAACGCAATTTTTCCCGGTGTGCTCTTAGCGGGACTAATCGTTGTGGCCGCGGAGGATTTAGCCAATCTATCTCCGCGGACAATTGTCACTGATCCTATTAAAAGAGCTCGCGTCGCGTCCGACTCAAAACGACGGATGTTGATTCAATTTCTTCTAAGCATATCGTTGTTTGGCTTGATGCTCTTGTCGGGCGTTTCAGTGTTCGCGCAACGCGTGGAAAGAATCGCGCCGCCGATAATTGATGTTCATCTTCACGCCTTCAGCTCGGACCCGAGGTGGAATGCTCGCACGCCCAACCCGGTTACCCACCGTCCCTTGACTGCGACGAACGAAGCGGCGCACATGGCCGAGACACTAGCGCAGTTGAAGAAATACAACATTATCAAAGCAGTTCTGAGTGGTGATTACGATGCTGTCTTGCGTTGGTCTGAGGCGCAGCCCAACCGGTTCCTGATCGGGTACAGCTTCGACGACATAACGAAAGTCGATTTAGATTTCCTGCGCCGTGAACATGCCGCTGGGCGCCTAAAAGTGATTGGCGAAGTCGGAACTCAGTATGAAGGTTTGGCCCCCAATGATCCTCGTTTGGAACCTGTGTTTGCGCTCGCGGAAGAGTTGGACGTTCCGGTTGCGTATCACATTCATCCTGGCCCACAGGGCGCAATTTACAAGGGCTCTCCGAGCATGCGGCAAAGCATGAACAGTCCGTTGCTGCTTGAGGATGTTTTGGTGAAGCATCCGAAGTTGCGTCTTTATGTTATGCATGCCGGCTATCCACGGGTCGAAGAGATGATCAATATGCTCTATGCATATCCGCAGCTCTATGTCGATGTCGGCGTAATTGATTGGACGCGATCACGTGCGGAATTTCACGAATACCTGCGGCGCCTCGTCGATGCTGGGTTCGGCGAGCGCGTAATGTTCGGATCGGATCAGATGGTCTGGACGGATGCGATCGGAATGGCCGTTGACGGCATCAGGTCTGCGAAGTTTCTGACGGCGAAACAGAAGCGAGATATCTTTTACAACAATGCTGCGCGGTTCTTTCGCCTGGAGCATTAGATGAAACTGAATGCAAAACATCAGAAGAGGGCCAGCGGGCGCAAGCGTCTGCGGACCAATTGTTTTCGATTAGTTCTGACGCTTGTCGCGATGGGTCTGATGTCGGTTTCAGCCACTGCACACCCCGGCGCCGGAATTGCCGTGGATCGCGCCGGCCAGATTTTTTTCATCGACACGGGATCGGGGCTTTGGAGAATTGATACAACCGGCAAGTTCACCCACCTCTCGCGAACACTGTTCCATTGGCTAGCCCTCGACGAAGACAATCGGTTCGCAAATACTCAATTGCCTTCAGGCGCGCGGGGAGAAATTGTAAAGGTGGGCAGCAATCCCACGGTGCTTCTCTCCAGTGACTATCCTATTGCCATAGGCGGGGATGGAAATCTGTACTACCCGTCCGGGGCGGCCGGTAATCTGAGGCTGATGAGGATGACTGCAGCCGGAGCGACGTCCGTGGTCATCGCGTTTCCCACAACAGTAAATGGCAAGCCGCTGCCGTACATCGGCGGGATCATCGCCGGTGCCGAAGGCTCTTTGTATTACACGGAGGATACGGCAATCCGGAAGATCGATGCGGCGGGTAGAGTGTCTACGGTTGTGACTGTCCGAGCGCCAGCTAGCCCCCCATCGATTCCGGCAACAAGTGAGCATCCGTATCTTCGCGGGCTCGCACGGAACCACCGCGGGTTTATGTATGTGGCTGACACGGGTGACGCTCGCGTGTTGAAGCTCGCATCAAGTCACGACTTGACCACGATTTTACAAACACAAAGTCCCTGGTCACCGACGGCGGTTGCTGTGTTCGGTGATGACGTTTACGTGCTTGAGTTTCTTCACACAGTCAGAGATGTGCGGCGTGACTGGTCGCCTCGCGTCAGGAAAATTGCGTCGAACGGACAGTCAAGTTTGATCGCGACGCTCGATCAGATGCCGGGCGCTCGCTGAATTCGGGGAAGAGATAATCGCCATGTCTTTGCGTCCGATGTTGAAGTGGTTTGCTGTCGTGATAGCTGTGATTTTCATTGGCCTGCAATTCACGACGCCGCACCACATTAATCCATCAGTCGATGCGGCGCAGACATTGACGGCGACTAACGCTGTGCCAACTGAAATCTCGGCGGTGTTTGCCCGGTCCTGCAATGACTGCCACAGCAACCAGACAAACTGGCGTTGGTACACGTACGTCGCGCCTGTCTCCTGGTTTACGGTTGGCCACGTGAATGAAGGACGCAAAGAATTGAATTTCTCAGAGTGGGGGCGCTATGGCACGCGCATGAAAGAGACGCGGCTCAAAGCAATTTGTGGACAAGCTCGCGCTGGCACCATGCCCATAGCGTCATATACCTTCGTGCATCGAGACACCAAACTCTCACCCGACGAGGTGACGAAAATCTGTGAATGGACTGAAAACCTGAGGAAGCAATTTGCAGCGACAGCGCGGTGAGGTGCTCGCGTTCTGCCGAACGACTCTTGGGCTGCTTTAGCCCGCCGCACGAAAACCGCTATAATTGCTTTTGTTTTTTGCTGACTAGACCTCCAACTGTGGGAATCCACGTTGTTGAATCCGCGCATCTAAAGCATTGTTCAATAGGAATTCAGCCCGAACGCCGCAATAAGAGAGACATCCATGGCTGCAAAACCACCGTTTGATCGACTGAAAGCATATCGACCAACTGCCATCGTTAACGCGCCTCCGGGTGAACGCAAACATATCTTGCGTCGCTTCTGGTTTCCGGCCGTTCTACTTTTGGCGTTGGCGGCAGGTGGCTTGACGGGAATTATTGCGGCTTACCAACTCAATTATTCGCAAGCAGCAAACGAAGTGGCGGCGCTGGCCACTTACCGTCCCAGCGTTGTTACCAGGATTTATGCGGACGATGGCAAGACTGTGATTGGAGAGTTCGCACTCGAAAAACGCATACCGCTCAAATACGAAGAGATTCCACCGAATGTGAAGAACGCGATTCTCGCGGTTGAAGATGCGCGGTTCTACGATCACATAGGCATCGATCCGATTCGCATTCTCGGAGCAGCCTGGAAGAACCTGACGAGCGAACGCGTAGAAGGTGGATCGACACTGACACAACAACTCGCAAAGAATCTTTTTCTGACCCGCGAACAAACTTACAAGCGCAAAGTGAACGAGTGGCTTCTCGCGCTGCAAATCGAGAGGTACTACACCAAGAACCAGATCATGGAGTTGTACGCGAACCACATTTTCGTCGGCGCAAACGCTTACGGCGTCGAGGCCGGTGCGGAAACTTATTTTGGCAAGCAGGCGAAAGACTTGACGATTGATGAAGCCGCGTTGCTCGCGGCCATTCCGAAAGCCCCAGGCGAGTATTCGCCGACGGCGAATCCAGTAAAAGCGAAGGAGCGTCGAGACCTTGTGCTTGATCTGATGGCGAAGAATGGGTTCGCATCAGAATCCGAAGTCGCTGCCGCGAAAGGCAGGCCGATTCAACTCGCGGACACAGCCTACTACCAGTCGCCACAAGCGACTGAGCCGGCATTCGATTATCCCGTCGAATACATTCGTCAGGACTTGGAAGATAAGTTCACGACGCGCGTGGCGCAGACGGGACTGGCGGTTTATTCGACCATCAACCTCGCGGCTCAACGTAAAGCGTATGAAGTTGTGCGGGCGGGTCTCCGTCGATACGCGGCGGGACACGGCGGCTGGCGAAATTCTTACGAAGCGATCGCAACTTCATCGAACACAGGAACGCCGACGCAGCAGGAGTTGGCTTCTTACAAATATCCCGATTGGTATCGCAACGATTACGTCCCGGGTCGCTATTTGAAGGGGCTCGTGATGAAAGTCGAATCGGGGCGTGACGAAGCGACCATCCGCTTTGGTAACTACACGGCGACGGTGAATACGAGCGACATGGGCGGAAAACGTTCGCCACGTTCGGAATTCAAGCCGGGTTATCTCGCCGAGTTCATCATTCGCGAAGTTGACAAGAAGAATCGCCGGCTGCGCGTTGAGATGCAGCCGATCCCCGCAGTCGAAGGCGCGCTGATGACGATTAATGCGAAGACCGGCGAGATCATGGCGATGCAGGGCGGCTATGACTTTCTCAGCAATAAGTTCAACAACGCAGTGCAGGCTTATCGACAGACGGGTTCCGCGTTCAAGCCGTTTATTTACACCGCGGCGATCGAGTGGGGCATGACGCCCGATTCCATAGTCAGCGGCGCGCCGATCAACATCGGCGGTTGGACACCGCATAATTACGACGGCTCGACGAGTTGCGGCGACATGCCTTTGAAAACCGCACTCGCGCAATCGATGAATATTCCCGCTGTGCACCTGCTGCAGACCGTTGGCATTCAAACCGGGGCGCAGATGGTCCGGCGTTTCGGAATCAAAGTTCCGATGGCGCCGTACTTGCCGTCGGCGCTCGGCGCCACCGAAGTGCCTCTCGATCAAATGGTTTCGGCTTATTCGGCCTTTCCGAATAAGGGCGTGCGTGTCGACCCGCACATGGTGCGCAGGGTTTTGGATCGCGACGGCGCGGTGTTGGAAGAGTGGGAGAAGACCACTTACAAAGTCGTCAATGAATACGTTGCGTTGACGATGGTCTCGATGATGCGCGGGGTGATCCAGGGGGGAACTGCGTCGGCAGCGCAAGTGCTTGGCGTGCCGCTCGCCGGTAAGACCGGCACCGTCAACGATCATACTGACGTTTGGTTCCTTGGCTACACGCCGACGTACGTGACCGGCGTGTGGATGGGCTATCCGGGCCGTAAGAAAAACCTCGGCAACGAGATGACCGGCGCTCACGGGGCTCTGCCGTTTTTCATCGACTACATGAAAGATTTTCTGAAGGACAAGCCGAAGGAAGACTTTCCGAAAGCGCCGTTGATGCCGGAAGACATGCGCGAAATGTTCAAGCAGCGTCAGCGCGAACTTGCGCTTGAGCGCGCGCAGATGCAGCCCGAAGCATCGCCGTCACCGGGCGATGAGAACACACCACCCAGCGCGATTACGACTCCGAAGCTGGAAGACACCACGTTACCGCCGGCCCCAAGAGGCGATCAACCCGAACCGCGCACTGAAGGTCCACCGAAGCCGGCGTCGCCAGTGGCTACTCCTGCGCACCAGGAGACTCGTCCGCGTGAAGCTGAACCAGCAAAGAAGAAGGGCAAGAAGGGCGACGATGGACCGCCGAACTAAACGGGATAGTTGGTATTTCTTGAGACCGTTCTACGAAATCCAGGTCATGGATTCTTTTTCAATCTTCCACTGGCCATCGTGTTTACCGAGTAGTACGTATTGTCCCTGTCCGCATAGCCCACCGCAGGAATACGTATAGTAGACAAGCGCTGCCGTCTTGTCTTTGTTGAAGCCAACTCGGGATAACGTGTGGATTGATATTGCATTTGGGTATTTGGTGTGAAACAAATCCCATCCACCCTCGATCGAGTCGTGGAACATACGCTTAACATCGGAATTCGTTAATAAGACGATCGTTGCCTTCAACTTGAACTGATCCGTCAGTACCGATGATTTCCGATTCTTCGTAATGAAGTCGGCAATCGCCTCTTTTATTGACGGCAGGCGGAATAATTTCTCGATCGACGTCTGATCCATATGCCCAGAGAACGTGTCATTTACTACAGTGCCATTTTCGAGAACGAGTTGCGCACCTTCTTTGTCGTACCCTTTTTCTGCAAACAATGCCGCATAAACTGCATATTCATCTGCGTCAGGACCATCTTCGGCGCAGATGGAATAGCCACTTACACCTTGACCGGTCAGAATTAAAGCGAGAAGAGTTAAGGGGACTAGTCTTCGCAGAACAAACATCATTCTTCTAACCGAACATCATGCCCAAAACGTGCGGCAGCATTTTTCGCCACCACGGCCAGTCGTGATTCACGTCTGGTCCCCACAAATCCAACGTGTGGGGAATTCCTTTTGACTTGAGAATGCCTGAGAGTTGTTTGCTGCGATCCGGATCTTCGTAATCTCCCTGTCCGGTCATGATGTAGATTGAGTCGGCTTGCCGCAGAATCGGCAGGTAATGATCGTCGTTCAAATTCGAGAGGTAATCGACAGGATTGTTGAAATAAACGTTGTCGTCGAAGTAACCATCCAAAAACGAGCGGATGTCATAGCTGCCGCTCATCGGAATTGTCCCGCGGAAAAGATCTGGATGCTTGAAATACTCGTTCGCGGCAAGATAGGCGCCAAGACTTGCGCCGGTCGTCATTGGACGTGAAACGCTCTCATCGTTTTCATTCCGAATCAGCGGCAGAACTTCTTCCGTGATGTAACGGTCGTAGCGCGTCAACAATTCGGCTTTGAGCTTTGGCGGCATCTCTTTGTTGAGGAGGCTCCATTTGTTCACGCTGTTTATTGAATACGCCCGGATCTTGCCGGCTTCGATGAACGGCTTGATCGAGTCCACCAGATAAAATCGTTCGTACTCGAGATAGTCGGCCGCGGCGGTCGGCAGCATTAGCAGTGTTTGACCGCTGTAACCGTACGCGACAAGCGGCATTTCCATTTGCAGGTTGGGACTAAACCAACTCGTGGTTCTTCGTTCCATGGCGTCCTTTGTCTGTGTGGTTTAGACGGCGGACGTTCCCGCCGAAATTGCGGTACAAGCCCGCATCTAACCGAAACTCATTAAAAACGGTGACAGAGATATTGTCGCACTTCGTTGAGTGGTGCAAGTGGTGGTGCCGTCAGTCGCAGCGTGAAGAAATCTGCCTTTGCCAATCTTTCAGCTAGCCAGGTTAAAAGGCTTGACAGCTATGGCGTCTTGGGATAGTGTGCGCGCACCCTCGCAGAGGTTGGTCCTCCGAGCCCGCGCATACGGTCACCCCCAGAACCAGCCGCCGGTAGTTTGTGCAATGGTTTCGAAAGGGACTTTCGCGTACTCACTGAGCTAAATGCTCAATCGTCGCCCTTAAGAAAACGAAGCGACTTATCCACGCAAATCACCCGAATCAGCTGATGTAGTCCGCTTCGTGTTTACCAGGAAAGGAGTCTAGGAATGAGATACCTGTTGCTATCGGGTTGTTTGGCCGCAGTGTTTCTTCAAGCGGCATGTTGCACACCCGAACCGATCGCTACTCAGCCGGTCACTTTGCGACCGCAGGAAACCAACATGTGGTGCTGGGCAGCGAGCGGTGAAATGTGCATGGATTTTCTTGGCGGCAACGTCAGTCAATGCGACGAAGCGAATAAACGATTTAGCCGCACCGATTGTTGTAACAATCCCGTTCCGGGTGCATGCGTCAATGGAGGTTGGCCGGAATTCACCAAGTACGGTTTCACTTCGACGCACACATCGGATGCCGCGCTTACCTGGGACCAGGTGAAGGATCAAATCTACTGCAAGAAAAAGCCATTCGCTTTCTCATGGCATTGGAATACCGGTGGGGGCCACATGATGGTGGTTCGCGGCTACGTCACCCTGGATGGTGTTAACTACGTTTACGTAAACGATCCCTGGGCGCCGAACGTCGGCGAAAACAGGATTCAGACCTACGCCTCGTATGTGAGCGGATCTACATACACGCACTGGGATGACTACTACGACATCACCAAGAACTGAAAGGAGGACACCATGCGCTATTCAGTACAATTTTTATCGCTCTGTTCAATCGTGCTGGTGCTGATCGCTGGTTGCAGTCAAAGTGGCGGCCAACAAAGCTCCAGTCAGGAAACACCACCGCCGAGCTTTGGTGATGCGCAGTCAGCGGCCCAGCGCGGTTTGGAAACGTTTCGGCGATTGGTTACTTCGGCCAACGCCAAAGAACTCGGATTTGAATCGGCTGATGAAGTGGCGAGTGCGTCGCTCGGTACTCCGAACCAGGTCTTCTCCGTTGGTTTGGAGCAACTTAAGTCATACCAGCCGGGTGGCGACGCGAATCAGATGCTCGCGAATGCGAATCGATCAATTTTTCCCGTGATGGTCAGGGACCAGGCGCGCGCATCGATTACGGTCGAACAGAACAACGGAAAGTGGACCGCGACTGGATTCGGCGACTCAAAACTGGCCAGACAAATCTCCACCGCGACGAAGAGCGTGACGGGCACGCCGATGATTGTCCACGTGTTGCCGTTCAATCTTTACTTCGTTGGCTCGCGCAGCGAAAACCGTTTGATGCTGACGCCACTGGGTGATTACAGCTCATTCAATCTCAAGACTGGCGCCACACTTTCGGCGGATGAAGTCTTCAGCGCGCTGGCGCCGTTTGCCAGAAACTATAACGGGTTGCCGATGTAGCGTATCTCGATTTGAAAGAGGGGGGCAGCCCAAAGAGTCTTCCTGGACTGCTTTTCGTTGGGCTGCCTGTCGCAAAACCTGACAAGCCAAATCGCGGATTTCGTCGCCGCGGTTTGGCACAACCCACTTATCAGGAGGTGAAATATGGCGAAAGACTTTCAGTTGAAACTGGTGAAAGTAGACAAGGCTCTGCGGATCCCCGCAGACGCACGCAAAATTCCGAGAGTAACTCCCGCCAAACCCACGATTGATGCGGGCGCAATCTACAAAGCGCTGAAAGCAACCACCGGAGCCGACAAAATAATCGCGCAGATTCCCAATCTCGCGAAGTTCTCCTGGTGGCTGCCGATCGCAACCTTCTCCGTCTGTCTGAAGACAGGGACGGCAGTCTTCCTCGACATCTGGGACGCCGACCACTTTGACGGCTTCACCGACATGCAGCGGTGCCTCACGGATTGTCGTGCCTGGTTCAGTGCGGATGGGTTTACGACCTGGGGTTCCGCCGAAACCAAGACTGGCCGTATCAACTGTTTCTTCAACGCACCGGAAGATGGCACATACATCTGCAATGCGGAACTACAAAGTTTTGCTGGCCCGGCTCAGGTGGAGTGCGTGATTGACTCATCGAGTTTCGGCCCCTTGCCGTTCAATGGCTCAATCACTCAGCCGCACACCTGCACACTGGTGAAGGGCGGTCACAGTTTTCGCATCCGTCAGATGTCCGGCTCGTTCTTTTTTATCGGTCTTAGTGTCTGGAAGGTTTAGCTGAAAGCTCCGCGTCGCCGACCTGGAGCGGAGACTGATCCCGGGGCATCGCCGTGTGACGCGACGAGACATATAATCAGAGCCTCTGATGTGGTTTAGTTAGTCACAGCTTCACCATGGAAATGCTACCGCTCCAGGACGCGATCGCCGCGATTCTCGCGCAACTCAGTGGCGAAGAGAGAAACGGTGGAGTGGTGTATGTGGCAACTGAACCCATCACGGCAGGGAAAAAACTCCAGTTCCCGAAAGTACACATCGAAGCGACGTCCCGTGCGTTCCTGGCATTCGTCGATCGCGATCCGATGGCGAACTGGAGCCATTCGGCCCGTTATCTGCTCTTTTATCCGGACACCAAACAAATCGAATCGTTCGAAGCAGTTTTGCCTCCATTCACTTCCGATCCTTCGTTACGCTGGCGCGTCGCGTACAAAGCTGACTCAGTTCCCGACGCCGTGCTTGCGACGACTCATTAAGACCTCAACACGCAAATTTTTTGGGATACCGTCAAACGGATTCGGTGGTAGCGATGGCCGAATTTCCGCGGGCGTTTTTCCGCGCAGCAACCAAAATCGCTGATCGTGAAAGGAGAACACTATGAAGGGATCAACACCCACTCAAACGGACGGCAATCGATTGCTGTTGCGCATTCGGCAACACGCGTTCGATAAGCTGACGCACTCGAAGAGAGAGAAAACAAATCTGTACCTGGACACGCGCGTCTATCAGCCCGACGAACCTATCGGGCCGCCGCGCCAAAAGATTCGTGCGCGCAAACCGAGCATCCTGGTGTTTGCCGATGATGACCCGCTCGCGAACTTTGGGCACCCCTGCCGGTACCTGCTCTATGACGCCAAGACGGGCGAGCACTACGAAGGGCGACCAGCGCAATTCCCACCGTGGGTGAAGGCGCCGCCGGCAACGCTGCAAGCGTTCCATGAGCCGATTAGGTTCATCGACTCGAGGTACTTCCCGTACTATCCCTGGCCGCCATTTCGCTGCCCAATCATTCGGCCGAAGGGCAGACGCTACGCGATTCTGTATGCGGGGATGACGAACAAACGTCACCTCAATGACATGGAGTTCCTCTATCGCACGTTAATTGATCTGTATCACTTCCGAGCCTCAGACATCTACGCGCTGAGTTATGACGGCTCGCTGAACACGCAGGATGGCGTCCAGGTGCATTGGCCCGGCGACGGCACGAATTACCGGATTGTGCTTACTGGCGATGGAACACGGGGAGCGTTGGAAGCGGCCATCGATGATCTCAAGACCAAGATCAAAAAGGATGATCTACTCTTGATTCATACAAACAATCACGGTGGTTATGACGGAACTCCGGGGACGGCGAACTTGTGCACGTATCCGAGTTGGGATGGCTACTACGCAAACGACTTCGCAAACAAGGTAGGTGAGCTGCCGCAGTTCAATAAGCTGATTGTGATGATGGAGCAGTGCCATGCCGGCGGCTTTAACGCACCGATCATCGCGAAGGCAAAGGCGAACGCCATCAGCGTCGCTTCTGCTGCCACTGAACCAAACAATTCGTACGTGACGGCCGACGGCAAATGGGATCCGTTTGCGCGCGACTGGATCGCCGCCCAAGCCGGGCACGATCCTTTCGGAGCGGGGCTGGCATTCTCTGCGGATTCAAACGGCAACGGGCGAATCGAAGCTCAGGAGGCCTTCGACTACGCTGATGCGGTCAAGGATCCACGCGACACCCCGAACTACAGTGAGAACTCACCCGCTGGAGGCGATATCACTCTCCGTCAGGAATATGTGATTTGGTGGTGGTGGTGGTGGTGCGAAATCATCCACCCGATCTTCTATCCGATTTACATCAAGTTGCCGCCCGATGACTATCGGCGATTCCTGGAAACGATCGAGCCTGAGCTGGAGAAGATGGCGCTATCGCTGAATGATCGGGCGAATGCGTTACGGGATGAGACTACAAAGCAACTCGAGAAGACCGTCGCGCAATATGTGAAGTGACCCGACAGGGCCGGGAGCGCGCTTCCTCACGGCGTGCTCGCGGTCACGACCAGCCGCGGCAACGGACTATTGTTTCGGCTTTGAATCAGGCGTGACACTTTCTGATTTCTCAACCGGCAGGTCCTTTCGATTGCTCCAATCTTGAAATGACCCGTCATAGAGGTGCGCATCGTAGCCGAGATAACGGGCGACGAAATAAAGAAGGCTGGCTTGCTGTCCGATGTGACAGTACGTCGCGACGCTGTCGTTCTGTTTCACACCAGCGTTGGCAAAGATTTGCCGGAGCGCCTGTTCACTCTTGAACTTGTTTGAGTCTTCGACGACGCTGCCGAATGGAATGCTTTTAGCGCTCGGAATGTGGCCGGCGCGCGGCATGTTTCCGGCGGACTCGCCGGTGTAGAACTTTGCGTCGCGCGCATCAAGAATCGCCACCCCGGGCTTATTTACATTCGCGCTCACCCAGTTCGCATCAACGACCAGTTTCGAGTTTGGATGCGGCGTGAAGCTGCCGGGCTTTGGCGTGCTTATCTCAGTTGTCACCGGTCGCTTTTCAGCGAGCCACGCGGGCATGCCGCCATCAAGAATCGAAGTGCGATCACCGAGCCCGAGATAATCCAGTGTGAAGTAGACGCGCGAAGTCGGCGTGACCCAATCCTTCCCGAAATAAACGATGATGCGCGAGTTTTCGGTGACACCGAACTTCTCGAATGTCGCCGTTAACTGTTCGACCGCAGGCAATTCGAGAATCAAACCGGTGCCCCGCGGCGCCGAGATGTCCGTAGTCTGGATGAACTGAGCGCCGGGAATATGCGCCGCGTCGTATTCCTTTTTATCGCCGACATGAAGGAGCACCAGTGACTTGTCAGTCAGGTGCTGCCCCAACCATTCCGTCGAGACAATCATTGAGCTGCGCGCCTTCCCCTGTGCCTCGCGGTAACTCAAAGACAAGAGACAAATCAGGGTGGCAGCAGCGGTGAGACCGACAAGAAGGCGTTTCATTGTTTTACTCCGAGAAAAGAATGTGCGGCTACAATACTGCGGTCTCTTCCAACAGTCTACCTGTGGCGAAGCGGTCAACACTGAGTTGGGTTGCATCAACGAGATCGGAGCGTCCTTGCAAGATCAGGTCGGCGCCGATCTTTCCTGATGCCGGCGAGTGCATCACGCCATGGCCGCTGAAGCCATTCACGAAGTGAAGACCTTCGACGTTCGGCGCAGGCCCAATGATCGCGTGATGGTCCGGCGTCATTTCATAAAGGCCGGCCCACGCACGGCGTGGATTAACTCCCGCCTCGGCGAGCACCGGCACGCGCGAAGCCGCACGGGTGAGAATCTTTTCAACGAACGTCTCATCGAAGTCAGTCTTAAAACCTGGCGTTTCTTCAGGGTCGTTCCAGGCCAGCAGGATGCCTTTGCCCTCACGTCTAAAGTGAAAGCCCGTCGACATATCGATCACCATCGGAAAGCGTTGCGGCAATTGATCGAAAGGTTCAGTGGGAACGAGTTGTCGGCGGAGCGGTTCGACGGGCAAATCGACTCCGGCCATTGCGGCGACCCCGGCCGCCCACGCGCCCGCAGCGTTGACAACTACGCGGGTTGAAACAAATCCGCGCGCCGTGTGCACACCCGCGATTGATCGGCCATCGACCTCAATTCCCGTTACTTCAGTTTCCAACCACAATCGCGCGCCCCTCGCTCTCGCATTCAGCATGAATCCCATCATCACGCTGTGTGGATCGACAAAACCGTCGGTTGAGCAAAATGTTCCGCCGAGGACATCGTCGACGCGAAGCTGCGGCACCATCCTTACGATTTCGTCCGGCGAAACCCACTCGACATTCGTGACGCCAAGCGCATTTTGCCGTTCACGATTGGCCTTTAGGTACGCGAGGTGTTTTTCGTTCGTCGCACAAAAGAGATAACCGTGCGCGCGATAATCGGCCGGATGTCCGACCACATCGTCGAACTTCGAAAAGAAGTCGATCGAGTACTTGGACATCTGAATATTGACGGGCGTCGAGAATTGCGCGCGCACGCCGCCCATGCTCTTGCCCGTCGAACCTTTGCCCTGGTGCGCCTCGCGTTCGATGACGAGCACGTTTGTGCATCCCTGTTGCGCCAGGTGGTAAGCGACACTCGATCCAACAATGCCGCTGCCGATGATGACGACGTCTGCAGTCTCCGTCATGCGCAGGCAAGGTAGAGAGGAAATAGGGAAAAGTAAAGTGAGGGCAAAAGTCGGTTTGCCTTCCTCCGTGTCTCTCTGAATTCGCTGAGTCCCTGTGTTGATTCTTTTGAGGAATCTTTGACCACACGGCCACGGAACAAATCCTAAATTAAGTTCAGCACGCAAAAGTCGCGTGCCCTAATTGACGAGACAATCGGCGAGAGAAATTACTTTTGAGCGGAGACTTGTGTCTGGTGTATCTGATAGAACGAATAGACGAAGTTCTTTTGCGCGGCGGGTCCGCCGAAAAACCCATTCTCGAAATCGTAGTCCTTCATTTCCTGGTATGCCTGATCGGCGGTCCAGCTGTCGTGCGTGATGCGATAGATCGCCGTCATGGCGCCTGTGCGATGGCGGCCGCCTTTGCAGTGCACATAGACAGGCTGATTCGCCGGATCGTTCACCAGGCCCAGGAACAATTTCCATTGCTCCTGGGTGGCGGCGACGCGAGTTTTCAACGGGATGCGAACGTAGGTCATACCGAGGTCGCGCACCCAGGTCTCTTCGTTCTTCTTGTAGTCTTCACGCAGATCGATGACGGTTTTGATGCCGAGGCGTTTCAACTGCGCAAACTCACCCTGATTGGGCTGCGAGCCGCGATAATAATTGTCATTAATCTTCCCAAAGTTATCGATTGTGACGCCCGAGACACTCGAATGATGCGCGGGAGCCGGCATCGCAACGAGCGCAAAAGCAAGGACGGAAATGACCAGTGCGGCGTGGACGAAATAAGGTCGAAGCTGTTTCATATTACTTCCTAAACCTTCGAGAGCTGGCAGTAGCGCCAATTGCGCGCGTGCTAACGTTAACGCGTACTTCGATTACTTGCAGAGCGCGGAGGATGCCTTCACCTGCAGATCATCCCAGAGACGCCAAAGCTTTGATCCGTTCGCGTAACGTTTTGACAAAGCCTTCGCGCGTCGCCTCGTCGTAGCCGGCCGCGCGAAACGCATCGTGCAGTTGCTCGTCGGACAGACGGGCCAGCATTTCTCCGATCCAACGGGCATTTGGCACCGGAATCCGCCGCATCGCTTTCTCTTTGTTCGCCTGGCTCTTGCCGTAACCGGGATTAAAGAGCGAGGCAAACTTTCCAGCACCTTGCGGCCTGGTGCTGTAGTCAAACTCAACCACGCCGTTTTCAACCGTCAAAATAAACTTGCTCGCCTGATAATCCGATAGAGAGTTCTTGATGCGCTTGCCGCCAAGTCCGCCGACCTTTCCCAGTGTGGCGCCGATGTCGGTGACTACGTACCGCGCCTCCATCTCTCCGGTATCCGGGTGCTTCTGATAGAGCACACGATTGTTTTCAAGGCGCGTGTCGTAATTAGCGAGCAGCACCATCATAACCTTCAGGCCGTCAAACTCGCGCGTGCCGAGGAACGGATTCTTCAACCAATCCCAGATCGCACCACGGGTGACCCCCTTACGTCGCGGTTCGAAACGCACGCCACGAACAGTCGAGCCGCTCACGAATTCCTGTCCTTTTGACAGCCGCGGCAGGTTCTTAACTTCAATCCGATCGTAGTAGTAAGCCTCTTCAGCGAAATAGCCCATTGCCCATACCAGACGCGTCGCGACCGTTTCCGACTGGGCCTCGGGACCGAGCTTCACAGTCCAACTCACGCCGTTCGCGTCCTTCACACGAAACTTCGGCGAAGCTCCGACGGTGTCCTCTTTAACGAACGTAAACGGGGCTGTGGGCGCGAGCTCCTGCGCGCCCGGTCCGTACTTCAGATCGCGCGCAGAAATGTCACCAGGATCGTGCCACAAAACAGGGGTTCCCGTGGGCGCTGCCTTCTTTTTCTTTTTCTCCTTTTGCGCAAACGCGGTCGAAGAAAGCGCTAAGACAATCGCCAGCAAAACGAAAAACGATCGATTGATTCCTGGGAATTTAGTCACGGGAGCCTCCTTGTATTGCTGGGCGCGCATTATAGATCAAAGCACGCCGCACGCGAAGAAAAAGCCAGAGATCTAACCTGGTCAGTAAACCTACGGCAGATCAGCAGTACTACCCGTGTCGTTAATTTCCCTTGGTCGAAGTCTTTGCCGACAAGACCCAGTGATCGGGATCGAGTTCAACCTTGGTTGGGCGCGCGGGCAATTTGATTTGAAAGTTTGCGCTTGCTCCCAGCGCGTGGACCGTGGTTGCCGCCTGTTGCTTGCCACCGAATGAAATCAAAATCGGCAGTGGCATGAACCAATCTTCCGGGACGTCATCCTGTTTGACGGTACCACTCAGAAGGAATTTGCCATCAGGCTGTTCCTGGACCTGATATTCCATCTGATACGACGGCAGCTCTGTGCGATAAACCCATTGCCGGAAAAACCAGTCCAGGTTGTCGAGATGATATCGCTGGCCAATCGGCGACTTCGCAAAATGATCATTTGCGATAAGACGGAAGTCATCCGTCGATGCCGCTTTGTTTTGATACTGCTTAACGAAGTCCGTCATCATCTCAAAGAAAGCATCGCCCTTTCCCGTTGCCGGATCAGTCAACAGAAAATGCAGCATGCGCAGAACCAGCGCGCCCTTGTTGTAGATACGTTTGATAAGCGCCCAACGTTTTGCGTGTGCTCAACCGATGTCCGAGGATGATCGGCCCCACGTCAACCAATCGGCCCTTACCCAAACCAGTTTGCGTCACCGGTGGCAGCCGCAGCGACTCGCGGAGGTTTGAAATCAGCTGGTCACGCGCTCCGGCACTATCACGTCTGCCGGTGTAAAGAATTCCTGAGTACTCGGCGAAACCCTCGCTCAACCATTGATCGCGGTACGACCGCCACGAAACCATGTCGCCCCACCATTGATGCGCGGTCTCGTGCGCAATGAAGACATAAGTGTACTTACTGTCGCGATCGGCAGCGGGAATCATCATCAGTGTCGGGAAGCCCTGACCGAAAGGAAACGGATGAAACGCCGCACCGAAGGTCGGATACGGATACTTGCCGAAAAGCAGGGTGAAGTAACGGAGCGAATTGTCCAACTCCGCAAGAATAAAATCTTCTTTGATGGCGGCGCGCGAGCCGGGCAGGGAATTAAACTCGACGGGAATCGGATCGCCGACGCCTCCCTCCTTGAAATTCACGGTTTGCGCATGCCGTTCATAGGGCGCCAAAGCGAACGTTAGGGCGGGCACGGGCTGAGTAATTTGATATTTCGTCATCGTGAGGTTTTTGTCTTCGGGATCGGGTTCTTCACTCAAACGAAGTCCGCCGCTCGCCATATGAAATTTTTTCGGATGCCGATAGGTGATATCAAACGTCGCGCGATCCAGGTAGCCGTGGCGAGGAAACCATGTTTCGTTCGAACGCGGATAGTGACAGTCGCAACTGAAAGCCGTCTCCGCGTCGTACATGAAATCGCCTTCCAGGAGCAAAGTGAATTCCAGATTTTGCCCGGCAGGAACATCGCCGGGAAGGAAAATCGTAAAACCGCCCTCCCAATCTTCCTGAGCAAACGCCAGTTCATCCGAGCCCAGCCGCGCTTGCTTTAGACGCATCTGTTTCTTCAACCGCCAACTTTCGTACTCGCCAAGGTTTTCCCCGATTTCAAACGAGACTGCGCGCAAATTGCGGGCCCGTGTGGCAGCCTTGACTCGCGCCAGCAACACAATCGCTTTCTTGTAATCGCCAAGATTCAGATTGAGGTCATAGTGTGTGATGTCGATCTGGTCATTAACGTCAGAATATTCAACTGTGCCGCGTTTGTAGTCATCCAGACCGTAGAACGCCATCCAAATATCGTTATCTAAATCGTCGGCGCGATATTTGAAAAGCAATCCTTTCTCGCCGCCGTTGATATCGAAGTTCGCCACGGGAATACGATTCTGATAATCGAGCAGGAGATTGAATCGACCGCGACGGCCGCCGTCGAATTGCGCGAAAAAGAATCCCGGCTTTTCCTGGTTGAGAATAGAAAGAGCGACGCGCGCCGCCAGATTGGTTCCCGTTTCACGCAGAATATGCGGGTCAAGTTCGCTCGCGAGTTTTTGCGTTTGCTGATCGGCTGATCCGGGCGTCGGGTTTTGCGCGAGGCGTTCGAACGTGTCGTCACTAAAACGCAGCACGGCGGTTGTGAAATCGGAATCAACGCCGTCGCTGGTTCCAATCATGCGTTTTAAGTTGTCTCTTTCGAACTCGTTTGCAGGGGCGGGCGCGTTGAACTTGCCGTCGCCCACGAACACTGCGCCGGTCACATGCCCGTCAACGGGAGCGCTGAAATAAAATGTGCCGGTGAATGTAATGTCGACGCGGTCGCGCTTGAGGAGTAGATCCTTTGCCGGCGCAGAGCCGCCGGACAGAGAGAAGGCCTTGACCTGATCGTAGATTTCTTTACCTTTGCTTGCGCGATCATTCTGTGCGTGCGCGTTCGTTGCGACGAACAGCAGGGAAGCGACTAGACAGATTTGGGCAACACCTCGGCGAAGTTGGGGGAAGTTCATGACGGAAGTCTCCTGAGGAGCAGCAAGTTCGGGTAGAGCTACCAGTTTTCCTTCGCGATGTATCTGAGTACATGCTTGATCGACGTTACGCTGTACGTACCGTCGGCCTTGACGACCGGGATATGGCGATAACGCCCCAGGGACATCTTGTTGAGCGCTGTTGCGACTGAGTCGGTCTCGCGCAACGTCTCGGGGTTAGGACTCATCAGGTCTTTCACGGCAGTCGTGGTGTCGAGGGCGCGCTTGCCGGTAAGTTTGTTCAGCACATCACGTTCAGTGAAGATTCCCAGCAACTTTCCGTCGTCAATCACTAGCGCACAACCGACACGCGCGCCTTTCATTTGATCGATGACTTCGAGCGCGGGAGTGTTTGAGGTTACGCCGAGGAACTCCTGGTCGAGTTCCCTCAGATCATCTTCCATAACCGATCGGGCAAGGCCCCCGGCAATCTCGGCGCGGGGCACATCACGGTTGTACAGCGGGGTCAGGCAGTCGTCGCAACGATCAGCGCCTTCAATATTGTCGTAACCGCAAGAGGGACAGAGCATAAAGGGATTTTCAATTTGCGATTGCCGATTGCTTCGCTGCTTCGAAATTGGAAATTGGCAATCGGCAATGTTTATTCGACGGTCCACATATCGCCGCTGTTAATCAGTTTATCGAGACTGCCGGGTCCGGATTTGGCGATAGCGCTATCGATTTGATCGACCAGAAGTTGATCGTAACTCGGTCTTTCGACAGCGCGAAAAATTCCGACCGGTTGTGGGAAATCCGGTTGCTCCATGCGCGCGAGCATAAACGCCACCGATGGATCCTGTAAATGAATGTCGTGCACCAGAATATCCGCTTCAGTGATTCCATTTTCTCCGATCGTCACAACTTCCGGATGTGCACCGTTCATGCGAATCGCGCGGTTTCGATCTTTCCCGAAGATCATCGGTTTGCCATGTTCGAGATAAAGAACGTTATCTGAGCGGACACTTCGCTCGGCGAAATAATCGAACGCGCCATCGTTAAAAATATTGCAGTTCTGATAGACCTCGAGGAACGAAACGCCTTTGTGTTTCGCGGCCGACTCGACCATTGTACCGAGATGCTTCACATCGATATCGATCGAACGCGCCACAAACGTGGCTTCGCTGGCGATCGCGAGTGAGAGCGGATTGACCGGATAGTCAATCACGCCCATCGGCGTTGATTTCGTGCGCTGCCCAAATACCGATGTCGGGCTGTACTGACCTTTTGTCAATCCATAAATACGGTTGTTGAAAAGAATGTAATTGATGTCGAGATTTCGCCGCAGTACGTGCATGAAGTGATTGCCACCGATCGAGAGCGCGTCGCCATCGCCCGTAATCACCCAGACGCTGAGTTCCGGGTTCGCGGTCTTGATGCCTGTAGCGATTGCCGGCGCACGACCGTGAATGCTGTGAAAGCCGTAGGTGTTCATGTAATAGGGAAAACGCGACGAACAGCCGATGCCGGAAACAAAGACCACCTTCTCGCGGGAGATGCCCAAGTCGGGCATGACCTTCTGCACATTGTTGAGAATCGCGTAGTCGCCGCAACCGGGACACCAACGCACTTCCTGATTTGAAACGAAGTCCTTCTTCGTCAATTCGCCGGGAGGAGGGGCGATTTGAAAAAGTGAGGCGCCGCCTTCACTCTCAGCGGAGACTGAAGCATCGACGTGATGTCCGTTACCATTACCTTGTGTGGTCATTATTGCTCCTATAAATACTCTTCGACCTTCTGCACTATCTCCCGAATCTGGAATGGTCTGCCTTTGACTTTCGAGAAGGGAACCGCACCGACCAGATACCTGGCGCGAATCATCGTGCAAAGTTGACCCAGATTCATCTCGGGAATAATCACGGTTTCGAAACTCGAAAGCACTTCGCCGAGATTCCCTGGGAAAGGATTCAAGTGTCGCAGGTGAGCGCTCGAAACAGACTTGCCTTCGTTCCGCATTTTCTCGACCGCTGACGTAATCGATCCGAAAGTCGATCCCCAACCGAGTACCAGGACCTTCCCCGACGAATCACCGAAAACTTCGACGGGCGGAATATCGGCGACGGCGCGATCGACTTTCTGCTGACGCAGCTTGACCATCAGGTGATGGTTCTCAGGATCGTAGTTAACGTTGCCCGTAATGTTCTGCTTCTCAATGCCGCCGATGCGATGTTCGAGTCCGGGAGTTCCCGGCAGCGCCCACGGTCTCGCTAAGGTCTTTTCGTCGCGCGCGTAAGGCATGAAATTCTTTGGATCAGTCGCGAACTTCACTTCAATGCGCGGAAGTTTTTCGATTGCCGGAACCGCCCAGGGTTCTGCGCCGTTAGCGAGATAGCCATCAGACAGATAAAACACCGGCACCATGTATTTGAATGCCAGTCTCACGGCTTCGATGGCCATGTTGAAGCAGTCAGCAGGCGTCGCGGGCGCAATCACAATCGCGGGACATTCGCCGTTGCGCCCCCAAACTGCCTGGAAGAGATCAGCCTGTTCCGTTTTTGTCGGCAAGCCTGTCGAAGGACCACCGCGCTGCACATTGATGATGACGAGCGGCAATTCGGTCATTACCGCCAGTCCGATCGCTTCCTGCTTTAGCGCCACGCCCGGGCCCGACGTTCCCGTCAACCCGACGTGACCTGTGAAACTCGCGCCGATCGCGGCACAGACGGCCGCGATTTCATCTTCAGCCTGAAATGTCTTGACGCCGAAATTCTTGTGCCGCGCCAATTCGTGAAGAATGTCAGACGCCGGTGTAATCGGATAAGACCCGTAAAAGAGTGTTCTGCCGGCGAGTTCGGCGGCGGTGACGAAACCGATCGCGGTGGCTTCGTTCCCGGTAATCTTCCGATAACGTCCCGGAGCAATGACGGCCTTTTTGATCTTGTAATGAGTGGTAAATACTTCTGTTGTCTCTGCGAAGTTATAGCCCGTCTTCAGCGCGACTTCGTTAGCTTTCGCCAACTCGGGATTCTTTCTGAACTTCGCGTTGATCCAATTCAACGTCGGTTCGAGCGGACGGTCATACAACCAATAAAGAACCCCGAGCGCGAAGAAGTTCTTGCAGCGGGCCATCTCTTTGCGCGACAACTCGACGGCACCCTTGAGCGCATTCATGTTGAGAGTCGAGATTGGTAGCGTATGGACGCGATAACCGGAGAGCGCACCGTCTTCGAGCGGGTTCGAGTGATAGGCTGCGCGCTCCAGGTTTTCTTTCGTGAACTCATCAGAATTGATGATTATTGTCCCGCCTTCTTCCAGGTCCGCTAGATTAACTTTCAAAGCCGCGGGATTCATCGCGACCAGGACGTTCGGCTGATCACCGGGAGTCCTGATGTCGTGATTAGAGAAGTTCAATTGAAAACCGCTCACGCCCGGAAGACTACCCGCAGGAGCCCGAATCTCAGCGGGAAAATCCGGCAGCGTGGAGATGTCGTTACCGACGATTGCGGACGTGTTTGTGAACTGGGTACCCGTCAACTGCATGCCGTCACCCGAGTCGCCGGCGAAACGGATTGTGACAGTGTCGAGTTCCTCGAGTTGCTTGTCGAATGTTTCGACAGGTGGTTCCAAAACTGCGCTCATTAGTGCTCCGTATTTTAGATTTTAGATTTTAGGTTTGCGATTACCGTTTGCCGCGTGCGTAAGAAAACCAAAGATCGCAACTCAAAAATCGAAAATGCCATCACCCTCCATCAACCGTATCCATCACCTGGGCCGGAACTGGGGGCAGATTCATTGTTGCTTTCGGGTAACACTCCGCCAGATAGGTAATGATATCGAAGACTGATATCGATCCGACTAGTTCGCCGTTCTTCACCAGCGGAATGTTTCGAAAGCTTCTGTCATTCATCAGCTTCACTGCATCCCCGACGGTTGCGTGCGTCGAAAGCGTCTGAACCGCCGGCTGCATCCATTTCGAAATCGGAGTATCCAGGTCGACCGGTTGTCCGACTATTTTCGTGAGCAGATCGCGCTCAGTAAAGATTCCGGCGACCCGGCCATCGTCGGAAACGATAACGCAGCCGCCTTCATCATTTTTCATGGCTTCGATAGCTTGTGCCAGCGGGGTGAATGGCGACACGGCAACGTAATCGTCGGTGGGCAGCACACGCACTCGTTGATTGCGCGCGTCGAGCGCATCTCTTGACTGTGAGTTGCGCTTCCGCAGATCCAATTCTTCAGTTTTCTGTTCTTCGTCAGCCATCCGTCCGCATTGTAACTTAAAGCGCTCTTTCATCGAAAAAGCGGGACATCTTATCACAGGGAACGAGTGTTCCAATGTGATCGTCGGCACAACTTGGCGGGGTGAAATCGTCAGTGACCAACCATCTCGATTGCCATCACCGTGAGGTCGTCGGTCACCGGCCTGCCTTCGGCGAAAAGGTGCGCGTCGTCAAGCACTTGCTTGACGAGCAACGCAGTCGGCGAATCGTGGAATTGGTTAAGAATTAGTTGCAGTCGGTCCTTGCCATATTCGACGTCGTTGCGGTTTCGCGTCTCCGAAAGACCATCCGTGTATAACAGCAGCCGGTCGCCTTTGCTTGTCGAAACCCTTGTTGACTCATATCGCTCACCGCAGAACATGCCCAGGGGCAAGCCAGTCGCAGGTATTGGCGTGACCTTACCATCATGAAGATGGAGCGGCGCCAGATGGCCGGCATTACAAATTTCGATGTCGCCGTGCTGCTCAGCCTTTCCGCAAACAAGGGTCGCATAGTAAGGGCGGATGGTGGTTTCGGCAAATACACCGTTGGCGCGTTCGACCAATTTGCTAACGCTCAGGCCTGTGCCGATCAAACTGCGGAAGATCGCGTGCAGACGATTCATCAGCAGCGATGCCGCGATCCCTTTTCCCGAAACGTCCCCGATCATGAAGTACAAATCCCCGGTCTCCGTCGCGATTAGATCACAGTAGTCCCCACTCACCAGCCCGGCGGGTTGATAGTGATAAGCGACTTCCCATCCGTTGAATTTGAGATTTTGCTTCGGCAGAGACTCGCCCTGGATGAGCCATGCGCGATCGAGATCGCGCTCCAGTTCCTCCAACTGCTGTGGCGTCAGACAGCCGAGGCAAAATCGTGCCAGCGGATCAGCAGTCATTCCGGCCTGTCCGATTAAATCGTGACATACCTGGCACACGCCATATGACTCGGGCTTGCTCAGACTGTCGATCGCCGCCTGCACTTCACGGATCAGCGATCCGAGTTGCGCTTCCCCGTTTGAAGTATTGACAGTGGTCTCAAGACGCTGTCGCCAACTGATTAATTCGGTTCGAAGATCGGTAGCTCGTGCTTGAATAACGGCGCTCATTTTTTGCTTCCCCAATAGCTCGTTTGGACATGAAAAGATGTTGATAATTATACGCTCTTTCGCTCTTCAGAGTTCGATTTCGCAAGGTATTTTAGGCCTCGTTTTGGCCCGATTTCTATCCGAATTTTGGAGTGAATTTTTGAGTTAAATTGCCGTTGCGGATCGAGGTTTCTGGCGCAGCCGCTCAACTGTTTCAGGCAGTATATTTAGCAGCTCTTTGATGTCTTCTTTGGTGTTGTAGCGACTGAGTGAAAAGCGAATTGAGCCGAGCGCGAACGAGCGGGGAATCTTCATCGCGGCAAGAACCGGCGAAACGTCAGCCGAGTCTGCATGACACGCGGAACCCGTCGAAACGCAGATGCCTGCGCTGTCCAGGGCCGCCACCAAGTCAGGACCCAGGATTCCTTCAAAAGACATGTTGGTGGTGTTTGGAAGTCGCTTCTCGGAATCCGTCGTGCCGTTAACCTTTGTTTCGCCGATTGACTCCAGGATATTGCTTACCATGCGATCGCGCAGTGAGCGAACGCGTTCGTGCCCGTCGAATTCTTTTGCGAGCGCGCTCGCAGATCCGAGTGCGACAAGGTTTGGCACGGCTTCAGTTCCTGACCGGCGTCCTTGCTCTTGTCCGCCGCCGATAATGAACGGCGGCAGTTTTATTCCGTTGCGCACATACAAGGCGCCGACGCCCTTTGGCGCATGAAACTTGTGACCGGAAATCGAAAACAGATCGACCGGCCAGTTGTGCAAATCGAGCCGAATCTTTCCGACGGCCTGGACACCGTCGACGTGAAAGACCGCGTCGGAGTGCTCGCGAACGATCTTTCCAATCTCTTCAATCGGAAACAGCACACCAGTTTCATTATTCGCCAGCATGATGGAAACAATCCCGGTGTCGCGTCGCAAGGCCTTTCGCAAATCATTAAGGTCGATGTGGCCTTGTTCGTCGACGTCTAGCCAGGTTACTTCGCAGCCGATCTCGGCAAGATGCTCGCAGAGTTTGCGCACCGCTTCATGTTCGACGCGTGTCGTGATGATGTGTCGGCGATTTGGGTTCTGCTCGAGAAAGCCACCAATCGCCCAGTTGTTCGATTCAGACCCGCAGGAAGTGAACACGATTTCGCTGGGCAATCGCGCGCCAAGTAACTCGGCGACTTGCCGACGGGCAGTTTCGACGGCCGCCCGCGACTCGCGGCCGAGGGCGTGGCCCGATGAGGGGTTGCCATAGTGCGTCGTGAGAAACGGACGCATTGCCTCGAATACTTCGGGGGCGACTTGCGTCGTCGCATTGTTGTCGAGATAAATCATTGATTGAACTGCGCAGTATAACCGATACTCTGCGCTTGCCGGGTGCCGCTGAATGAGAGCGGTGCTCATCCATCCTGAATGCTGGCTATCGTCTATTTGGTCGCTGCCACATACTTCGGAGATCTAATCTGCCGTCGGTTCTTTCGCTTTAACTCAATTCAACATCGCGTTGCGGTCGGTTTTTTGGTCGGGCTTTTACTGTCCACCTGGATCGTTTTTCTCAGCGCAGTGCTGTTTCATCGAACCAGCCAGCCTTTGATTGCGGGGAATCTCGTCTTTCTTGTGCT
>Ga0207689_10000866_pt1 | contig 29214 bp, 26 predicted proteins | sample KBSMisM52_FD_184312 | JGI IMG/M metagenome (GOLD analysis project Ga0207689, IMG submission 184312) | Miscanthus rhizosphere microbial communities from Kellogg Biological Station, Michigan, USA - KBS Miscanthus M5-2 (SPAdes) (version 2) | ecosystem: Host-associated > Plants > Roots >...
CATTTTGGCCGCGTCCGGTGGCAACAAGACTGAGAGTGCACGGATTCTTGGAATCAGTCGCAAGAACCTGTACGAGAAAATTGCGAGGTATAAGCTCAACGGTTGACGGACTAGTCGATGCGCTTTCGGATTATTTGGACCGGCAAGACTCGTGATCCTCGACTACGAGCACTAATCGACGATTACTCTGAGCGACTATCTCATTTCGTGCGTTGCGAAGTGACGGAATTGAAGGAGTCGGGGAGTGAAGACAAGGCGGGCATCGATAGGGATACAAAGCGCATCTCAGACGCGCTCCGCCCTGGCGCCGTAACGGTTCTTTTGGATCCAGAGGGTACAGAGTGGACGTCTCAACAGGTGGCTGAGCAAGTCAAAGGTTGGGAAGGAAGTGGGATCAAGGAAGTCGCGTTTGTGATTGGTGGGCCGCGTGGGGTGTCACCAGATTTTGTGACACGAGTAAACAAACGTTGGTCGCTGTCGCGGTTGACGTTAACTCACGAAATGGCGCGCGTATTGTTAATCGAACAGTTGTATCGCGCCTACACAATTGTTCACGGGTTACCGTATCAAAAGTAAAGACTCCGATAATTATCAAGTAGGGTGGAGGACGAAGACGAATAATGGATAAGAGGCGAACAAAAGTTTTCCGCGATAAGTTGCTGGGCCGTCGCGAAGGCCTGGTTGGTCAAGTACAAGCAGCGGAATTATATAGTCGCGAACGAGACGCCGAGGCAACGCAGGACCCAGCTGATATGGCTGCGAATGCCTACACCAAAGAATTGCTGGTATCGATGTCAGACAATGATCGACAGTTGCTGAATCTAATCGATGAGGCTCTCGAAAGAATTGAAACGACCGGTTACGGCAAATGCGTGCATTGTGGCGAAGCTCTTCCGGAGAAGAGATTGGAAGCAGTGCCTTGGGCTCGCCACTGCGTTCGCTGTCAGGATTTGCACGAACGAGGGTTATTGGGTGAGGACGAAGATTAGAATTTAGACGCTAAGTTGACATTATCACGGCCTCCTGAGAATCTCAGGAGGCCGTTGATTTTTTGGTGATCACCGCTTCCGATGTTCCTCACGCAGACTACCAGCCATGTGTTGGATGCCTTACTCGCGCTTGCGTATCCGCAGGCTTGTGCAATTTGTAACCACAGCATTGAGAATCGATCTCTTGCTCCAGCCTGCTACGATTGTTGGCGTGCAACCCGAGTCTTTACTGGCGCGGAAGCGATGTGCTCGAAATGCGGCGTGCTCGCGCGAGACTCAAGACAGTATCAGCGCGACGAGATTCACTGCCGCCGTTGTGATTCGCAAATATTCAGCGCGGCACGTGCATGTGGTCTTTATGAAGGCGCACTACGGGAGTCGGTACTTCTGCTAAAAAGGCAACCTCATCTGTCGTCGCACCTCCGCTCGCTTCTCGTTGGAGCGGCCCAACGTGCTCCTCTGAATGCGGCTAATCGGATTATCCCAGTGCCTTTGCATTCCGAGAAAGAGGAGCGACGAGGGTTTAACCAAGCGTCACTAATCGCTCATGGACTCGCCTCTTCGCTTGGAGTAATGGTCGACGAATCTAGCCTCGTTCGAGTTATGGGAACTGACAAATACCGAGCCGGCCTTGATGCCAAGGGACGACTCGAAACCGTCGCCGATGCTTTTAGTGTTCGGTTTCCGAGGCTGATTGAGGGAGAGGAGGTGCTGCTGATTGACGATGTCTTCACAACTGGAGCAACCGCTTCAAGTTGTGCGGCTGCACTATTTTCGGCGGGGGCCAAGTCAGTCTTTGTGCTCACAATTGCCCGACCTGCATGAGCCTGGTGGCGAAAAATAGGCAATGAATCGCCGTGGTGGCGCATCTCAAGTTAAGCCAAATGCAACATAATTTTGACACTATCTTTCAGCGTCGCGTAATATCACGGTCAGTATGAATGGCAGAGTTTTAGTGCTAAATACTTCGTTCGAGCCTATCAACGTGTGCACCGAACGGCGCGCGGTGGTTATGATTTTCAAAGGGGTTGCAAGGGTAGAAGAGCATAACGGACACATGCTTCATTCTCAGAAGTTGTCGATTCATGCACCCTCGGTGATTCGATTAACCGAGTACATTCACATCCCGTTCGAGCGAAGGTCTTTGTCACGAAAAAACATCCTCCTACGCGATCATTCCACCTGTCAGTATTGTGGCAGGCAGTATGCCCCTTCGGAACTTACCCTTGACCATGTGCTTCCTCGCTCGCGCGGAGGGGAGTCGGCGTGGGATAATCTAGTCGCCTGTTGTAAGCGATGCAATCATAAGAAGGGTAGTCGCACACCCGAAGAGTCTGGTATGCACTTGTCGCGGAGACCTCGAGGGTTTTCATTGCACGTTAACCGCCAGATCATGCGTTACCTCGGACGTGCCGACGAGACTTGGCGAAAGTATCTTTTCTACGAATCAGACAACGGCGATTAGCTTAAGGGCTGTTAACCGAAATGAGGAAAATATGAGTCAGACAATGTTGGCCATCGGAGGTTTAGGAACTCCGGAGATTGTAGTTATCGCGATCGTGATCTTTCTGCTCTTTGGCGCTACCCGCTTGCCCCAGTTGGCGAAGGCCCTCGGACAAAGTAAACGAGCATTCAAGGAAGGCTTGGATGATGGCGAAAGAGAAGGGCGCAAAGATCTCGAGAAGTAAGCGAGACGAACAAAGTTTCGGGTCAGTGAGTGTGAGTCTTTCGGCCTACCACTAAAGTCGCTTTCACGGAGAGAGCAAATTCTGCCTCATGCCTCTCCTCATTGATTAGACTAGTTAATTCCTTCATCAACAAACCTCTCGACTCCTCTGGTAAGGTTGCCAGCCAGTTTTGCATCAAGAATTCGGCAACCAGAGGAGAGTTCAAAAACTGCTCGCCCGAGTTGAAGTCGAACTCTTCAAGATTTGTCCACGACTCGACGTCTGTTAGACCCTCATCGTCAGCGAGCTGTTCTACATCGGAGACTGCCGGCAGATCGAGAATTAGATGCTCCACGTCAGCCTCGTGGTCGATCAACCCGGTGTTGTGTAACGCCTCCCAATAAATCGAGAAGAATTCACCGAAGCTGGACAGGGTAGGCAGGGTTATTGCGACCTGTGCACCTGGTGCCGCCACGCGGACCATTTCTGAAAACATTCTCATTGCACGTTGTTGAGTGAGCAATGAAGCATTTCCGATAACAAAATCATAAGCGTTGTCAGGAAGGTGGAGCTGGTCTAATCGTGCGAGTTGAAACTGAACTGGGTCTTTGGTCGCAATGGCTTTCGCCCTTGCTAGTTCTACACACTCCTCGTTCTCATCCAGGCAGAGAATTTCAACCTTGTCGCCGCCGCTGCGTTCATGAAGGGCTAACGCGTGACCGCCGGTACCGGCAGAAAGATAGAGCACCTTCCCCTCCTTCGGGAGTGTGACATGTTTGTCGATCAGCTCTGCGAATCGTTCACCCCAGTCTGGCGCGATGAACAGGTCGTATAAGAAGGCTAACTCTTTGTCGGTTTTCTGAGTACTCATTGAAAGGCAGTCTCACCCCTCGTTCGTTGGTGGTTCAAAATAATTCCTACCTCGTAGCTTTTCAGGTAAACATTCCATTTCGTCACGCGCTGCGGGATCTTCATGAACGTAGCGGTAGTCCTTACCGTATCCCACCTGTTTCATTAAAGGCGTCGCCGCATTTCTCAGATGCATGGGCACGGGTTCACGAGCCGTCTCAGCCGCATCGAGTGCAGCTGCGAAATATGCCTTCTTAATCGCATTCGATTTAGGCGCCCGCGCAAGATAGATTGTCGCTTGAGACAATGGAAAGAGTCCTTCAGGTAGTCCAATGAGCTGTACGATGTCGGCGGCGGCTGCCGCCTGGACCATGGCCTGAGGATCTGCAAGACCAATATCTTCAGAAGCCAGGATGCATAAGCGTCTCGCTATGAACACCGGATCCGCGCCACCCTCAATCATTCTAGCTAACCAATACAACGATGCATCAACGTCCGAATTGCGAAGCGACTTAATCAGGGCCGACGCCAGGTTGTAATGTTCTTCGCCTCCCTTGTCGTAAGCGTAGTGGGCGCGGCCGAGTGCTTCAATTACAGTCTGCTCAGTGATGATTCGAATCCCTTCTTCGTTGGGATTTGTTGATTCAACTGCAGCGTCGAGTGCGGTCAGAGCGACACGAGCATCACCAGCAGCTGAGTGTGCCAGTCGGTCGAGGAGGGTGTCAGAGACTTCAGCTCTATAGCCTGCGAGTCCACGTTCCTCATCAACTAGAGCGTTTTGCAGAATTGTCTTTAGTTCTGATTCGGACAACTGGTTGAGCACGACTACACGACTTCGGGATAGCAAAGCACCGTTCACTTCGAACGAGGGATTCTCCGTCGTTGCACCAATCAGGGTGACAGTTCCGTTCTCAACCGCGGGCAACAGCGCGTCTTGTTGCGCTTTGTTGAAGCGATGGATTTCATCAATGAAGAGCAGAGTGCGCTTGCCGTAGTTCGCCTCTTTGCGTGCTTCCTGAATCGCTTCACGCAGATCTTTCACGCCGGAAAAAACCGCCGACAATGGAACAAAACGAAGCCCACTGTTCTCGGCCAGCAAACGAGCAAGTGTTGTTTTGCCGGTGCCTGGCGCTCCCCAAAGAATCATCGAGGGAAGTGAACCGCCACCATCCAGGAGCCGACGCAGCAGACGGCCTTCACCTACAAGGTGACTTTGGCCCACGAACTCTGGAAGGGAACGAGGACGCATGCGGTCCGCAAGCGGAGCTCCCGCAGGCGCCTTTTCCTGGGCGACATTAGTGCCAAATAGACTTCTTGATTCCCAACGGTCCATAAGCGTATGAATGTATGTATAATTATCCCCGAAATAGGTTAAACGCGCGACTGTGGTTTTCGGAAAGCTTCGACTGAGAACGGTACCATTTCTCGGGGGATTTATGCGAAATCTTCAACGGAACGCCTTCGCTGGGATCTTCGTATACCTCGCTGCGGACGATAGAACCGACAAACTTGGGGGCTGAAAAGAGCGGAGAAAAAGCGATGAGAGAAGCAAAAGATGTTTTGAGAGTAGTGGGAATGATCCTTCTTGGATTATTTGTTTTTACCGTCGGTGTTCCGCTGGTGCTAAAAGTGGCTGGCTTAACCTTGGGCATTATCGGTGTCTTGATTGGCTTGGCGATTCTGCTGATAAAAGTCGCGGTAGTTTTGGCGATTGGCTATTTGATACTCGTAGGCATTCGTGCCCTGCTGCGCTAAAGCTTGGGGGCAATCGAGAACCAATCTCAATCGATTGCCCCAGCCTCGGACACCTCACGTAATCATCCTAAAACCCGAATCCATTCTATTGACTTATAAAATAGGTCTGTACGATCATCCGTCTACGAATTACTCAACCTCACTTGGAAGGAAGATGAATGATGAACAGCGAACATCGACTAGACCGAATGGAGCAACTCCTTAGACTACTCATTGGAGCAGGGAAGCGTGGGAGAACGCGTCTGAATGACCTCGATGAGAGGATAAAGATGCTGATCAATGCTCAGATGGTAACTGAAGATCAATTGCGTGAGATGAACGAGCAGTCAAAAGCAATCCGCGAGGAGTCAAGGACAATGCGTGACGATCTTGACCGTCGGTCTCGTGAAGTCTTTGAACTGTTCCGACTGACTGATGAAAAGATCGCGCGACTCACAGAAGCACAAAGGTTCTCCGACAAAAGGCTAAGCACCTTGATTGAGCGAATTGGAAGTCAGTAGATCTGGAGATCAATCTAAGTTCGATTCTTGGTAGAAAGCCTCACCAACTTCAAATATAAGGTTGTCGTTCAGGAGAATGAGAACTCAAACGAGCCGTCCTAAACATTAAATCGAAAGTTAACGATATCGCCTTCCTGCATGATGTAGTCTTTTCCTTCCAATCGCAGTAACCCTTTGTCTCTCGCCGCCGCGTATGAACCGGCACTGATCAAATTTTCATAACTGACGATCTCGGCACGTATGAATCCGCGCTCAATGTCCGAGTGAATCGTTCCGGCCGCATTTTGAGCGCGCGTGCCTTGCGGAATCGTCCACGCTCGAACTTCCTTTTCGCCGGCTGTTAGAAACGACATCAAACCGAGAAGGTGATAGGCGCCTTTGATTAAACGATCGACGCCGCTCGTTGAAACACCAAGATGCCCCAGGTAATCCAGTCGCTCCCCGGGAGGCAAGGCCACCAACTCAGCTTCCAGTTGTGCGCAGATTATGACGCATTCGGCAGATTCCTTCTCAGCAATGTCTCGGACAGTCTTAACCATTGCATTGTCTTCAGGCTCCGCCAGTGTCGCTTCGTCGACGTTAGCCGCAAAGATTGTTGGCTTGGTTGTTAGCAAAAAGAAGTTGCGCGCAACGGCACGCTCATCGTCAGTTAGTTCAACCGTTCTTGCCGACCGACCGGCTTCGAGTGCTGGTTGAATTTTCTCAAGCACATCCATTTCGGCGCGCGCAGTCTTGTCTCCGCTTTTTAGACTCTTCTGAGCTTTTTCTCGTCGACGTTCGACCGTGGACAGATCCGCGAGCGCGAGCTCAATCTGGATCGTGTCAATATCACGCGCCGGATCGACACCGCCTTCGACGTGAATAACACCTTCATCCTCGAAACAGCGAACAACTTGCACCACGGTGTCAGTTTCGCGAATGTTTGCCAGGAACTGGTTACCCAGTCCTTCACCTTTTGATGCACCGCGAACCAATCCTGCAATGTCGAGAAACTCGACGGTTGCCGGTACGATCACCTGGGTCTTTACAAGGCGAGCAAGAGGTTCCAATCGTTCATCAGGAACTGAAACTACTCCGACGTTTGGCTCGATTGTCGCGAATGGATAATTTGCTGCTAACGCAGAACTCTGCGCAGTCAATGCGTTGAATAAAGTTGATTTGCCCACATTGGGCAGACCAACAATGCCTGCTCGTAACATTTGTTTTCCTCTTGTGACAGAAACTAACTTATTACCTTGATGGATGCAAAAGAGCGCGATGTTGAGTGCTGCCCTCTACGATCACGGGCCTTTTGGTCGTAACCTATAATTACTCGTGCACGATTGAGGTGTTTTCGATTACGTTATCAGCGCTCGACGAACTTCGGCAAAACGCGCTACTCACAGTTCAGTTAAATCATGGCTTCCTTAGCTTTGGCCTTGCTCGTTATTTTTAGCGGCACCCTGGCGACCTATCTCTATGACGACGACGCGCCATTTCAGGCGCGGTTGTGTAGCGGGGCGTGTTTGGGGATCACCGCCTTAAGTCTTCTTGGTTTCGTTTTCTCATCTTTGCTTGGTTTAACTGGAACCACAGTTTTGTTGTCCGCGCTGGTTTGCTCGCTACCACTGGCGCTGCTCGCAAAAGAAACCTATTCGGTTCAATTCCAAAAAGATCTTAGCGGTGTCTCACAAACAATTCGTAGGCTCACTTCAAAGCCCGATGCCGTCTCGATCGGCTACGTTGTGTTCTATGTGGTTACGGCGTTAGTTCTGTGGCAAGTGTTTAGTAAAGCGATGATTCAGGATTCGGAAGGAGTCAGTACAGGGCTGCTAAATAACTTTGGAGATCTTCCTTTCCACTTGAGCGTTATTACGGGCTTTGCTTATGGCAACAATTTCCCGCCGGAAGATCCGACGTACGCAGGGGTAAGGTTTACCTATCCGTTCTTGTCAGACTTCGCGTCAGCAATGTTCGTTCGAACTGGTTCTGATTTGCGAGAGTCAATGTTTATTGAAAACTTTATTCTCGCAATTTCCTTTGTCGGTTTGTTACACCGTTGGGCGTTGGTAATGCTGCGCGATCGACTCGCCGCGATCATCACTCCGTTGTTGGTTCTTCTTAATGGCGGGTTTGGATGGCTTCTTCTCTTTGACAAAGCGAACTCGGACGACAACGGCCTACTAGGTGTGTTTAGCAATCTGCCACCTTCGTTCACGGTTATTCCTGAGACGACCTGGCGTTGGGGAAATGCAATCTCTGCACTCTTGATCCCGCAGCGTGGCTTCTTAATGGGGTTACCGCTGGCAGTTATTGTTTTCACTCAGTGGTGGCTGGCCGAGAATCCACAGCCGTCTGGAGAAACTGAAGGTAAGAAGACGGACCTGCGGAGATCACGCAAGGCAAAGGTTCACGCTCAAGAAGTTCAAAGTGAGTCGTCTTTCCTCTCTAACGTTGCAGTTCGTCGCATGATTGGGGCCGGTGTGGTTGCCGGTCTGTTGCCACTGGCGCATGCTCACAGCTTTGTTGTCGTGATGGCCATGGGAGGGTGTTTGGCACTGATTCAAAGGCGGTGGCGAGACTGGATTGTTTTCTTTCTTGTCGCCTCGCTCATTGCGCTACCTCAACTCTGGTGGTCCACCTCTCACACTGCGGTTAATGCTCGCAGTTTCTTCGCATTTGAAATAGGTTGGGATCGAGGTAAAGACAATCCGATTTGGTTTTGGTTTAAGAACACCGGTCTATTTATCCCGTTGATTTTTGTCGCGCTGCTCTTCCGCAGTAAAGACTACTTAATTAATAAGCGCCTTTTGTTTTTCTACCTGCCATTCACACTCTGCTTCATCGTTCCAAACTTTCTGAAAATGGCACCGTGGATTTGGGATAACATCAAAGTACTGTTCTATTGGTGGGTGGCATCAGCGCCAATCGTTGCCTTGCTGTTATCGCGCTTGTGGAAAGACACCATCATTCGCCGAACGGCTGCGATTGTGTTATTCGCTTCTCTGACTTTAGCGGGAGCGCTCGATGTAGCGGGCATAGCACTGCGTTCTGTAAAGTATGGAATCTTTGACGTGGCAGGTGTGCGTTTTGCTGAACTCGTAAAACTGAAGACACCTCCGCGCGCTTTGATTGTTCATGCGGCTGTACACAACGAGCCGGTGTTTTTGACTGGCCGCAAATCGTTAATGGGCTACCCAGGACACATCTGGACACATGGGTTGGAGTTTGCTCAGCGAGAAAGTGATATCAAGAGAATCTATTCTGGAGCGGCGGGTGCTGATCAGCTTTTGAAGGCCTACGACATCGACTACGCCGTCGTTGGTCCTTTGGAAAGACTCGTTATGCCGGTTAACGAACAGTTCTTTTCCCACTACGAAAAAGTCGGAGATGTTGGTGGCTACCAGCTCTACAAAATCAAACGTTAATAAGTCTCGCACCGGTTCGACCTCTTTTTCTAAGGTGCCAGGGCGATTCGACTTGAGTGCTCAAGGAGTGCCAGATGTTTCAGAACAAACCTGGCGAATAGGCTCGATCGCGATTTTATGCCTCTCTGCGATATTGCGTCTTTATAACCTTAGTCTAGTTCCGCTCCATCACGATGAAGGTGTTAACGGGAATTTTCTCCTCACGCTGGTTCGTGACGGCCGTTACCATTACGACCCGGCGAATTACCACGGACCCACTCTTTATTACCTGAGCGCGATTATTCCCTGGATTACCAAGCTGCTATTTGGTACCACCGCCCGAGATACCTACGGATTAACGACATTTACTATTAGATTGGTTCCGGCTGCGTTTGGCATCGCTACCATCGTCCTGGTGTTTTCGTTGAGACGACGATTGGGAACCGTTGCAACTTTGAGCGCCGGCTTTCTTCTAGCTATCTCGCCGGGAGCTGTCTATTTATCTCGTTACTTTATTCACGAGACGCTTTTTGTTTTCTTCACGCTCGGAATTGTGGTTGCTGCTCTGAAGTTTCACGAAAGCCGAAACCCAACCTATTTGCTTTTGGCATCCGCCTCCGCCGCGATGCTTTTTGCCACCAAAGAGACAGCAATGATCTCGGGCGGTGTTTTGTTGATCGCCCTGGCGTCGACGTTGGTTTATCAGCGAGTGCTAGGTTTCTCCGGCGGCCGACGACGCTCGGCGAAGGATTCTGTCGAACGTGGGTCTTTCCTAGCTGAGCTTGGCGGTGGTACATCCCTGTCTCTTTGGATTGCCCTGGCTGTTTTGGTGTTCGTCGCAATCTACGTCTTTTTCTATTCTTCGTTTTTCACTAACTATCCAAAAGGTGTTTACGATTCACTCAAGACTTTTGAAGTATGGACAAAGACTGGACAACAAGCTCACGTCCATCCACCTGAGACCTATTTGACTTGGCTCATCAAGCAGGAATCGGCACTGTTGTTCCTTGGCGCGATCGGTGCCGTGTTCGTCATCTTCAAGCCGAAAAACTCGTTCGCCTTGTTCAGTGCATTGTGGGCATTTGGCTTAATTGCGGCCTACTCGTTAGTACCATATAAGACGCCTTGGCTGGATCTGAATTTCATTTTGCCTTTGGCGCTCATTTCCGGTTACGCCGTCCAGCGTCTTTACGAATTGGAGAAGGGGCAATTGAGGCTGCCTGTGGCCATTCTGGTGGTCGCCGGCTTGATTGGCCTATACCAGACGATAGATCTGAACTTTTTCAACTATGACAACGACGATGTCTACTATGTTTATGTCTATGCCCATACCAAGCGAGGAACAAAGGATCTCGTCGATGAAATAGAGAAGTTTGCGAGCCAGGGAAATGAAGGCGGAAAAACAGGGATAACCATTGTTTCACCTGACTATTGGCCTTTACCCTGGTATTTGCGCAACTACAGCCGGGTTGGATACTACGGGCGGATGAGCCCTTCTACTGAACCGCTAATAATTGCTTCAGAGACCCAGCGGGCAGAGGTGGAATCCACCTTCGGGGACCGCTACCAGCAGATTATCTCGAAGGAGCCGGGCGGGGTATTCTCACTGCGGCCAGGAGTCAATCTGTTGCTCTACGCCAGACGATCAGGTGTTCCTCAATAGCCAAAGTCTAAACTTCGGTTAATCCCCAAAAATTTAAGCGAACAAACTAACTTTGCTTCTGACTTCATTAAGGGAAGCTAAGTTCAGGTTCTGGTTGACATTCTAAGCGCCTCCCACTTATATTGACCACCCGTACACACATCCCCTCGAAGCCAACTGTTCTGGTTAAGAGGCCGGCCCAAAAAGAGCAATTTAGCAGCGCATGTTCAAACTTCAACGTCTGGAAATTACCGGTTTTAAATCCTTCGCCGACTACACACAAGTACTCTTCACCGGAGATGGCATAACTGCCATTGTTGGCCCTAACGGCTGCGGCAAAAGTAACGTTGCCGACGCAATCGCCTGGGTTTTAGGTGAACAGCGTATTAAACACCTGCGCGGCGGCGAAATGAAGGACGTCATCTTCCAGGGATCTCGGAATCGTCAGCCCAGTGGAATGGCTGAGGTCGTAATGCACCTGGTCCGAGATGAGACGAGCGAAGAAGAACCAGACATCGAAGATATCGACTCCACGCTGGAACAAATCGACCATCAACTGGTGAATCTGGACGCGATTCTGCCGCAGGAAGCGGTTCAGGCCGAGACGCCGGTATTGGAAGTTTCCGCTGAACCAGCAAGCGAACAGATTGCTCCCGAAGGCGAACCCACAGTGGCTTCCACCGATATCGCCGTGGTCGCTACTCAGCCTTCCCAGCCGAAAATCGCGACTAAGCGTCATTGGCGACGTCGCAATCTGGCTCTGGAATTTGCTCCTGGTGAGGCTGTTTCAGTCACACGTAGGCTTTACCGGTCGGGCGAGAGCGAATACCTGCTTAACGATAAAATTTGCCGCCTTCGTGATATCCAGGATTTGTTTTCAGGTACAGGCTTAGCAGGTGGTCACTACGCAATCATCGAACAGGGTCGCATCGGTCAGATACTTTCTGCGAAGCCGATGGATCGCCGCACAATCATTGAGGAAGCGGCCGGAATTACAAAATTTCGCGTCCGACAACGCGCAACCGAGGCCCGCCTCGACTCGGCTCGTTCAAATCTTTCACGTATCTCCGACATCGTTTCTGAGATTGATCGCCAGGTAAATAGTCTGCGCAGACAGGCGGCAAAGGCTCGTCGCTATGGAGTCTTGCGCGAGGAACTGCGGGAACTCCTTCGACAGGTTTATGTGGCCGAAGACAAAAAGCTGACGACTGTTCTCGAGGAGACCAGGACGAAGTTGTCTGAGATTGCTGAGCTGGAATTGGGAATTGCTGAAGAGCTCGCAAGACGTGAGGACGAAGCCAAGTCAGCAACTCAAGAAGCCAGAACCTTTGAAGACGAACTTACAACCGCCCGCGCAGCTGCCGCCGAAGCCGTTCTCCAACGCGACCGGCAAGCTCGCGAATGTTTGTATCAGCAGGAGCAGTTCGCCGACCTCGAAAAGCGCAAATCAGAAGTTAGCGCGGAAATCGATGCTCTAACGGCGCGCCTTATTCTGATTGAGGCGGAATGCCGTCGACTTCAGGAAGAAGACGCGAGACTACGCGAGGAATCGGATCAGAGCGCCTTGTCGCTTCGAACGGCAGAAGAGGCCTACGCAGATCGGCTTTCTGCGGCCACAGCAGCTGAAGCTGAGATCGAAGGTGCACGTGCCGAACTGCTTTCGCAGACGGCAATGGCTGAGCGACTTCGTGAAATCGCTCGCCAGCTTGAAGGCACTCTCGAACGCCTGATGCAGCAAGCGGAAGGTTTGGCGCGCGAGGGAGAACGAGCGAACAGCCAACATGCTGAGCGTAAGCTCGAGGCTGAGCAATTCGCGCTGGAACTCGGCGATGCACGAGCCCGCGTAAACCGGCTACAGGCGGAGCGGGAAATAGCTGTTGATGCGGTCGTCCGCGGTCACGAAGCAGTTAGTGATACTGAGGCCGAACTAACTAGGGTCCGTGATGAGTTTTCTCGAGCTAGCCATCGGCTGGAAAGCCTACGAGAACTCGATAACCGCAGGGCCTACTATTCTCCCGCCGTCCAACTCGTATTTTCACCAAGCGAGACTCCGCGAGATTTTCACTTTATCGGAACCCTAGCTGATGCGCTGAATGTTGATGCAAAGTGGGAGCGCGCCGTTGAAGGAGTACTCGGATCCTCTTTACAGGCGATCGTTGTTCCAACTCCCGACGATGCCGTTCGGGCAGCGCAGTGGTTGCGCGAGAACAATGGCGGTCGAGCAAGTTTTCTGGTTGCGGGTCTACACGGCGGCAGTGAAGAGCTGGATACACTCACTTGCAAGCTTGAAGAACGCACAACCCTATCACTTAGCTTGACTGAGGACATCCGCGAAGACCTTCGAATTTGTGACATCCTCGGTGCGCCGCAACAACTGATTACAGTCCTCAAGCGCACGCTGCCGCAAAAAATGAATGCCCGGCTCAGTGTCAGTCTTGAAGACGCGATGCTGAAGTCTATTGCGACCGGCGAGATGTTTGTCACGCTCAATGGTGATTGGATTGCCAGTGGGCAGTTCGTCAACTCTGGAGATGCGCGGGCAGTTGAAGAAGGCGCAGGACTGCTTGCTTTCAAACGCGAACTTCGGGAACTCGAAACGCGATCAGAAGCTCTTGGTCGCGAAGTCGAAGTTTCCGGACTTGGTGCGAAGGGCGCGAGAGCTCGATTGGTCGAGTTGGAAGATGCTGTAGTCACGCTTAACGAAGCCATCGGCCGTGAAGAACGTGAGGCCATGACTCGGGAGTTGAATGCGTCAGGTCTTGATCAGGAAATCGACCGTACCGAACGTCACTTGCGCGTGGTCGCTCAAGATTTGAGCCGTGTCGAGGCAGAACGAATCGAAGTCAACGAAAGAAGAATACGCGCCTTGCAAGAAGCGGAAACAGCTGAAACCGCTCGAGAGGCCGCCGCTGATAATGTCATCAGAGCTTCGGCGATGCTGGCCGATATTAGGCGCGAGGCTGAAATTGAAAGCGAAGCGTTAGCTGGTCAACGTGCTACCGCCGCCGCAGCCGCAGAACGCCGTCGTGCGACGACTACTGAGGTCAGACGCATCGAGGGTGAACTCGCGGATTTTGCAGCTCGAGTTGAGCGCTACAGGTTTGATTTCGCGGAGATGTCCGGTCGCACCGACGACCTTAAACTTTCAATTGCGGACCTTGAACAGAAGGCGAGTTCAGTTGAAAGTGATCGTGCACGCGAAGAGCAGGAGATTGGTGGACTAACTGAGAAGCTACAGCAGGCTCGTCAGCGTGCCGATGCGTTCTCAGAAGAGCTCTCCGAATTGAATCGTCGCGCTGCTGAAGTGCGCGAGTTGCGTGCAGGACTGGACGTGCAGAAAGCCGAAGCTCAGGCACGTCAAACGTTCGTACGCGAAAACTGTCAGACCGAACTCAGCCAGTCGCTCGAAGATCTGGCGCGGGAAGTTGTGCTAGCTGACGACTTCGATTTTGAGACAAGTCATAAGCGCGTTGAAGAGTTGCGCACTCGCCTGGAAGGTTTCGGTGGCGTCAACATGATGGCGCTCGAAGAATTGGGCGAGGCGGAAGAGCGCCTGCTGTTCCTGACAGTACAACGACAAGACATTATCGACGGTATCTCATCGACGGAAGAGGCGCTCAGAGAAATTAAGAAACGATCGCGCGAGCGCTTCCGTCATGCGTTCGAACAGATCAATAAGAATTTCAGTGAACTGTTCCAGGAATTGTTTGGTGGTGGACGTGGCGAAATGAGTTTGATTGATGCCGACGACGTTTTAGAGTCGGGTATCGATGTGATTGCACAACCGCCGGGCAAGCGCTTGCAGAATGTTCTCTTGCTATCAGGCGGCGAGAAGGCGATGGCGGCGTTGGCCCTGGTCTTGGGCATCTTCCATTATCGACCCGCACCGTTCTGCCTCCTTGACGAAGTCGATGCTCCACTTGACGAAGCGAACGTTGGACGCTTTACTGATAAGGTCGTTCAGATGTCCGCCAACACGCAATTCATCGTTATCACGCATAACAAACGGACGATGGAGATGGCGCGCGCGCTGTATGGTGTGACGATGGAGGATGCGGGTGTTTCGAAGTTAGTATCGGTAAAGTTCGAGTGAAGAAGTATTCAATACTTAAGCAAGGGCTCCCCGCCGCGTTCATGGTTTTGAGCGCGGCGATTTTCACTTGGGCGCAGGAACCTTCCAGTGCCAAACAAAACATTCGTCCGGATAAGGTCGTAGCCCCGGCCGCAACCTCTACCCCGCCAAGTAATGGCTCGGTAAAGTATTCCTACGAATTCAACCAGCCCAAGTTTTACGTCAAGCACATCGTCTTTCAACACGACTCGAGTGGTCATGGAACGATCACTTTCGAACGACTGAATGAGGATGTTCCGGTGGTGGAGTCAGTGGAAATTTCACCGGCTGCGCTGACTCGCATTACCTCAGACTGGGCCGCTCTAAATTTTCTCGACTCTCAAGTCGACTACCAGGCTGATAAGGATTTTTCACACCTGGGAACGATGAAGCTCATAATGGAGCAAGGCGAACGAAAGCGTGTAGCAGAGTTTAATTGGACACACAATGACGCTGCCGCCGCGTTGGTCGCTGAGTATCGTCGTGTAACCGACCAGGCAATCCTGGTTTTCGATATATCGATTGCGCGCGAGAATCAGCCACTGAATGCTCCGAAACTGATGGAAGTGATGGAGTCGTTAATCAAGAGAAATGGCCTGTCGGATCCAAAGCAGTTAATCCCATTGCTTCGCGACATGAGCACTGACGAACACATCCCACTGATCGCCCGAAATCACGCACTCAGAATTATCAAACAGATCCAGAAGTAGAACACTTTGGAGTGCGGTGGCCTGGCACCGCTTTCGCACAACGTTTCCTTAGTCCAACCAGAATTACCAAAGCGGTGCCAGGCCACCGCACTCCAAAGTGACTACAGTTTCTCGTCACTGAGCTTGCAGAATTCAACCACACGGTTTTCTGCCCAGAAACGATCTTCAGTTGTATCCCGCGCCGAAATAAACGCGACGTGTCCACCCTTGGCCGTTCGGATCAAAAGCAGGTAAGGGTTATCTGTGAAGGCTTCTTGTCGTAGCGGCTCAAAAGGAATAAATGGGTCGTCTTCAGCATGAATGATTAGCGTTGGCACGCGAATCTGATCGACAACTCGCACACAACTCGATTTGAAGTAATAGTCGTCGGCATTTGCGAAGCCATTGGCAATTGAAGTGAAGCATTCGTCGAAGTCTTTAATCGTTTTGATCTCCGCCAGCTTCTTCAGATCATAAAGTTGCGGGAAGAGTCGATGCTTTGCTCGAATCCTGTTCTTCAGACTCCGCACGAAATTCTTGTGATAGAGCCAGTTCGAGCCTTTCAGAATCAGATTTGTGCTGGCTTCTAGATCGACTGAAGGTGAAACTACGGAAGCCGCGACGACTTCGGGTGGCGGGTTTTCACCGTACTCACCCAAAAGCTTCAAGACCATATTCCCACCAAGCGAAAATCCGATCGGAAAAAGACGCGTGAGGCCATCCTTCGAAATTAGTTCATCGATGACCTTTCGCAGATCCGCGCTCATACCACCGTGATAGAGCGTCGGTGTCAGATGTTCGCTACCGCCGCAGTTGCGATAGTTGACCCGAATCACATTGAATCCGGCGCGAAAAGCCTTCTCCGCGGTCGACCACATGTAGACAGAACTCGTGGAGCCTTCCATCCCATGCCAGATAACCACCGTTGAGTGGTCTTTTCTGTTTTGTTGCCAGCGACACTGCGCGAGAACCTGAACCCCGTCGTCGACTTGAAAGAGTCGCTCTTCATCATTAACCACGGTGGAACTTAAACGACGGCGGCGCGGCCACGCGTATGCACCCAGGGTTTGTGCGTGGGCTCCACTAAAAACAGGGTGAGATCTAAAAGACTTGCGTGAGAATGTGGCAGTCACCTCGGCGAAGAAAATACGGATGTTCTTAACTTCCTGACTTGCAGCTTGCGGATCAAGGGGCATGCGGATGTTAGTTCGTTAATTCAAGTACCACGTCAACCGTCAAGCCGGTACGGTCGATTTTGTTGTCCCACTTTAGATTTGGAACCGGCTTGTTTTGGGCGTTGCGCTCTAAAAACATCGTGCGGAGAATTTCATTCATTTGCTTTTGTGAAAACTCCATGGAGTAACCCTGATCGAAAATGTCACCAGTCTTCAGGGCCCAACGCTCATGCAGGCGCTTATCAACTGATTCCGAAAACCCCTTGGTTACGAAGTTCCCCATCCGAAACTGTGGTCCTTCACGAACGTCCATCTTGTAGCTGACGTTATGGGCAGCGTCATCAAAATTTGGAGTGCTGCGGATGCTGGCCAGCAGGTAGCCTTTGCGACCGTAGGCCTTTTGGATTTCTTTCGTGGCTTTGTCGAACTTGACTCCATTTACTGGCTGGCCTGCCGGCATGGCGAGCAACGCGTTCAACTCCTGTGCAGTTAGACCAGTTATCCCCGACCACTCCGCTTTGTCCCAGTTGTAAACCAGGCCTTCATCTATGGGAATCGTTAGATCCACACCTGCTTTGCAAGTCGCGCTTGCCTCGGGTTTCCCCTGAGGCGGAGCAAACGTAGCTTTCAGTTGACCTACTTGCCGATAGAGAGGAAATAGAGTGTTGACGGCAAACAGACTAACGAACTTGTTTGAGTAGTCGTTTCCGACAAGTGATTTCGAACTCTCAATCAACTTTGCTTCAGAGATATTATTTGCTCCCGGAAAGTGCAACGTGCATATAGGCATCGGGATTCCAGTCACACTGAAAACATGTTCCTGACTGGTACTCGCAGGATTATCCTGGGATGCCATGTACGAGACAGTTGCCTCGATCTGATTCTCGTGCAGGAAGCGTTGAAGTGACTTTGTGATTCGTTCAACGACGTCGCCATTATCAGGAGCGGTACCTGAGAACGACGGCACGTCGCGTTTTATAGCCGCAACCAAATCACCGTCTGAGAACCAAATAAAGTTATCGAAAATGACTCGCGACGTTGCGACTTTCGCCTCTTCAACAATAAACGTTATCGTTATCTGGTCGCCATTTGGCTTCGTGCGGTAGGCTACGTTTTTGAAGAAGCCGCTATCGACGAGTCTTTGGGCGGCGTTATCGAGCGCTGCTAGTTCAAACGGTTGGCCGACTTTCAACTCGGTCGTCGCAATAATCTCGTCGAGGGAGAGATTCTTCAGACCTTCAAATTCGATTTTCGCGATCTTGAAATTCTGTTGAGCCGCGGTTTGAAAACTGAGAGCCAGCAAAAGTGTTGAGAGCCAAGCGAACCCCTTAATGTAATTGTGCATTCGTCATTTCCTGTGAGAATTGGAGCAAGTTCGAGCGCAGAGAGTTTAGCCTAAGGTCGAAACTGCGAAAAGGTGAGTCAAAGAAAACCTTTATGACATCCACCAAGAATCGACTGTCGCGGCGCCAGATCATTCTTGATGCCTGGAAGAGGATCGACCGTGATTCTGCGGGCGCCGAGGAACTCAAAGTAATTCAGCAGGAGCTAAGGAAATTCCTTGGCACCGGCGGCGTCGAGAGCCCTGCAAGTTTGGCAAGAGTCCTCGCCGACGAGGGAATCAAACTTCGTCACCCAGAGGTCCTTCAAGCGGATTCGATGTGGCGGGAACGACGCCTGTATGAACTGTTCGGTCCTCGTGAGCTTCAGTTTGAAACGATTGCCTTGGGCATGGAGTCGCTGGCGAAGATTGAGGAACTATACGAGGAGTTGGAAACCGAGGACGATCAGGAAGGCATAAAGAACCTGTTGGAACTGGTTCGGGAACTAAAGGCCGACTTGAAACAAAGTCATTCTGAGATTGCGGTCGAAATTGTTGAATGGCTCACCGTCTGGTTCCAAAACCCGGCCATTTTTAGGGACTGGCTGTCGCTTCGGGTTAATTCGCCGGCGTTCCTTAAGAAATTTCCCAATGTCCGATAAGGTTCAGCTTGTCGTGATTCCTAGTCTAGGATCTCTTGCGCCGGTTAGGGTACTTTTTGACCGAGTGACGGCGACAAACTGATGTTTATCGGACATTCTGGAACTTTCACGCGATCTGGCGCGAATACCCTATGACCAGTCCGGTTGTTGTCGGGTAAAGAATGAAGACAAAAGCTGAGCTTACAGATGCTGAACTGCTTCGGTCGATGTTGTCCGGAGACGAGGAATCGTTTGCGCTGTTGTACCAGCGACGCCACAGCGGCATCTACCGTTTTGCGCTGCAAATGTGTGGTTCCCCGCAGGTCGCCGAGGACGTGACACACGATGTTTTTGTCTTTCTGATGAAAAGTGGTCAGGTTTTTGATCCGGCCCGAGGCTCAGTGAGTTCTTTTCTTTTCGGAGTGGCGCGCAATTACGTCTTGCGGCGGTTCCGTAGTGACCAGGCCACTGTTCCGCTCATCGACGATGATGACGAGACTGTATTTGACCAGAAATTAGATGAGCCCGGTCCCTTAGATGATTTAACGAGGTTGGAAACAATTGAGGGTGTTCGACGGGCCGTCTTGAGTTTGCCTGAGCGCTATCGTGAAGTGGTCGTGTTATGCGAGCTTCAGGAACTCAGTTACGGAGAGACGGCGGAGATTCTTGGTTGTGCAATAGGCACGGTTCGCTCCCGCTTGCATCGGGCTCGTTCCTTATTGCTGGCGAAGTTGAGGCCGACGGAGGAGGCTAAACCGGCGAGTGAGGCTTCCATAGAGTCAGCGAGGTGTTTTGCATGAACTGTCAAAAATTTGAAGGTCTGGCGAGTGAATTGGCGCGTGGTCAGATGATGGACGTCGAACTGCGGAGCGATGCGGAAGCGCACGGCGCCAACTGTCCGAGCTGTTCAGCCCAACTGCGCGACCAGGAGATGCTGAGTCATGGTTTGCGCTTGCTCGGTACGCAGATGAATGAGTTACAAGCGCCGGCTCAACTCGAAGCGGGATTGCTCACTGCTTTCAGACAAGCACAGGTCGTCACGCAATTACCGATGTCTCGTAATTATCGACGCTTCTGGTTTGCGGCAGTGGCTGCGCTTCTCTTGATCGTGTTTAGCGTGATTGCTTTCCGGATGCGTAATGAGACGAAGCCAGTACAGTACCAGGCAGTGGTTCCAACTTCTGTGCCGCAGGACAGTCCGGTCTTCCCGAAAGAAGAAACTCCTCAGAAACGAGAAGTAGTTGCTCGTAATCCGAAATCGGTTCGTAAGCAGAGACCAGTTATTAGTAATGCGTCCATGCAAGCGCGTGCTGGATCAAATCGGAAGAAAGACAACAATGTAGTTGCAAACCACGCAACAAACGAAGTGGCTACCGAGTTCATGCCTGTTGGTTACTTGAGTGTTGACGCTTTGCAGGACGGTGGTCAAATAGTGCGTGTGGAGCTGCCTCGGACCACACTGGTGAAGTTTGGACTGCCAGTGAATATGGATCGCTATAACGAACGAGTGAAGGCCGACGTCTTGTTAGGGCTGGACGGAATGGCGCACGCTATACGTTTTGTTCAAGAGAAAAGATCGCAATAATCCGGGCTAAGGCCTGAAAGGAAAAGAGAGATGAAGAGAGTATTGGCAATTCTTGGCGCAGCAACGTTTCCTGTGCTTGCTGCTGTGACGGTGGTTTCATTTGCCCAGCAACCGCAGCCGACGGTTCAGAGTAACATCGTCATGAAGCAGCATGTCATGCAGGGTCCAGAGGGCTTTCCACCACCACCGGGCGGCGACATATTTTTCATGGATACGGAAGTGAATTTTGGTGGAAAGACAGTCAAAGGAGCGCCTTATTCAGCGCAAGCTGTCACTGAAACAGTCCAAACGCTCAGCGATGGCAATCGCATCGTCAACAAAGTGACGAGCCAACTTTATCGCGACACCGAAGGTCGTACTCGACGTGAACAGACGATCAAGTTTCATGGCGACACGGTCGATGCTGCAGAGCCGCTTCAGACTATTTTCATCAATGACCCCGTTTCCGGTACGAGTTACGTGCTTGATTCAAAGAGTCACACCGCGCTCAAGACAGGACAATTCAGAATTGAACGACATGTAACCGGTGGGGGTGCGCCTGGAGGAATAGGTGCCGAGAGTCAACGGTTTGAATTCAAGGTTGAGGGGCCCGCGTCCGGAGTAGTCGTTAAAACTCCAGACACCGGTCCTCCTCCGCCAGGATCACAAGGCATCGGTCCAGGCGAGCGCATGTTTAAGATTGAGTCGGACATAGCTGGTGGCGGGACGTATATTTTCCGCCGCACCGGGTCGAGCGAAAACGAAGTTAAGGAGCAGTTGGGCAAGCAGCTCATTGAAGGTGTTGAGGCCGAAGGCAGCCGCTCTACCATTACGATACCAGCGGGTGAGATTGGTAATGAACGACCAATCGAGATCGTTAGTGAGAGCTGGTACTCACCTGAACTCCAAATGGTGATCATGACTCGCCACAGTGATCCACGATCGGGTGAGACGACTTATCGCCTGACGAATATCAACCGCACGGAACCGGCCAAGACTTTGTTTGAAGTGCCGACGGATTACACGCTTAAAGAAGGCTTTCCTAAAGTTCCTACGGTTATGGTGCCGACTCGGAAACCCAAGCCAGAATAGTTTTCTCGTCACCAATTAACAGAAGGGCGACTCGGTTCTTTGAGTGGCCCATCAAAAAGTGAAAGGCAGCGAAAGAAGTCGCTGCCTTTCTTTATTGAGAGAGCAATACGAAGCGGTATCGTCCTGCTCCTGCTCCTGCTCCTGCCCTAATCCTATTCCTCTTCCTCGCCGCCTCTAATCCTTCCTTCAGCACGTGACTGCTCAACAATCTTCGACGCTAACTGACCCGGAACCGGATCGTAGTGTGAAAACTGCATGTGGAACGATCCACGCGCGGCTGTGATCGAATTCAGGATCGATTGGTAGTTGAGCATCTCGGACATCGGCACTTGGGCCTTAATGACCTGTTGCTTGCCACTCATCTCCATTCCCTGAACGCGTCCACGGCGTGAGTTCAAATCACCCATGATGTCGCCGCTGTATTCCTGCGGGGCGGCGATTTCAACGTCCATGACAGGTTCGAGTATGGATGGTTTCACTTTTTCCATCGCGGCACGAAAAGCCTTGCGACCAGCAGCGCGGAAAGAGTGTTCATCCGAATCTACGGGATGATATGAACCATCGACCAGTTGAACCTTAAAGTCGACCAATGGGTAGCCGGCAATCGCTCCAGCCTTTGCGGCTTCGATGATGCCTTTCTCAATCGCCGGTCGGAAGTTTGCCGGGACCGAACCGCCAAAGATCTTGTCTTCGAATACAAAGCCGCTACCGCGTGGGAGTGGTTCAAAAACGCACTTGCAATCACCAAACTGTCCGCGACCACCCGTTTGTTTCTTATGTCGACCTTGCACTTCAGCTCGTTGCGTGATCGTTTCCTTGTACGGCACTTTCGGTGGATGAAGTGTGACCTCAACGCCATAGCGTTTCTTTAGTTTCTCAACCACAGTTTCAACGTGAAGCTGTCCTGAGCCCGACAACAGAAATTCTTTGGTCTGAGCGTCACGGCTGAAATGCAGCGCCGGATCCTCTTCCAGTATCTTGTGTAGCGCCGCGCTGATCTTTTCTTCGTCCTGGCGCGACTTAGGCTCAATGGCAAACGCGATCGCCGCTTCAGGATATTCAACCGGGTCGTAAACGATTGGCGCACCTTTGTCGCACAACGTGTCGCCTGTTTGCGTCTCTTTCAACTTCACGCACGCGATGATGTCGCCGGCATGTGCTTCAGTCACCTTGTCGAGTTGTTTACCTTGAGTAACGTGCAGCGCGCCAAGACGTTCTACTGAACCGCGAGTTGAGTTCAATGCGTTGGCGTCCGTTTGGAGGTGTCCGCTGATGATTTTGAACACATTGATTCGGCCGGCAAAGGGATCAGCAACGGTGCGGAAGCAGTACGCAGAAAACGGTTCGCTATCGTTGTACTTTCGGCCGAGTCGTTCAGCATCCGGACCCGCATCGACTGGCTTACCCCACTCAGCTTCGTGATGTGCCGGATCCGGCGCGTAATCAACCAGTCCATTCAACAGAGCCCGCAGACCGACCTGGGTTGTGCTCGATACTGCGAACACCGGACAGAGTTTGCTTTGCGCGATTGCGTTGTTGATGTTGGGAAGGATATCGGCTTCATCGAGAGTGCCCTGCTCGAAGTATTTCTCCATTAACTGATCATTTGACTCGGCAACTAACTCAACTAATCGTTCCCGCGTCTTTTCGAGAAGGCCTCGACTCTCTGCGGGAATATCGATCTCTTTTGCCTGACCATCTGCGCCGAGTTCGTACGCTTTCATGTGGACTACATCGATAACACCGCGAAAGTCTTTCTCTTTTCCTATTGGCAGGGTGAAAGGAATGATTGCTCGACTAAAAGTCTTCTGTGCGCTTTCGAGTGCGGTGCCAAAGTCTGCGTGCTCTTTATCGAGTTTAGTGACGACCATCACGCGCGGTACCAGGAACTCATTCGCGTAGGCCCAACTCTTTTCTGTTTGAACTTCAACACCTTTAACTCCGTCGACAACGGCGATTGCGCAATCGGCGACGCGTAATGCTGGTCTTGCATGGGCTATGAAAGCAGCATATCCAGGAGTATCAATAAAATTGAGTTTTGTATCGCGATGATCTAGATGAGCTAGCGCGGTATTGAGTGTAATTTTGCGAGCAATAGAATCTTCTTCGTAGTCGGTGACGGTAGTTCCTTCGTCAACTTTTCCCCAACGCGGTGTGGCTCCGGCGACGTAGAGAAGGGAACTGATAAGTTGCGTCTTCCCTGCGTCGCCGTGTCCAATGACAGCCAGATTACGGATCGCTTCAGTCGGATAGACTTTCATACGTTTGATTCCTTTCAGGCATGCGATTTTGGCGAAGGATACCCATCCGCTTTGAATAACTGCTTCTAATCTTTGGCGTGATGTGTTCCGTGGTTTGCGGCTAATTTATATGACGCTTAAGGTCAAAGGCAAGTTCAGTTCAGAATGCTCGAATGGTAGTCGTAAGGCTGGTCTCGTCCATGATACTAGCCATCTTAAAAGGGGGTCTTTGCATCTCATTGGACAAGAAATGTTGATTCGTTCGGAAAGTGAGAATCCATGTACTACAGGAAGTTGGTGTCTTTAGTTATTGCGTTGACAATGTGTGTCGGTTGTGTCGGGCTTGTCGGTTTAGTCTCGGGCAAAGAGACCACAGACGATCAGAAAAACCAGCATCGTCTTCAGTCTATTGAGCCTTTGAATCTGGCAGTTTTAATTCAAGACGACGTCGTATCGCAGGTTAGTAATGAACTTGGTGTAACCCGCAATTTCATTCGCACGTTACCGCAAGGATCGCGCGTAATGGTTGGCTACGTAACCGCAGGATCATTGCAAGTGCGGCAGCCATTCACCACAGATCTTGAGAAAGCTGCTAAGTCGTTGAGGATTCCGATCTCAAGCGTCTCGAGCGCGCCTTACAATCCTTATGTCGAAGTGCTCGAAGCATTGAAGAAGTTTGAGGATGGTTGGTCCAACGCGAATGCTATCTTGCTAGTCTCCGATGGATTAGATACATCGCGAGGATTTGATTCCACGGCGGCAGGACATACCCTTGATTTGGATCGTGCTATTAAGGAAGCAAAAAAACGTGAAGTCGCTGTGTTCAGTTTTTATGCGCCTTCGGTGGGCTTGACTAGTCACAGTCGGTTGGCCGCCAACTACGGTCAAAGTTCGCTCAATCGCCTGGGAGATGAAACCGGCGGCAAAGCATTCTTCCAGGGCGCGACTGGTTTTGTGACTTTCGATTCCTATTTCAATCACTTGCGTGAAACGCTGAATCGTCAATACGCAAAGGCTTACTAAAAACAGTTCGCCAGTGAGGACGAAGACACCGTCGAGAATGATGCTCGACGGTGTCTTTAGTTTTTAGTTCAGTCAGCCACGATAACCGGGTCATCCAAGTCTGACGACCAGGTTCGTACGAACGCGTACGCGTTATCTTTGCCGTCGGGCTAGACAAATGCTTGGCGTCAACCAAATCAGGATGGTAAAGTTATCGCGTCGGATAAACCTGCCGGCGGCTTTGGTCCAAAAAACGGCTCACGAAATAAAAAGAGAAGTGCGCGAATATTGTCTCATCGTCGAAGGCGCGTATCTTTCAGAATCCGAGGCTGAGCACGCTCTCCGCGACCCCTTCATAGAAGACTGGGTCGAACAGACTGGTCACTTTCGGATTCACAACATGAACGAAATCCAGATTGCTCCAGGTGTTACGCTTGGTTCACTTGGAGTCGTGATGTTGGATGATCGCCTTTTCGAAATTGCCAGTACCGATCCTGAACATCCCCTTACAGAACATAAAGCAAAAGGAGTCGCCGAAGCTCTTCGTCGACAAGACATGTTCGACGAAATCAGAACTGAGCCTCGTGAAGAAGAGTTAGTTAACGATGGAGCCTGATATTAAGGCGTCGTTTCTTGACGGACGCGTTGTCGTTCTGATTGACGACATTACTCGTCAGGGCGTCGACGCGATAGTTAACGCCGCCAATTCAACTTTACTGGGTGGCGGTGGGGTTGACGGGGCAATCCATCGCATTGGCGGTCCGCAAATACTGCAAGAGTGTCGTGGCATTCGGGAGACGAAGTACCCGCAGGGACTACCCACCGGTGAGGCTGTTATTACAACTGGAGGAGAACTACCTGCCAGATTTGTAATTCACACCGTCGGGCCGATCTATGGGCGAGATGAGGAGCGGGAGGCCACTTTATTGGCCGCGTGTTACCAGAATTCGCTTGAATTAGCACAGGAACACCAGCTCGTTTCTATCGCTTTTCCGTCTATCTCAACGGGCGCATTTGGCTATCCGCGTGAGCAAGCGGCAGCTATTTCATCCTCAGCGATCAAAGATTCGCTATCCCAGAATGCCGCTTTAGAGCAGGTTCGCCTTGTCTTCTTCCAACCAAGAGACCTTAGGGTATTTCTGCAATATCAGATCTTCGAGTAAACTTTCCGGCCCTGTATTAGAAAATCCAGCAGACAGACCGGCTCTTTTTTTAAAAACTAAGTTCTTCGTACCTTTATTGTTCGGGATACAAATTAGCTGAATGATTGACACTACTGAAATCGAAAGAATTGTATTAACAAAACGAGAATTGCCAGCGCCTCTGAAGCCGCTTGAACGACTGGCGTTGAATTACTGGTGGAGTTGGTCCGCGGATGGCGCAAGCCTTTTTCGTGACCTCGACGCGGACATCTGGGAAGAGTGTGAACACAATCCACGACAACTTCTGGCTAAGACGTCACCCTATCGATTGGCGCAGGCTGCAACCGATCCGGTCTACCTGGAGAGAGTCCGACGAATAGACGAGCTATTTCAGGAGTACATGGCGCAGCCCACTGCGTGGCCACAAACCGGAACTCCTGTTATTACTTCCGCGAATCCGGTTGCTTATTTTTGTGCGGAGTTTGGTGTTCACAACTCCTTGCCGCTCTACTCGGGCGGCTTAGGAATACTGGCTGGCGATCACCTCAAGTCAGCCAGCGATCTTCGTTTGCCACTGGTCGCAGTCGGGCTGCTTTATCGTTATGGCTATTTCGTTCAGCGATTGCGTACCGATGGTTGGCAAGAGGAACACTACGGCGAAACATTTCCTGCTGAACTACCAATACGGCTCGTTCGCGACGTTGATGGCCTTCCCTTACAAATCGAAGTCTTGATCCGCGAACGCAAGGTTCTGGCGCAAGTTTGGCGCGCTGATGTTGGACACGTTCAGCTCTACCTCCTCGATACAAACATTCCGGAAAACGTTGAAACAGATCGCTGGGTTACTGGTCATCTATACGGTGGCGATCGTGAGACGCGCATCGTTCAAGAGATGCTGCTCGGAATTGGTGGTGTCAGACTGTTAAGGAAACTCGGCGTGGAGCCGCACGTGTTTCATCTTAATGAGGGGCACTCAGCGTTTCTGACTTTGGAATTGGCTCGTGAGGTAATTCAACGTGAACAGTGTTCGATGGCTGAAGCGACAGCAATTGTAAGAACTCAGTGCGTCTTCACTACTCACACTCCGGTAGCGGCAGGAAATGATGAGTTTGATCCAGCACTGGTTGTTCGTTCGTTTGGTTCAAGCTATCTGAGCGCGCTGGGACTTACGCAGGAAGAGTTTCTCGGATTAGGTCGAGTTAATCCATCCAATGCAAGTGAAAGGTTTGGACTCACTCCGCTCGCAATCAGAATGTGTCGCTCAACGAACGGCGTCAGCAAAAAGCATGGGGAGGTTTCGCGCTCACTTTGGCAGGAGCTTTGGCCTGAGAAGGCTGCTAACGAAATACCGATCACTCACATTACAAATGGCGTTCATGCTCCAACCTGGGTGTCGCCGCTGTTGCGTTATCTCTACGAGAAATATGTCGGTGCGGATTGGGCAAACCAGCTTAACGATCGAGTTCGATGGGAAAAGGCTGTCGCCGGTATTTCAGATGAAGAGTTGTGGATTGCCCATTCGTTGCTCAAGGAGCGATTGGTAGCTTTTCTGCGCTTCCGTTCGTATCAGGCGCGTCGCGCGGCTGGGGAAAAGCTCGACTATATCGAAGCTGCCAACACGATGTTTGAACCTGGCGCCTTGACGATTGGATTCGCTCGTCGGGTTGCGGGGTATAAACGGTGGAATCTCTTGTTGACAGATCCAGATCGTCTGTTGCGTCTGATCAATGACAGCAATCGACCCATTCAATTTGTGTTTGCCGGCAAAGCGCACCCGCAAGACGACGGCTCCAAGCGCATCCTGCAACAACTCGCCTATTGGAAATATGACCCACGCGTTCGGCAGCGTGCGGTATTCCTTGAAGACTACGATCAGGAAATCGCGCGTCAGTTGGTACAGTCAGTCGACGTGTGGTTGAACGTTCCACGTCGACCACTTGAGGCTTCGGGTACCAGCGGTGAGAAGGTCGCAATGAATGGTGGCCTCAATCTGTCGATTCTTGATGGCTGGTGGCTGGAAGGCTACGACGGAACAAACGGATTTGCGATTGGTAATGGATCAGAAAGTGAAGACGTAGCGAAAATCGACGCGAGCGATGCCGAGTCGCTATATCAAGTGCTCGAACAGGATGTTGTGCCGCTGTACTACGATCGTGATTCTGATGGAGTACCGCGCAGATGGATTGCGATGATGAAGCGGGCGATTCAAAGTCTCGCACCCGAGTACAACAGCGATCGAATGGTTCAGGATTACGCGCAGAAGATCTACTCAACTCGCTGATTACTAAATCAACGGATGGATACCCACTTGAGCGGACGGCTCGGTTTTTCGTGGCGGCTCTTTTGGATATTGTTCACCGCTGCGATAGTTGGGATCCTAGGGATCGTGCCGGCAGGCATTGAGCTTTTCGGGCCAAAGCTCTCACAAACTCCACTTCCATTACCGCTTCCCATAATCATTCTTCTGGGTGCTATTCAAAACCTTGCCTTGCTGGGGCTGTTTGTAGGTATTGGTTTGAAGCTGTCGGGCCAGCTAGGTTTTGGTTCAAGTCTCATTCGACCATGGCTTGATAAGAACCTGACAGCCGATCAGATCAGACGAACTTTTCTGCACGGCGTGCTTGCCGGAATCGTTCTTGGTTTTGTGCTCGTTCCAGTTTTCCTCGTACTCTCCCGGTATCTGCCTAACCTTCCGTTTGTTACGGCTGCCCGAATTCCTGTTTGGAAGCGATTCCTCATGTGCTTCTACGGAGGATTCTACGAAGAGATCTTTTCGCGACTCTTCCTTCTTTCACTAGTCGCCTGGTTGATTAATTGTAGTTGGCGAAGCAACTCCAAGCCGCTGACGAGTTGGGCGTTTTGGTTGGCCAATGTAATTGTGGCGTTGCTGTTTGGATTGGGTCATTTACCGTCCGCATCTTTGGTGATGCCGATAACACCTCTGGTTGTTGTCGCCGCACTCACGCTGAACGGACTAGCGGCGCTTGTCTTCGGTTGGCTATACCGGCAACGAGGTCTTGAAGCGGCGATGATTGCTCACTTCACGGCCGACTTTCTTCTTTGGGTGGTGGGTCCGATGTTTCTGAAGTCCTTAGGTTATTAACGCTGAGGCGCCGTGGATTTGCGGCAAAGCCGTATCACCATTACAAAGTCTCAATTAATTATTTGCTTGTCGAACAAACCATGATGGTCGTGCAATCGGGGACTCGGACGCCTCAGTGGGTCGAACAAGCTTGCGAAGGGTGGCAAGGACGCCTTAGTGGGTCGAACAAGCATGGGAAGGGAGGCAAGCGGAAAGTAGGACGCGTCCAAGCATTGACCCCGAGCGCGCCCCGCTGAGGCTCACTTCCACCAACTAGGCTTTTCGTATGGCGACTCAGCGGGGGCGCGCTTGTAGTCACAATTGCGATGCGTCCAAGTTTTACGCTTGCCGCCCTTCCCAGCTTGTT
>Ga0207689_10000868_pt1 | contig 29202 bp, 27 predicted proteins | sample KBSMisM52_FD_184312 | JGI IMG/M metagenome (GOLD analysis project Ga0207689, IMG submission 184312) | Miscanthus rhizosphere microbial communities from Kellogg Biological Station, Michigan, USA - KBS Miscanthus M5-2 (SPAdes) (version 2) | ecosystem: Host-associated > Plants > Roots >...
ATCGCACAGCGGCTCCGATCGTAGGCAGCCTAGGCTTAAGCAGCCTTGGAGAGTTGCCCATGCGGATCGATGACGAACTTGTTCGCGACGCCGGCGTCGAAGTTCTTGTAGCCCTCCGGCGCCTGCTCAAGACCGATCACCTTGACATTGACGATCTCGGCGATGGGCAGTCTGTCCCAAAGAATCGCCTGCATGAGCTGCCGATTGTATTTCAGCACCGGCGTCTGGCCGGTGTGAAGGGCATGGGACTTCGCCCAGCCTAGCCCGAGGCGCAGGCTGAGATTGCCCTGCCTGGCGGCTTGTTCTTGCGCTCCCGGATCGTCCGTCACGTACAGGCCGGGAATGCCGATCGCGCCGGCTGCACGGGTGATCTCCATCAGGCTGTTGAGCACGACAGCAGGCGCTTCGACGGCCTTTCCGTCTGCTCCCTGCGCCTTTGCTTCGAAGCCGACGCAGTCGATCGCGCAGTCGACTTCCGGAACGCCGAGCACGTCGGCGACAAGTTCGCCCAGGCGATCATGCCTTGTGAGGTCGATCGGTTCGAAGCCGACTTTCCTGGCGTGGGCGAGTCGCTCCTGGTTCATGTCTCCTATCAGCACAGCTGCTGCGCCCAGGATGCGCGCTGACGCTGCGGCCGCGAGGCCAACCGGTCCGGCGCCGGCGACATAGACCGTCGATCCCACGCCGACCTTGGCGGTGACTGCTCCGTGGAATCCGGTCGGCAGAATATCGGACAGGCAGGTCAGATCGCGGATTTTTTCCATCGCGTGCGCCTTGTCCGGAAACTTGAGCAGGTTGAAATCCGCGTAGGGCACCATCACATAGTCGGCCTGCCCGCCGATCCATCCGCCCATATCGACATATCCATAGGCGCCTCCGGCGCGATCGGAGTTGACGTGAAGGCAGACGCCAGTGTCGCCCTCTCGACAAGTTCGGCAGCGGCCGCATGCGACGTTGAAAGGGACCGACACGAGATCGCCGATCTCAAGATACTCGACGTCCCGACCTTTCTCGATCACTTCGCCGGTAATCTCATGTCCGAGCACCATGCCGGCCGGCGCAGTCGTGCGGCCCCGGACCATGTGCTGGTCGGAACCGCAGATATTCGTGGTGACGACCTTGAGAATGACGCCGTGATCGATGGTCTTTCCCGCTGGATTGCGGAAGGTTGGAAAGTCGATCTTCTGAACTTCGACGTGGCCGGGTTTGAGGTAAACCACGCCGCGGTTGGAATTGGAGGCCATCTCAATCTCCTTTGGGTTTCACTCTGGACTGTCGAGCCGAATTTGCGGACCGTCAGGCGCTCCAGGCTGATCCGCGAATCACACTGCAGAAATTGCCGCGCCTGAAAGCGGGATCCTTGTCCGCGAGCACGTCCGCCTTGACGTTACCGAATGTCGTTTCGGGTTTGTGTTCGATGCCGTCGTAGAACGCTTGAATGATGTCTTCCTTGAAGTGTTGGCTGCGCGGATGCGCGTGGACGACCGCTTCACGTTCAGCGTCGCTGTAGTCGGCATAGGCCAGCCCCAGCACATCCATCTCGACTCCGGCCGTCACCAGGGCGACGACGGGGTGCATGTGCTGCGGGATGCCCGGCGTCGTGTGCAGAGCGATCGCGGTCCAGACTGTATCGATGTCGCGCGGCGCAACCCCGTGGCTGCGGAGGAAATCGCGGGCGGCGTTTGCGCCGTCGACTTCGAAGCGTTCATGGGCGCTGCAGTGCGCAGGCGTCAAGCCCATGTCGTGGAACATGGCACCCGCATAGAGAAGTTCGCGATCGAACTTCAGCGAGCGACGCTTTCCGGCAAGCGCACCCCAGTAGTAGACGCGGCTCGAATGGTGAAACAGCAGTGCGGACGCGGTATCACGGACGAGTTCTGTGATCTTACGGGAGAGGCTACTGTCGGGAACGCGGATTCCTTCGACTTCGAATGTCTTCTCGGCCGCCAGCGTCATTTCATTTCTCCCATTATGCAAGCCCTCGATGCCCTTCCACAAAGAGCATGATACGCCGCGCCGGAAGGATCGATTAAAAAGGGATTTAATGTTCTTACATTCTCGTCATCGCTATTGTTGATCCGCATGATCGGCGACGTACGGTTCAACCGTCACTATCGCGCTGCTGATCATCAATACCTTCGACGGGCCGAATGGACGGCAAGATGCTTGCAATCACGACTGATTGAAAAAGAGTTGTCTCAGCCCATGGATTTCAAGCCGCTATTTGGCCTTTGTGGCGTTCTCATCGCTGCGATAACGTCCGAATTTAACGACCAGGTTACATCTATCGCGTTGAGCGACGTCCGCGGCGCACTCGGGATCAGCCACGATGCCGGAACTTGGATCGAAAGCCTGTATGTGTCAGCCGAGATCATCGGCATGGCGACTTCGCCGTGGCTGCTGGTGACCTTCACGTTAAGGCGCTGGACGCTTTTTGCGATCGCGCTCTGCGGAGCCTCGAGCGTGCTGATCCCGTTCAGCCCGAACATCGCGGCGGTCTACACTCTGCGGGTGCTGCAGGGGCTCGCGGGTGGCATGATCATTCCTCTGCTGATGACCACGGCGTTTCGCGTTCTCACGCCGGACATCCGGCTCTACGGCCTGGCCGTCTACGCCTTGACCGCGACCTTCACGCCCGCGCTGGCCTCCACGGTGGCCGCGCTCTGGACCGATATCGTGGACTGGCGTTTCGTATTCCTCCAGACCATCCCACTCTGTTCGTTGGCAGGCGTCCTCGTCTGGTACTGCCTGCACCAGGATCAGCCGAAATATGAACGGTTTCGAATGCTGGACTGGCGCGGCGCGCTGCTTCTGGTGATCGGGACCGGCGCCCTGAGCACCATGCTGTATCAGGGTGACCGGCTCGACTGGTTCAACTCAAGCCTGATCTGTGTGCTGGCACTGGTGAGCGCCGTCGCCATCCCGCTATTCCTGGCCAACGAGTGGTTCCACCCTTTGCCGTTTCTGAAGCTGCAGATGCTCGGTCGTCGCAACATCGCCTACGGTGCCCTTGGCTTGTTCACCTTTCTGCTGATCAGTCAATCCGGGTCGACCGTGCCGTTGCGATACCTGCAGGAAATCCAGGGTTACAGACCGCTACAATCCAACCTGATCACGCTGGAGATCGCGGCGTCACAACTGTTGATGTTGCCCGCGATGGCGCTGCTGCTGGATTACAAGCGGGTCGATTCGCGCGTAGTCAGCATGGTCGGGCTGGGACTGATCCTCGCATCCTGCATCGGTTCGTCCTTTCTCACGGTTTATTGGAACCGGGATCAATTCTATTTATGGCAGCTGCTCCAGGCAGTCGGGCAGCCGATGGTGATCATGCCGTTGCTCATGATGACCACCAATAGCGTTGCCGGCCCGGCAGAAGGTCCTTTCGCGGCTGCGCTGGTCAACACATCGCGCGCCGTCGCCGAGGCAGCGAGCGCCTGGTTCGTGGCGTTGATCGATCGCTGGCGCAACGCGCTACATTCCGACCGCATCATCGATCAGGCGGGCCAGGATCGCTGGCGGGTGCTCCAGAGCAACGGCGTGCTGCCCCAGTATCCGCCGCCGTTGACGCCGGACGGTCAGCCTCGGGTGCCGAACAGCCTGGAAGCCTTCCGCCACGCCGTGGAGCAGCAGGCGGCGATTCTATCGACGAGCGACACCTTTCTGATCCTCGGAGCCCTGACTGTGTTCTTGATGGTCGTGGTGGTGACGTTGCCGGTCCGCACCATTCCGCCACGCATCCTGTTTGCAAAGCATTAGGGAATCCGCATGGCCGAGGATTTAGCCGAACCCGAGACGCGACCCGCCGCGCCGGAGCGCAACAAAAAGCCGGACCTGGCGCGCAGCAGCGACGATCCATCCCCGCCGAAGGATGGTCAATCGACGGACCTCAAGGAGCAGGAAGCAGATAAGCTTCCCGCGCCTCTGCCGCGCTGGCCATTCGTTCTGGTCGGACTCGTCGTGGCGATCTTCGTCGCGGTGGTCCTGTACATCATTTTCCGGCCACGCCCGGACGTACGGACCGCCGATGCTTACGTGATGGTCCATTACGCCACGATCGCGCCGCGCATCTCCGGACAGATCGCCTCGGTGGCGGTTGACGACAACGATGTCGTCAAGACCGGACAAATGCTTGCGACTCTCGATCGGCGCGACAATGAGACTGCCCTGGCTTCCGCAGAGGCGGCGGTGGCCCGCGACAGATCGAAATTGGATGAGATATCCGCAACCGTATCGCGCCAGCCGTCGATCATAGAAGAGCAACAAGCCACCGTTGTATCGGCACGCGCGAGGCTCGCTTTCGCGCAGGCGGACGCGCACCGCTACGGCAATCTCGCCACAACGGGAGCCGGCACCGTGCGGGAGCACCAGGAGGCCGACAGCATGCTTCAGCAGGGTCAAGCCTCGTTGGATAGCGCCGAGGCTTCGCTCGATGCGGCCCGCCGGCAACTGGACGTGCTCAAGGCCCAGAGGTCTGCGGCAGAGGCGGTGGTCAAGGCTGATGAGGCACAACTTGAGCAGGCCAGACTTAATCTCTCCTATACGCAGATCAGGGCACCGATCGACGGCATGGTGGGGGAACGGTCCGTACAGGTCGGCAACTATGTCGGCCCGGGCACGACGCTGATGACCGTTGTGCCGCTCGACCAGGTCTATATCGAAGCGAACTATCTTGAAGTGGATCTGCTGCACGTCCGGAGCGGCCAGCCGGTAACCATCCATCTGGACGCCTACGACATCGACCTCGATGGGACGGTGGATAGCGTGCCGCCCGCTTCCGGCGCCGCCTTTGCTCCGATTGCGCCCAACAATGCCACCGGTAATTTTACCAAGATCGTGCAACGGCTGCCGGTCAAGATCGTCGTGACGCCCGGGCAACCTTTGGCTAAGCTCCTGCGCGTGGGCCTATCGGTCGAGACCACCATTCATACAGGACTGGAGGACGTCGTGTACGAACAGCGCAGATCAACCGATCGCGTGAACGGGCGTTAACTGGTGCGTGCCTTACGTCTTGCGGCGTACCTCTCCGGCCCGATGTTAGGCATCGGTCTGACCGGCTGTACCGTTGGGCCGGACTTCCAGAGCCCCGAGATAAGAGAAGCACCCAGAAGATCCGCGTTAGATGGCAGAAACGTGCCGAGCCGCACAGTCGAGAGCGCGGTCGATATAGCCTGGTGGAAAAGCTTCCGGGATATTCAACTGTCCTCGCTGGTCGAAAGGCTGGTGGCGCAAAACCTGGATCTCGAGACGGCGGCGGAACGCGTGATCCAGAGCATGGCGCAGCGCCGGGTCGCCGCCTCTCAGGGACTGCCGCAGATCGACGGACAATCATCAAGTACCTATAATCGCCAGAGCCCGAACGGCACGCTCTCCTTGCTCGTCCCTAGGCCCGGTGCGCCCTTGGAATATCCTCTGTTCCGGGATGGCTTGACGTTATCCTGGCAGCTGGACCTGTTCGGTCGCGTTCGGCGGGCGGTGGAAGCCGCCGATGCCGCCACCCTGGCGGCCGTGGAGAACCGGCACGGCGTCGCGCTGGCGGCGGTCGCCGAGCTGGCGCAAGGCTACATGCAATTGCGCGGCACCCAGAACCGTCTTGGGATCGCGAAACGCAACCTTCGCCTTTCCGAAGAGAATGTGGAACTGGTGAACAAGCGTTTCGGCGACGGGGTTGCGACGACGCTCGACCTTGCGCAAGCCCGGGCTCAACAGGCCACCATCGCCGCAACCCTGCCGCCACTGCGTACCCAGGAGGCGGAGTTTATTAACGTCATCGGACTGTTGCTGGGCTATGCTCCACGCGCGCTCGAGGTCGAGTTGCGCCGCTCTCAAATATTGCCGCGCGTGCCGCGCAAGGTTCCGGTGGGCCTGCCTGGAACGCTGGTGCGTCGCCGGCCGGACGTGCGCGAGGCGGAGGCGCGACTGCATGAAGCTACGGCGCAGACCGGCGTCGCGGTGGCGAGCTTTTATCCTGACGTGACATTGAACGGTGCCGTCGGCGTGGAAAGCTTGCACCTGGCCAATCTGTTCTCCCCGATGTCGACCGCATTTGCTCTGGGGCCGTCCGTTTCCATTCCGATCTTCGAAGGGGGACGGTTGCGGGGCACCCTGACGCTGCGCGAATCGCGAGAGCGGGAGGCAGCCATCGTCTTTCAGAAAACCGTCCTGCGGGCCTGGAAGGAGGTCGACGACGCCATCACGGCCTATCGCGAAGCGCAACTCCGCCGCGGCCACGTTGCCCGGTCCGTCACTGAAAATCAGGCCGCGCTGCAAGCCGCCAGGCAACGTTACTCGGAGGGTGCAATCGACTTCCTGAATGTCATCACGGCACAAGCTCAGTTACTGCAGAGCGAAAATGATCTTGCCGATAGTGACACGCAGATCGCGACGTATCTTGTCAATCTTTATCGCGCGCTCGGGGGAGGATGGGAGGTCGCAGATGTCGCCTTTGGTGCAGATGGCGCGCCGCGACAGAAGATTGAAACGCGATAAAGGGTCGGTCGAGAGCCGTCTGCGTTCGCGGCTCGGCTCCCGGATGATATGGCCGAATGACGTGGCGGTCTGTCTGTTACCGATCTCACTCGGCGGGGGTGCCGACGGCCGCGCGGTGGTCGTTTGTTGCAATTCGCTCTTGGGCGAGCCGGGCTAGGCCCGTGTGCAGAATGGCTGCGACGATTGCGCCAACGATCGGGGCTGACAGGTACAGCCAAGCATCGCTGAAATTGCCGGTCGCCACCATAGGGCCAAGCGCGCGCGCCGGATTGAAGGCGGCGCCGGTGAGGGGCCCGCCCATGACGATGTTGAAGACCAGGGTCACGCCGATCGCCAGAGGCGCGAGATTGCCGGCGCGGCCTGCAACCGCCGTGCTGAGTACGACAGTGGACAGGAAAAAGCCTAGCACCGCCTCAATTACATAGCCGGCCCACGGGGTGACCGTGAGGGTCGTCGCGCCCAATCCGAGGTTGTGCGCAAGGTCAGGCGTGCCGAGGCTGGTCCCCGCACCGCCTAGCACGGCCCGCAACAAAAGCGCGCCAAGGATGCCGCCGGCGAGCTGGCTGACGACGTATCCGGCCGCCTCGCCGACGCGCATGGCGCCGGCGGCGAGCACGGCAACGGTGACGGAGGGATTGAAGTGGCCCCCTGATACGGTTCCGTAGGCGAAAGCGAAGGCCATGACGGTCAAACCGTGGGCGAAGGCAACCGCGGCGACACCAGGCAGGCCGGCACCGCCGCCGACCACGGCAGCGGCGCCGGCGCCGATGAATATCAGCGCGAAGGTGCCAATGAACTCCGCGAGGAGTTTGGCTGCAAACCGGTTAGACATCGTTGACTCCAGACATGAGATTGACGGCTCGGCGCGGTCGGGTTTCGAAGAACGATTCGCTGGCTAGGGATGGCTGGTGGCGCAGGTAAGTTGCCGCCAGCCATCGAACCTATTCCGCGGCGATCGTTCGCGGTTTAACATCGAGGCCCAGCGCCTTTGCTACACCGGCCCCGTAGGCCGGATCGGCGCGCGTGCAGTTGTCGGCGTGCCGCTGCTTGATCTGCAGCTTGGCGTCTCCCATCGCCCGCGCCGTGTTCTCGAACAGCACCTGCTGCTGTTGAGGCGTCATCTTCCGGAACAGGTTGCCCGGCTGCTCCCAGTGATCGTCAGCGACGCGATGATCGAAGTGCGCCGCATCGCCCTCGATCGGCATCGGTGGCTCAGCAAAATCGGGCTGGTTGTCCCAAAGTCCTGCACTGTTGGGATTGTAAGTGAGCGTTCCGCCCAGATTGCCGTCCGTGCGCATCTTGCCGTCGCGGTGGTAGCTTTGGAACGGGCATTGGGGTGCGTTGACTGGGATGTGGTTGAAGTTGATGCCGAGCCGGTAGCGTTGGGCGTCGCCATAGGAAAATAGTCTTCCCTGGAGCATCTTGTCCGGAGAAAAGCCGATGCCGGGCACGATATTGGCGGGCGAGAAGGCCGCCTGTTCCACCTCCGCAAAATAATTGTCCGGGTAACGATTTAGCTCCATCACACCGACCTCGATTAGTGGATGCTCCGCTTTCGGCCAGACCTTGGTCACGTCGAAGGGATTGTGCCGATGCGTCTTGGCCTCAGCCTCGGTCATCACCTGAATGAAAAGCTTCCAGCGCGGAAAATCGCCCGCCTCGATCGCGTTCAGCAGGTCGCGGCCGTGGCTTTCGCGATCCTTGGCGACGAGGGCCTCAGCCTCCGTGTCGGTGAGGTTCGCGATTCCCTGCTGGGTGCGAAAGTGGAACTTGACCCAGACACGTTCATTGGCGGCATTGATCATCGAGAAGGTATGACTGCCGAAAAGGTGCATGTTGCGGAAGCTCTTCGGGATGCCGCGATCGGACATGACGATGGTGACTTGATGCAGCGCCTCGGGGAGCAGCGACCAGAAATCCCAGTTATTGTCCGCGCTGCGCAGCCCGGTGCGCGGGTCGCGCTTGATGGCATGATTGAGGTCCGAGAACCGCAACGGGTCGCGGAAGAAGAAGACCGGCGTGTTGTTGCCGACGATGTCCCAGTTGCCCTCCTCGGTATAGAATTTGAGGGCGGTGCCGCGGATGTCGCGTTCCGCATCGGCCGCGCCGCGCTCGCCAGCGACGGTCGAAATGCGCGCGAACATGGGCGTCTGCTTGCCGATTTTTGAGAAGATTTTGGCCTTGGTATAGCGGGTGATGTCGTGGGTCACCGTGAAGGTGCCGTAGGCACCCCAGCCCTTGGCGTGCATGCGCCGCTCCGGGATCACCTCCCGGTCGAAATGCGCCAACTTCTCGATCAGCCAAATATCCTGCAGCAACGCCGGGCCGCGTCGACCGGCCGTCATGATGTTGGTGTTGTCTGCGACCGGCGCGCCGGTTGCGTTCGTAAACCGCTTCTCCGTAGCCATGCTCAGTTCCTCTGTTGTGTTAGATCGCGCATGCCGTCATCGAGCCTGCCTGTTCGGCCGTCTCGAAACGTCGTCTGTTCCAGCGTCATCTGTTGGCGTGCCTTTGCGAGAACTCGGGTTTGGCAAAAATGTAGCCATCTGCTTGGCAATAGCTTTGGTTCTGATTGCTGCGATTGTGCCGGCCTTGCTTCAATCATGTGCATGTGATCGCTGCTCAGCTTCGCGTTGGCTCCACCGGGGATGACATTCTGCGCAACCCGGACCCCGGCAATCAGGCCGTAGAATGAAACCGAATTTAATCGTCAGAGTCGGCCACAGCGCTATCTCTTCCCCATCGCTCAGATGTTGGAACGATTGGGCGTCTACGACTGCGGCAATGACACAGGACCTTTATGACCTCTTTCCATCAATTCAATATTCTCGCGGCATCGCGCAACGAGGGCCTACATCCGAAACTCCGGGACTTACTTGAGCGTGCGGCCGCCGCTCCGTTTTCAGAGATCTCCATGCGCCCGGATGGGTTGATCCAGGCTGGACCAAGTCCGGATTCGGAAGTCGTCTCATCACCGGGCAACGTGACGCCGTTTTCGCGAGAGCCGGCCCGCGCCGTCGTTGCTGCGTTCGAAAGTCCGAAGCGAGAACGTCTCGCCTAGTCATGCGGGCTGTCTTGTCGAAGCTGCGTCCCGGACAAATCATGCGCCTCGGCGCAATCATCGTCATCGGCGTGAGTATCGTCGCCGTTTCAGCGAAAGTGCTTCCGGCGTTGCCACAATCGGACGACGTCCGCTCCTTCGACGCCGGCTCTCTCGAAGCAGCCGTGTTCATCGACGATTCATGGCGGGCGATGCGCCAGGACGCTGCGGAGAGCGATAGCCGAGCACCGCTATTCGGTATGGAAACCGAGCCTGTCGCCGGAGGGGTGGCAACGAAATGGCGCGACGTCAAAGCCGATATCGATCATGAACAACGGGTGCTGGCGCGTTGCCGTGCGCAGGAAGCCTGTCCCGCCGTCGCACAAGAGCTGCTGGATATCGTTGCCGAAGGTGCCGGCCGCTCGGGCCGCGCCCGTGTCGGCCTGATTAACCGGGCGGTTGATCTGGCCATCACGCCCACCCGCGATGAGGTGCAATGGGGCGTGGCGGACCATTGGAGCCCTCCCTTCGAGACGCTGCAAAGCCATCGCGGCGATTGCGAGGACTATGCGATCGTGAAGTACGTTGCGCTGCTGCAGGCAGGCCTGCCCCATGAAGATGTTCGGATCGTCATCCTGCGAAACGTCCTTCAGAAGGAAGATCATGCGGCCGTAGCAGCGCGCGTGGACGAGCAGTGGCTGATCCTGGACAACGTCCGCCTCGCGCTGGTGCGTGATACGGACATGATTGGGTCCATCCCAAAATTCGTGCTGGACCAGGATGGCGCGCGGCGATTCGTCCCGCGAAGTCGAGCCGGGCAGGAGTCGAGCGCCGGCCAAACGAGCCCGGCGCAATTCGTCCGGCCTGCTTAAGGGGCGGGCTGTCGTCGAACGGACTCGATCCGCTGCTCAGCTTGGCGTTTCTATGCTGCTTAAAGCAAATTTTAGTGGTGAGGGTGAGGTTGTCGCCTAACTGACCATTGTCCGCAACAAAGGAGACAACCATGAACAACGTAGCCGACGATATGAGCGATGATAAATGGATCAGCTGTTCGCACTGGGGCCTATTTCCACTGGAACGAGGATCCTCGAACTAGCTGCCTGACGAGATATCCACGGCGCCAGCGCGAAATCGCCGACATTCCCACTCGTCACCTTATGCATCTCGCGCGACTCTAATTGGTCGAACCCCGGCCCGCGAACGGCTTCGACATGCGTCGGGCCGATCCCGGCCCGGGTTCACACCGAAGGTGCAGGACGTTCGGGTAGACGCATCTCGAACGTCACGACTGCGAACCTCAGGACTCGTCTATGAACACCTCAATTGGGAGAGGGTGATTGATCACATAGGTGCCGTAGCTCCGGTCGTGCTTGTCAGGTTGGACGACGCCGGCCGCGTCCCTGGCGCGGGCCAGCAGCGTGTACTGTCCCGGCTCTTGCGGCGTCAGCCAATCAAGTTTCCAACGTCGCCATGCATGTCGTCGTACAGGGTCTAGGAATTCTGCCTGGGTCCAGGTTCGGCCACCGTCGGTGCTCACCTCAATCTCCGTCACATCCGTTTCACCCGCCCATGCAGCGCCGGAAATCGTGTAAATCCGGTTTGGAGTGAGCGTTTCATAAACACGTGGTCGCGCAATTTGGGATTTGAGCTGCATTTCTCCTAGGGGGCGCCGAACGGGCTTTCCGTCCATCATGGCCCAGTAGGCATAGTCAGTCGTCTGCCAATAGCCGTGAAATGGCTCGCGTACGGCCTGGATACCCGTCAGCCACTTGACGGACGCCATTCCATAGTGTCCGGGGACAATCGCGCGGACTGGAAATCCGTGATCCCGCGGTAGCTCGCGCCCGTTCATCTGGTAAGCGATCAGGACTTCCGAGCGAAGCGCCTTGGTCCGGGGTAGGCTCCAGGCATATGATATCGGTATGGGAGGCATGGGCTCCTCTTTCGGCGTCCCGCGATCCGCACCTTCGAGCACGATCTCGCAGGCATCTTCTGCCAGGCCGGCGCGCTCCAGCAACGCTCGCAGGGGCACCCCGGTCCATTCTGCGTTGCTCACCGCTCCGAGTTCCCACTGTGCCCCCTGCACTTGGGGGACGAGAAATACCCGACCATTGCCTGCGCATTCCAGCGTCGCGACGCGGGTCTCGGACGGCATGTTGCGCAACTCTTCGTAACTTAGCGCAAGCGGGTTTTTCACAGCGCCGTCGATGCGCAGCTTATAAGAAGTGCGGTCCAGGGTCGGGATCGGAAAATGACTGCGGATGTAAAACAGCTCCGTCGGAGTAAGATAGGAGTCGATCCGGTCGAAGGGAGCTTCGAGATTCTTCGGCTCCTTCTGTCGGATGGTGAGACCCGTGGCAAAGAGCTGATTTGTGTTGTCGACGTAATTGGCTTTTGAACCTTCCATCATCCTCTCCTATTTGCTGGTCACGAGGCCGGCGAACGTGGCGTGCAACGGGTGCAGCGGTTGTGTCAGGAACAAGGTCAGGTAGATCGTCATGGCGATGCCGAGCAGCGCCAGAAAACAGGCGACGATCACGCCCTGCTTGGAGAGAGAGCGGTGCGCGAAGCGATCGCGGTTCAATTCGCCAGCGAGTCGCATGAAGCGTCGTGCGGAAAACAGGTTCACGATTGCGCCGATCGCAATCAGCGCGGCTCCAAACCAAACTGAGAGCTCGTGTGGCTGACCAGCAGGAAGCTGTTGCGGCATGTAGGGCATATTCCCGAAAATCCCAAAACGGGCCACCACAAACCCGAAGCCCATCAGCGAGATGCCCGTGCGAATCCAGGCGAGAAATGTTCGCTCTTCCGCGAGATAGTCGCGCAATTCAGCTGCTGGTTTTGCGGGAGGGATGCCCATTTCGCCATTACCATTACAGGCGAGTACATTGGCTACCATCGGCCAATGCGGCCGCCTACTCTTGATCTAGTCGGCGCTTCGAAATGAGCGCCACAAGAAGAAGTCGGGCCGACGGATTTTCGCCTCCGGCCCGACCTCTCGCGACGCGGATCGTTCAGTAGACCGTCGTGGGTTCGCAAGGCGGAGCGGTCCACGGATCGCTGGCAAACGCGCCGACGGCCGGAGCCCGAATGCAACCAGCGTCGCCAACGGTGGTTGCAGTGGTGTGCTGCCGCACAGCTGCCTTGTTCTCGCGAGCCATAGCAGGAGCTGCGACCAGGGCCGTGGCGATCAATGCCGCCGATACAAGTTTGAACTTCGTCATTCTATTTCTCCATTGGATTGTGAAGCGCCCAACAACATGCGGCCTTCGTTCAGCTGACATAGGATCACGGTTCGCCAACACCACTAAATTACAGTTTAGAACCGGCTGTCCGTAATGCCTCATTCGATCGCTCGGCGGTCAAAACCAATTCAGAACCCTAAATTGGTTTTTAATTGAGAGCCCAGTGTGTGGCGTGCATGTTCGGGAGGCTCGCGGAGCTTCATTGTGCTGTCGGGAGTTCGGTGGGGTGACCCCTCCAAAGATATCGGGGAAACGCAAAGGCTGGGCCGCGGAAATCCACGCAGGCAACGTCTGACTACGTTCGGAGGTAGAGATGGTTCTGTTTTCGCACGCCTTTATCCGCAAACGCGTGATCTCGCTGGCGACCTCGGCGTCGGTCGCGGCGACGTCGTTCGCGCTGGCGCAGGATCCGGCGAAGATTCGCCATGTTCGTGACGGCCGCGAGTATCCGCCGGACCAGCAAGCACATTCGGACGTGCTACCGCTTCTGTCGACGAACGCTGCCGCCATGCAGAAGATGACGACGGACATGGCGATCAAGCCGATCGGCGATATCGATCGTTATTTCGTCGAGATGATGCCACACCAGGGCGCGGTCGACATGGCGAAGGCCAAGCTCAACCACGGCAATAACGAGCAATTTCGCCGGTTGGCTCAGCGTATCGCAGCGACGCAGCAGCCAGAGATCACGTTAAAGCAAGATGCCGTGAGTGATGGGAAGTCGTCCGTGGCGCAATTGCCAGAGCAATCCCGAGCAGCTCTCCGCACCTGGGTCCGATTGGCGGCTCGGTCGACGATGGCGGAATGAATCGTCTCTAATGAACGCGCAGCAGGGATAAATCATGGGCATTGTTCGATTTGCGTTGCGATTTCCGCACACGTTTTATGTGGTCGCAGCCCTGATCCTGTTTCTGGGCGTCGCCGCCATCCGGTCGATGCCGACGGACATATTTCCGGAAATCCAAATCCCGGTCGTCACCGTGATCTGGCAATACACCGGACTTACCACGCCGGAAATGGAACAGCGCGTCACCACCTACAGCCAATATTCCATCAGCGCGAACGTCAACGGCATCAAGAACATGGAAGCGCAGACCCTCAATGGTCTGTCGATCCAGAAGATTTACTTCCAGCCGGACGTCAACCTGGACCTCGCTATCGCGCAAATCGTCTCCGCCACCAATTCCATTCGCTCGTTGATGCCGCCCGGCATCCAGCCGCCGATCGTCGTGCAGTTCAATGCGTCGAGCGTTCCCGTGCTGCAGCTCAGCCTCAACTCGGACAGCCTGAACGAGCAGCAGCTCTATGACTTCGGTATCTATCGGGTCCGGCAGCAACTGGCGCCGGTGCCTGGCGTCACTCTGCCGACGCCGGCCGGCGGCAAATATCGCCAGATCATGGTGGATATCGACCCCGACAAGCTTCTGTCCCGGGGATTGACGCCGCTCGACATCGTGAATGCGGTCAATACGCAGAACCTGACGCTGCCATCGGGAACAGCGAAGATCGGAGACGTCCAGTATACGGTGAGGACCAACGCGACGCCGGCGACGATCGACGATCTCAACAAGATGCCCGTCAAGTTCGCCAACGGCGCCACCATCCTGTTGAAGGACGTGGCGCAAGTACGCGACGGCTCGCTGGTGCAGCAGAACATCGTGCGCGAGGGCGGCCACCGCTCGGTATTGCTCAGCATCATCAAGAATGGCAACGCCTCCACGCTGGCGGTCGTCAACGGCGTGAAGCAGGCCCTGCAGTCGATCCGCGCCGCCGCGCCGGCCGGGCTCAAGATCAACGAACTGTTCGACCAGTCGGTATTCGTGACAAATTCCGTCAATGGTGTGCTGCGCGAGGGCGCCATCGCGGCTGGCCTCACCGCGCTGATGATCCTGATCTTCCTGGGGTCCTGGCGGTCGACTCTGGTGGTGATGATTTCGATTCCGCTGTCGATTCTGTCGTCGCTCATCGTGCTGTACTTTCTCGGCGAGACACTGAACACCATGACGCTCGGCGGCCTTGCGCTGGCGGTTGGCATACTGGTCGACGACTCGACCGTGACCATCGAGAACACGCACCGCTTGTGGACCGAAGAACACATGCCGCTTTCCGAGGCGACGTTGCACGGCGCCGCCGAGATCGCGGTGCCGACGCTGGTTTCGACCCTCGCCATCAGTTGCGTGTTCACGTCGGTGGTGTTTCTCGACGGACCGGCCAAGTACCTGTTCACGCCACTTGGTCTTGCTGTCGTATTTGCGATGCTGGCTTCCTACTTGCTGTCGCGGACCCTGACTCCGATCACGATCGGCTTGCTGCTCAAGAATGAACGGCACGGTACGGCCGATGGGACCTCCCTAGGATTCTTTTCGCGGATGACCGCCGCATTCAACCGCGGCTTCGAACGGCTGCGTGGGGGATACCTGAAAATCCTCACGCTGCTGTTGCGCAGGCGGGCCATCGTACCTGTTGTCGCCGCGTTGATACTCGGCCTCGGCGTCACGATGCTCTTGTTCGTTGGGCGGGACTTTTTCCCGCTGATCGACGGCGGCCAGATCCAGCTTCACGTTCGTGCTCCCGCCGGGACCCGTATCGAAAGCACCGAGGCGATATTCCAGAAGGTCGAGGACAAGATCCGCGAAGTCATTCCAGAGAGGGACCGCGGGCTCATTATCGACAATATCGGCCTGCCAGCGCGAGCCTACAATCTGGCATTCGCGGACGGCTCCACGATCGGAATCAACGACGGTGTCATCCAGGTCCAGCTAAAGGAAGGCCACCGGCCGACCGCCGAGTATGTCAAGAAGTTGCGTCAGGTGCTGCCCGCCGCATTTCCCGAAAACACGTTCTATTTCCAGGCGGCTGACATCGTGACGCAAATCCTGAACTTCGGATTGCCGGCGCAGATCGACGTCCGGACGGTGGGCACCGACCACAACAACCTTTCGGTTGCAAAGGAGCTTCAGCAACGTCTCGCCGCGATCCCCGGGATCGTCGACGCGCATCTGCAGCAGGAAGTCGACGGTCCGGCGTTCTATGCCGAAATCGATCGGACCCGGGCTGCTCAACTGGGCCTCAATGCCAGCACCATAGCCACGAACATCAATGTCAGCCTGAGTTCGTCGGTGCAGGTGTCGCCCAATTTCTGGACCGATCTGAGTTCGGGGATTCCGTATTATCTGGCCGTGCAAACGCCGGAACGCCTCGTCAACTCGCTGAATGCGCTCGGAAACACGCCGGTTTCCACCTCACTGGCGGCGAGCGGCCAAACCGTCCCCGGCGTGCTCAGCAATGTCGCGACGTTCAACCGCGACAAGGTCGCCACGAACTCGAACCAGACCAATATCCAGCCGGTCTTTGATGTGTATGCCAGCGTGCAGGGCCGCGATCTCGGCGCCGTCGCGGCCGACATCAACAAGGTTACGAAGGAGCTGCAGCAGAAGCTGAAACCGGGCAACTCAATTCAGGTAGTTGGCCAGATACAGAGTATGAACGACTCGTTTCGGAATCTCGGCATCGGGCTGCTATTCGCCGCCGTCTTCGTCTATCTGCTGATGGTCGTGAACTACCAGACGTTCGGCGATCCTTTCGTCGTGATCCTGGCCCTGCCGGCGACGCTTTGCGGCATCGTCACAATGCTGTTCATCACCGGCACCACGTTGAACGTGCCGTCGCTGATGGGCGCGATCATGGCGGTGGGCGTTGCTTCGGCGAACTCGATTTTGCTCGTGACCTTTGCGCGCGAGCAGCAGCTGAAAGGCCACTCCGCCTTTGAGGCCGCGCTGAGCGCCGGCCACACCCGAATCCGCCCCGTGCTGATGACAGCTGCTGCGATGATCGTCGGCATGATCCCGATGGCGATCGGCGGTGCCGGCGAGGAACAAAATGCTGCGCTCGCACGCGCCGTCATCGGCGGTCTGCTGTTCGCGACCCCGACGACATTGCTGATCGTGCCTTACCTGTTCGCCATGCTGCGCAAAGGCAACGACGGAAAGCCGCACCATGGCGTTTTCGAGGAGGTTCCGGGATGACCGAGATTCGTATGCAGCCGAAAAGTGAACATGTTGAGGATCGCGTTGATCCGCAAACCGATCGCGTTGTTGCACTACCCAATGGGCGTCGCAAGGGTCGACGTCGTTACGGAGGAGTGCTGGTCGGCGGAAGCGCGCTGCTGCTGCTGCTGGGCGGCCTTGGGATAGGGGGCTGGCGCCACTATCAGGCCGGCCTCGAGGTCGCGGCCACTGCGCAACAGAGCAGGACTTTTGTCCCCAGCGTTCGCGTCGCGGCGGTCCGCGCCAGCGACAGCAAGATTACGGTCAGCTTGCCGGCGACGACGACGGCCTTTGAGGCGGCGAATATCTTTGCGCGCACCAGCGGCTACATCGAAAAGCGCTACGTCGACATCGGCGATCGAGTCAAGGCCGGAGCCCTGTTGGTGGACATTACCGCCCCCGAGCTCGACCACCAGATTGCGCAAGCCAAGGCGACGCTGGCCCAAAATCAGGCGACGTTGCGGCAGACCCAGGCAAGCCACGAACTCGCCCAGGTCACCAATGCGCGCGACAGCAAACTGGTCAAACAGGGATGGCTCACACTTCAGCAGGGCGACAACGATCGCCTGACCCTGCAGGCGCAGCAAGCAGCGGTGGGTGTGGCTCAGTCCAACATTGAAGCCCAGGAGGCCCAGATTCGAATTCTTGGGCAGGAGAAGGCGTACCAGCGTGTGGTGGCGCCGTTCGACGGGGTGATCACACAGCGCAACATCGACAATGGCAGCCTGGTGACATCAGGGTCGACCTTCATGTTCACGCTGATGCACCCTGACGTGATCCGCACCCAGGTGTTTGTTCCCCAGGACCAGGCTTTCGGGGTTGGGCCCGGCGTCGACGCGGTGGTCCGTGTCCCCGAGATTCCAAATCGAACCTTTCCCGGGAAGGTGACGCGAATTGCAAACGCGTTGCAGCCCGGCAGCCGCACGCTGCTGACCGAAATCGATGTCCCCAATCCGGACTGGGCGCTCAGCCCCGGGATCTATTGCACCGTCGAACTGCATATCCCGAGAAAGACGCCGTCGATGATCATCCCCGCCGATGCGGTGGTATTCGATCAGAACGGTGTCCATGTCGCGGTCGTCGAGAACGGGACCGTCCATCTGCAGAAAATAACGATTGCGCGTGACTTCGGCACGGAGGTCGAAGTGCACGATGGCGTCAAGCCTAACGATCAGGTCATCCTCAATCCGATGCTCGGCCTGGCGAATGGTAGCAAGGTCACGGTTCGCACAGACAAACCACAGACAAGCTAGATCGGGACGGAGAGAGGAATGGCGATGCGACGCTTACTTTTCACAACAGTCATCTTGCTGGGGGGAGGCAGCGCTGGCCTGGCGCAGGTCTCCACCATGGGTAGCACGGCTATGGGGCTTCCAACGACGCCAGCGACGATCGTCACATCTCCACTCTATGGTCCGAGCCCGTTTTCGGCGACGACGCAGCCAAATTCTCCCGTCACGACGCTGGCGCCGGTGCCGCTGGCTTCTGACCCGACGACTCCGGGGACGGTCGTGACCTGTGCTGCACCGACGGGACAAATTGCGCCTGGAACGCCGCCGGTACCAGTTATTTCCATTTCGGCAACAGGTGGCGCAATCGGAACGACACCCTCTACGCCCGCCGCAGCGACGACACCCGCCCTGACGGGTGCGTCTCTCGCCGCCACGACCGCCAGTTCGACCGCACCGCTGTTGTTGTCCGCAACACCAGCTACATCGTTCGCGACCGATTTTTTCGGCACGACGATACCGGTGGCGTCGTCCGTGACAGCAACGGCGGCGGCGCCCGCGGTTGCCGCAGCGCCCACCGCACCGACGCCATCGATGGTACCAACCACCGCCTCTACATCCATGGCGGGCAGCATAGCTACGATGATGCCATCGACCGGGACGATGTCATCGACAACGATGATGCCAGGGATCGCGTTGGGGACTATTCCCACGCCATTCGTCGGCAGCACGACCGGGACCGTATCGGCGGTGTCCTCGCTCGGCAGCCCGTCGACTACCGTATGCAGCACTATGCCGGGAGGTCCGCCGACCAACGGCGCCGCTTTGCCGCTCTCGACCCCCGAAGTTCCGAGCAGTCCCCCGCCTGGCACGATCCAACCCCCAGTCGCGGTGCTTGCCGACACCAGCATCGATCCGACCACGGGTGTGATGCCGACACCAAATACGTCGGCATGCGCCGAGAGCATGACGATCAATCTAGCGACACCTGGCACGATGGCGCCGGCTAACGCCACAGGCGCAGCGGCAACGCCGGGCGTATCGCCAGCAGGCTGCTAAAGCGCAATCAATTTCCTCGAATAGTCGTCTCGCCCTATCTTATTAGCGCACGACCTTTCGGAAAATCGGTACCGACTGTTCCGGGTCATGCTCAAAGCCGAAAACCCGCTTCCCGACGCCCGCCTGTAGAGCGATACGCGCAAGCAAGGCTTCGGGCCGGGCCGTTTCTAAAATGCTATTTAGTGGTGGGGGTCCCTCCGGAAGCCTATGTGTCTTGTTGAGCGGCCCACCGCGCTTGCCCCCGGAGGCGGTGTTCAGATTGGCCGCAATGAGGACGGCGTCCGCCACGCCTTCTGCCCCCCGAACCGAGGCGGGCGGCGCCGTCCTGCTCTTTTCCATGGCGTTTGGGGCCGGTGAGATTATGCCTTTGGTCTCAAGCAAGCATATGATCCCAGGAAATGCAGGCGCGAGCACAGGGCTCGGTGCGAATGGCATAGTAGCGGCTGGGAATGAACCGATGACAAAAGTGCTTCTGATCGAGGACGACAGCGAAACGGCCGAGGAAATTACCGCCGAGCTCGTCGATCGCGGTTTTGAAGTCGAATGGTCGGCCAATGGCATAGAAGGCCTCGACAAGGCCCGCTCATCGCAGCCCGACGCCATGATCGTGGACCGGTTGTTGCCGGGAATGGACGGTCTCACGGTGATCGAGGCCTTGCGGAAGGAGCAGGTCCGCACTCCGGTGCTGGTGCTAAGCGCGCTGGGCGCGGTTGACGATCGCGTGCGCGGATTGCGGATGGGGGGTGACGACTATCTCACCAAACCCTTCGCGCTGGTGGAGCTTGTCGCCAGGATCGAGGCGTTGTTGCGCCGGCCGGTTGAATCGCGCGAGACGACGTTGCGGGTAGGACCGCTGGAACTCGATCTGATCGAGCGCACCGCCAAACGCGGCGATCGGGTGATTGATCTCCTGCCGCGCGAATTCCGTTTGCTTGAATACATGATGCAACGGAGCGATCAGCTGCTTACGCGAGCCATGCTTCTGGAGGAGGTCTGGAACTATAAATTCGTTCCAGCGACGAACCTGGTTGACGTGCATATGGGTCGGCTGCGCCACAAGGTGGACGGGCCGGGCGAATCTCCAATGATCCACAATGTCCGTGGGGCCGGCTTCATTCTCCGAACCGGACCGTGAAAATGAGATGGAAGCCAGCAAGGCGCTGCCGCTGACGTTGAGCGGGAAATCCGCGGGAAGAAATCCGATGGATCGGGCTCACATCTTACGTTCGAACACCTTTCGGTGGGCGCTGGCGGTAGCAGGCGTGTTCGCGGTTTTCGTCATCGTGCTGTTCGGCTTTATCTACTGGCAAGCCGATCAGTACTTGATCGCACGATCCGACAAAATGATTGGCAGTCAATTGAACTTCATTGCCGGTTTGCCGAGCGAACGCCGGCTGGATGCGATCAATGACCATCTGAAGCCGGACACCCGCGGCGTTCAATATGCCGGTCTGTTCAGCGCAGACGGCCGCAAGATAGCGGGCAACCTGGAACGGTTTCCGCCCGATCTCCAGATGAATGATTCCGTCAGGAGCATTTCGGTCGACCGGACGCTCCCGGCCGGAAGGGAGACGCATGTGATCCGCGCAATCGCCCGGCACATGCCGAATGGCGACGCACTGATCATCGGACGTGAGGTCGACGAGACCAAGGAAATCTCCCATGTCGTCGCTCAGGCATTGGCGCTCGGTCTGCTGCCGGCGTTTTGCCTATGCCTGCTGGCCGGAGCGTGGCTGAGCATGCGCGCCCAAAAGCGGGTCGAGGAGGTAAATCAGCGGGTCCAGCGCATCATCGCCGGCGATCTGCGCGAGCGGCTCCCACACCGCGACGTTGACGACCCGTTTTCGAGGCTCACGGTCATCGTCAATGGCCTGCTCGATGAAATGGAAGCGATGATCCAGGCGCTCGCGGGAGTAGGTAACGACATCGCCCATGATTTGCGGACACCACTTACGCGGGCGCGGCTCGCTCTCGAGCGCGGCCGCACTAACGCAACGACGTTGGAACAACTCCAGTCGGTTGCAGACAAGGCAGTCGCGAACATCGATCAGTCGCTGACAATCGTCACCGCTTTGCTGCGCCTGGCCGCAATCGAGAACAGCCGGCGATCGGCCGCCTTCGGTGACGTTGCATTGCACGAGATGCTGCACGAGGTTTGCGATATCTACGAGCCGATTGCCGAAAACAAGAATATCAACTTGCGGGTCGACGTGGGACACCGGCTTAACGTGCGTGGCGACCGGGATCTCCTGCTGGAGGCGGTCGCCAATCTCGTCGACAATGCCATCAAGTTTACGCCCGAAGGCGGCAAGGTGAATATCGAACTGCTACGTGGCGACAGCGAAACCATCGTGCGCGTGTCCGATACCGGCCCCGGCATCAGCGAGCAGGAGCGCGAGGCCGTGCTGCGGCGTTTCTACCGTTCCGACAAGATCCGAAGTACGCCGGGCGTCGGCCTTGGGCTGAATCTGGTGGCGGCGATCGTAAAGCTGCACGGCTTTCGTCTCGTGATCCACTCTGGTCAGGGCGGCCGGTTGGAGATTATTTGTCCCGACAAGCAAGACTGAAAACGCGCGACTTCGTCGGGGGCGAACGAACTCGGGCGCCTCGTTGCTGTTAGGAGCAGCCAGGATTTGGCGGCTGCTATTGGCCGGCGCCTCGACCTTGCCATCGCCAATGCTCGTCATCGGGAGCTGCGTAGCATTCGGCGGCGAGGCCGGAAGCGGTCGCCTCACACTGCGCATAGCTCGTGAAGCTACAATCCGTCCCGCCTTCGGCATATTCTATACAGTCATGTCCCGGGGGAACGATGGGGCCTGCGTTCGCCGGTTCGGTCGTGCCGAAGGCAATAGCTGACAGAGCGATAACCGAAGCGATCGCCGTCATCGAAATTATCTTCATGTCAAGGTCTCCATGGACTTGGATCCCCATTCTCAACATGGAGATTGACGATCGAGAAAGCGATTATAAAGAAAGTAATCCTCGCTCATCCACCAGGACTAACGGCAAGGCGCCTGCGTGCTGTGTCTGATTTCTCTAAATGCGCACGAACGGCGACCCGAAAGGATGAAATCGTGTTTAATGGAAATCGGCATCAGTCCGTCAATACTCGGATGATCAGCATGCAACACACTTGCTCCAATTTCGGCGGAGTAATCCATGCATCCAAACCTTATTCATCGCGGCGCCGGCTGCGTGACTACTGATGCAGCGGCTTACGGCTTCCATCGCGCTTAAAGACGAATTTAGTCGGACGATCGAAATCGTCTCTTATCTATAGTCAAGGAGATACAACCATCCACATAAAGGACACGACGATGAAACTCACGACAATCGCATTAGCCACAGCGTTCGCCCTCTCCGGGACGGCCACCTTCGCAAACACAGTTCATCATAAAAGGGCCGCGAGGGCCGATCGCAATGCCGTCGGCATGGTCCAGCTGCATCCGAACTACGGTAACCCGAACGGTAATCCGGACGGCCCGACGACGCTGAGCGGCACCGGAGACTCTTCGTTCGGCGGCTCGTCGCCCGGTACCAGCGGCCACAACTGAGAAAACGCATTTGCTTGCGGTTACTCACCCAAGTTACGCTCAAGTTCCTTTGCCCAAGTTACTCGCCCAAGTAGCCTTGTCGACACTGGCCGCGCTTGAAGGTGAAACCGCTTCGGCAGTTTCGCCGTCGAAGCCGGGAGCGGGAAAATAAGTTAAGCAACGGACCGGCTAGACTAGCCGCCGGCCGCGATCGTTTTTGCAAGCCGCTCGCCGGGTTGACAGTCTATTCCGAGCGGGAGCTCGAGCTCCTGCCACACCGAAACCATGGCGTCAGCTAACTGTCGGATTAGTCGAAGGTCATGCGCCGGGGTCGGGGTGATCCGCAATCGCTCAGTGCTCCGGGGAACGGTCGGATAATTGATCGGCTGGATGTAAATTCCGTGCCGGTGGAGCAAGAGATCGCTTGCCTGCTTGCACTTGTCGGGATCGCCAATCATCACCGGTACGATATGCGTGTCTGTGTCCAGCACCGGCAACCCGGCTTCCCGCAGGGCGGCTTTGGTCGCTGCCACGGCGGCGCGCTGGGCCGCACGCTCGGTACCCGATTTCTTGAGATGGGCGATCGATGCTGTCGCAGCCGCGGCTACCGCGGGTGGCAAGGCCGTCGTGAAGATAAATCCGGGTGCATGGGATCGGACGGCGTCCACCACGGCGCTGCTGCCGGCGATGTAACCACCGAGCGTGCCGAAGGCTTTTGCGAGCGTTCCCTCGATGACGTCGATGCGGGCCATCACTCCGTCTCGCTCAGCGATCCCGGCGCCGCGTCGCCCGTACATGCCAACGGCGTGCACCTCATCGAGATAGGTCATCGCGCCGTAGCGTTCCGCCAGATCGCAGATTGCCTCGAGCGGAGCGACATCGCCGTCCATCGAGTACACGCTTTCGAACACGATCAGCTTCGGGCGGCCAGCCGCCGCGCGGAAGAGTAATTCCTCAAGGTGCTTAAGATCGTTGTGGCGCCAGATCTGCTTGGGACAGCCGGCCGCACGCACGCCCTCGATCATCGAATTGTGATTGAGCGCGTCGGACAGGATCAGGCAATCCGGAAGGAGCCTGGCAATCGTCGCGATGCCCGTATGGTTGGAGACGTAGCCGGACGTGAAAACGAGCGCCGCTTCCTTGCCATGTAGGTCGGCAAGCTCGGCCTCCAGCTCCACCAGCGCCCGATTTGTTCCCGAGATGTTGCGGGTCCCGCCGGCACCCGTGCCCATCATCCGCGCGGCGGCACACATAGCATCGATCAGCTTGGGATGCTGACCCATGCCGAGATAGTCGTTTGAGCACCAGACCACCACCTCCCGCTTGCCGGTCGGGCTATTCCAGAGCGCATGGGGGAACTGTCCCGCCTTACGCTCCAGGTCAGCGAAGACGCGGTAGCGATGCTCTCGCTTCAGCGCGGCAACGGCAGATTGAAAACTCCCATTATAATCGAACATTCGCGGGACTCCGTATCGGACCAGATCGGCGGCAACCATGGACAGCAAGCCTGTTCATGGTTGGGTGGCCGTCGACGAACTCTGCTGGAAGGAAGCCGGACTGAGAACGAAACCAACCCCTCGGACGTTACGAATCATGGGGGGCTCATTTGGTGCGTCGACCTTGCGACGCAATTTGCCCATATGAACATCGACAAGGTTCGTTTCCGGGACGAACTTATAGTTCCAAACATCCTTGAGGAGGGTTGCCCGCGTTAGCAACTTGCCGTTCCGTTGCATCATGTATTTGAGCAACCGAAACTCGCGCGGCCGCAGATCGATCTCACGGTCGTCACGCCTAACAGTTCGATCGATGAGATCAAGTTCCAACGGGCCCACGCGTAGCACGGTGTCAGTCAGTGAAGCCGGCAGCTGGGCTACTCCGCCCGAGATCAGTTCAACGATGGCGAGCGGCTGCTTTGAGGAGGCATCGCTTCGCAGAGGCGATCCACGCATCCGCTCAATCGCCTTTTCGAGTGCGGCGGACAGCAGCAATTGAACATCGGAATCCGTGACCAGATCGGACCGCATTTCTGCCGGTACATCCTGGACGAGCAAACGCACCAGAACGGGCAAGCCTTCGATGTCGGCCAGCAGCTCCGCCATTCCGTTCCGTAGTTTTGACGATTCTCGCGTGCGCCGAGCAGGATCCCGATGCTGGCCGACTCTGGTTGAAGAATTCACCAACTGTATCGCACTCTGCTCGGCAGCCCTTGGATCCGTGCCGACGCATGTCATCGCCCTTCGATCGGAGGTATGGCGGTTGGTGTTATAAGCTATCATCGCAATGTCCCGTTTCGCCGACCGCGAAGACTCATCTCCGATAGCCGGATTGATTGATTATTCAGTGGGACCCGTCGGTCAGTCCTTCTTGCTCATGGGCGCGTCGGACCGAGGGGGAGGGCGGCTCATGATGCTCTTGCCTGGCTTTCGAGAACCAGGAACGCGCTCTGGCAGTGATCTTCATAGCAATCGTGATTGCAGTAGGTGAGGCGTGTCCCGATTTCACGCAGGTAGCCTGCTCGGATCGGCCCGTCGCACGACACACAGAACGCTTGTCGGCGTGGCGACCTCTCCTTCACCAGTACAAATCTCATGTGGCTCCTCCCAATGCGAAGCAGAACACCGTATCGGCCGCGTGAAAGGCGTGGGGCGGGGGAGCGCAGAGGTGATTTCTGCCATCCGGATTGTCTCTGTTCCGCTCTACCTTTTCCGGTGGAATGAGAATGAATTTTCCGTCCTCTCGGCGTTTTGCGTAGATCGTGCCGTCAACGTACTTGATTTCAGTCGGGTAGCAGTCCGCATTATTGCAACAGCCAGCCGCTGGATTATCGGGCATGTGCCATGTTGAATAGAACTTCTCGTGCAGGAGCCGGTCTTGCGTCGGGTGACGGTGAAGCCCAGCATCCTGAGCCTGGACCGGCATCATCAACGCGCAGCAGAGACAGATGCCCTGCGAGAATTTGTAGAATGAGTTCACTGCGCAACCTCCTTACCGGCGAGGAATTCCGAACTTCTCGAATTCGTCGCGCGATGCCCAAGCAGGTTGAAACCAACGTAACCACCTGCGATCACATTCCTGACGGGCTCTGAAGCGGTCGGCGCAATTCTTCGAACAGAGTGCGGTACGCCAGGAATAGCGCCTGACGAGGCCGAATTTGCCTTCGCAGATCGGGCAACGCTTGACTGCGCCGGCGGCGGTATATTTGGAATTGCTGCGCATTTTTGCTTCCTTCCTGTCACCTGCAATCTGCTCTTTCGATCTGCAGCGAGACTAGGAGGAGGGGGACTGTTGCCTCAATCGTACGTAGGTAAGCGGGTGGCATAGAAAGGGATCGCGGGAGCATACGGAGGTTTGTTGGCAGGATCACACGATCTGCTTGCAAACAAATCGAGTTGAAAGGGGATTGCACGATGGAAATGAAGCGGACGGCTCACGCCTGCCTGGGTTAGGGGTGGGGGGTGAGGCCCACGCGAAGCGGTCCGCTCAACAGCCATGCGGATAAGGGAGGAACGCGACCGATCTCTTCACGCTAAACTAGGTGCACCCCAAGGTGCGTCACAACTAAACGAAGGTTTGGCGCAGCCAAATTGAAGGATAGTGCGATTGCCTTTGATGTGAGTGCCGAGCCGAAAATCACCGCACCCAACCGGCCTGACCACTGGCGATCTTGCGCCGATTCGCTCAGAGTTTTGAGTGCTTTCGGCCCCGGGGAACCCCCGCGCGGACCGCCGTGCGCAGGCGATCGAATTGCCGTACTTCGTCAAAATGATCTAATCTCATTCGGAGACCTTGGACGCTGGGAACGATGCGTAGCCAGACCGTGAATTTCTGGAAATCAGTCGGGTTGTGATAATGCTCAATCACGGCGCCAGTTCATTACCTTAGCGGGACGCGCGAGGAGAATGAATAAACTTGATCTCTCACAACGACGGCCAAAGCCGTCTACAATTTCTCACTACGCGGTGGCGGCGCTGTCGGTGGCCGTTGCGATCGCTATTGTAGAGTTTAACACGCGTTTATTCCATGCCGAGGCGATCACATCGTCGATGCTTTGCGCTGTTATCTTCGCTGCGTGGTTCGGTGGTTTCGGCCCGGCACTATTTGCGATCGCACTCGTCCTTTTGGCCTTCCATTATTACCTGGTGCCTCCAATCAATTCATTTACCTGGAAGGGTGGTCTGTTCGCATTGGCCGTTTCGGAGGTACCCCGTCTACTCCTGTTTTCCATTGTATCGCTGGTTGTTGCTCTTCTGATGTCGGCACAGAGAAGAGCAACAGAAATCCACCGGCTTTCCCGCGATGATCTGCGAGCGGCGATGGAAGATCAAAGGCGGATTGAGGCCGCACTCCTGCGCAGCGAAATGTATCTGACCGAAGCGCAGAGATTGAGCGGCACCGGCAGCTTTGGATGGAATGTCGCCAGCGGAGAGATCATCTGGTCAGAGCAGACTTTCCGAATTTTTGGATGCGACCCGACGGTTATACCGACCGTGGAATTCATCGTTCAGCGTGCCCATCCGCAAGATCGCGCCGCCGTGCAGGCGACCGTCGATCGCGCGTCCTGCGTCGGAAAGGATTTCGACCATGAATATCGATTGCTGATGCCGGATGGGTCGGTGAAGTATGTCCAGGCAGTGGCTCGCTCCATGAGAGATGCGTCCGGCAATATCGAATTTGTGGGCGCGGTGACGGATGTTACCGTTGCAAAGGAGACGGAGCGGAAGCTGCGACGCAGCGATGCCTATTTGACCGAAACCGAGCGTTTGAGTCGTACAAGCAGTTGGGCCTGGGATGTACGACGTCGAGAGTGGGCGTATCGGTCGCCCGGAATGTATGGCCTGTTTGGATTCGATTCGGAACAGGGCGATGTGCCGCTGCAAGCGTTCCGGGATCGCATTCATCCCGAAGACAGGCGTCCGAATGTCGAGGCGGCGGCCCGGGCTATCCAGGAGAAATCGGATTTCGAAGTTGATTTTAGAATAATTCTTCCAGACGGTTCGATAAAGCACATACATTCCGTAGGGCACACTGTCCTCGGCAGTGAGGGCGACGTGGTCGAGTTAATTGGCACGCATGTGGATGTCACCGAACAATACGCTGCAAGGGAGGCGTTGCAAAAGGCATTCGACGAAATCAAGAAGTCCGAAGACCGCATTCGACTGGTCGTCGACACAATCCCGACGCTGGTCTGGCGCGCTGGACCCGACGGGGTTCCCGACTTCCTCAATCAACCAGCCCTTGACTATACCGGCCTCGCCTTGGACCAGGCCGAAACCGGCTGGCCTCGCGCTTTTCATCCCGACGACAAAAAGGGCATGCTGCAGAAATGGAGTGCAATACGGGAATCCGGCGTACGGGGCGAGCTTGAAGCTCGGCTCCGGCGCTTCGATGGTGAGTATCGCTGGTTCTTATTCCGAGCCGAACCCCTGCGCGATGAGTCGGGCAACATTGTCAAATGGTACGGGTCGTCCACCGACATCGAGGACCGGAAGCGAGCAGAAAGAAAGTTGCGGCGAAGCGAAGCCAAACTAGTCGAAGCGCAACGATTGAGTCTGACCGGCAGCTTTGGCTGGAATGTTTCAACCGGTGAACGCCATGGATCCGAGGAATTTTTCAGAATTCTTGGATACGACGATCGGCCTACGCTCACCAAGGAGATGGTGCTTCAGCGAGTTCATCCGGAAGATCGTGGTTTCGTGGAGCAGGCCATCGGCCGCGCGTCCCGTGACGGAACAGACGCCGACTACGAGCATCGATTGGTGATGCCGGATGGCTCAATCAAGCATGTCCATGTTGTTGCTCGTGCGGTCGGAGATCCAGCTGAACAGTTGGAATTCATCGGGGCCGTTATGGATGTTACAGCGACTAAGCGGGCCGAGGATGAGCTACGCAAGACGCAGACCGAACTGGCACATGTAACACGCGTGACGATGCTGGGCGAACTGACGGCCTCCATCGCCCACGAAGTGAATCAGCCGCTGGCGGCTGCGATAGCCAACGCTGAGGCCTGCCTGCGCTGGCTCGACCGTGAAACTCCAGACATAGCCAAGGCGCGCCGCTCAGTGGAATGGGTCGTCAACGACAGCTGCCGGGCCAGCGACGTGATCCAACGGGTCAGAGCGCTCGCGAACAAGGCCGACATTGAAAAGGTGCCGCTCGACGTCAACACTATCGTCAGGGAAGTCATCGTACTGATGCAGCACGAGTTGATTCGGCATGGCGTATCGTTGCGAACGGAGTTGGCAATGGCTACGTCCTTGGTTCTCGGTGATCGGGTCCAGCTGCAGCAGGTAGTTATCAACCTGGTGATGAATGGCATTGAGGCAATGGAAACGGTTACGGATCGGCCGCGCGAGCTGGTGATCCGATCACGTTGTGACGAAGCACAGAGTGTGATCGTAAGCGTAACGGATTGCGGCGTCGGTATTTCCCGCGATGATGCGGACCGGTTGTTCAAGGCCTTCTTCACCACCAAGTCTGGCGGCATGGGTATGGGGCTTTCAATCTGCCGTTCCATCGTGGAGACCCACGGAGGGCGTCTGTCAGCTTCCCGCAACGAGGGGC
>Ga0207689_10000869_pt1 | contig 29184 bp, 27 predicted proteins | sample KBSMisM52_FD_184312 | JGI IMG/M metagenome (GOLD analysis project Ga0207689, IMG submission 184312) | Miscanthus rhizosphere microbial communities from Kellogg Biological Station, Michigan, USA - KBS Miscanthus M5-2 (SPAdes) (version 2) | ecosystem: Host-associated > Plants > Roots >...
AACGCACTCGTCGGCAAGACCGAGGCGCTTTGCCTTGCGGGCGTCGATCGTCTTGCCGGTCAACAGCAAGTCGAGCGCCGCGGGTGCACCGATGAGTTTGGGCAGCCGCTTGATGCCGCCCCACCCGGGAACGATGCCAAGCATCACTTCCGGCAGGCCCAGCCGCGTCGACGGCTCGTCGACGACGACGCGATAGCGGCACGCGAGTGCGAGCTCCAGGCCGCCGCCGAGGCAGAAGCCGCGAATGAGCGCAAGTGTTGGATACGCGACGCCCGCAAGCCGCTCGAACGTGTCCCAACCGCGTTTGACGAGTGCCCGCGCAACCGTTGCGTCGCGGATATCGCCGAACTCGTCGACGTCCGCGCCGGCGATGAATCCGTTCGCCTTGCCCGATCGAATGACGAGGCCCTTCGGCGGCTCTGCCTGCAGCGCGTCGAGCACGGTGTTGAATTCTTCGAGCACCGCCTTCGACAGCGTGTTCGTCGCCGTGCCTGCGCGATCGAACGTGAGCCACGCGAGGCCGTCGGCGTCCCGCGTCAGTTTCCAGTGTTCCACGTCTAGTGCACTCCCGTACTGCGTTCGACCAGCATCGCGCCGCCCTGTCCGCCGCCGATGCAGATCGAGGCGATGCCGCGCCGTCCACCGGTGCGCGCAAGGTCGTTCAGCAGGTGCAGAACGATCCGCGCGCCCGACGCGCCGACCGGATGCCCGAGCGCGATCGCGCCACCGTCCACGTTGAGCTTGTCTTCGTCGAGAGCGCCCAGTGCGCCCGGCAGTCCGAGCTCTTCGCGGCAGAATGCATCGTCCTGCCATGCGCGAAGACAGGCGAGCACCTGCGCTGCGAACGCCTCGTTGATTTCCCACGCATCGACGTCGGCGAGCGCGAGACTGTTCCGCTGCAGCAGCGGCGTCGCTGCGTAGACGGGACCAAGCCCCATCTGCGCCGGGTCGAGCGCCGCCCATTGCGTATCGACGATGCGTCCCATCGGCGTCAATCCGAAGCGGCGCACCGCGTCGTCCGTCGCGAGCAGCAGCCATGCCGCGCCGTCGGTGACCTGGGAGCTGTTACCCGCCGTCACGTTGCCGTACTTGCGATCGAAGAACGGCCGGAGCTTCGCGAGGTTCTGCGGGGTCGAATCCTCGCGCACGCCGTCGTCGGCCGCATATACGTTGCCGGCGCGGTCGAACAGCGGCACCACTTCGCGTGCGAAGCGGCCGTCGCGCTGCGCGGCCAGCAATCGCTGGTGGCTACGAGCGGCGAACGCGTCCATCGCCTCGCGCGAAATGCCGAAACGGAACGCCAGATTCTCCGCCGTTTGCCCCATCAGCAGGCCGACGTTGGGATCGGTCAGCCCTTTCATCAAGCCGATGACGGGTGCGAGGTTGCGAAGCTTGAACTGCGCGAGCACGGCTGCGCGCCGGCCCAGCGTCTTGGCGGCGTACCAGTTCGCGAGCCACGTCACCATCGCATCGGAGAACAGCAATGGCGCACGCGACAGCGCATCGACGCCGCCGGCGAGCACGAGGTTCGAGCGACCGGCACGCATCGAATCCATCGCCGAATCGAGTGCCTGCATCCCGGACGCGCAATTGCGCATCACCGTCCAGCCGGGGACCTTGTGGCCGCAGCCCATCCGCAGCGCGACGACACGACCGATGTTCACCTCGTCTACGGACGGCGCCGCGCAACCGAGGATCACTTCATCGATGTCGGTGGGCGCGAACGGCTGCCGCAACAGCAGCGCGCGCCCCGCGTCGGTCGCGAGGTCGGATGCCGCGAACGGCCCGGGCCGGTTGCGCGATTTCAGGAACGGCGTGCGCGCGCCGTCGATGACGTGGATCGGCGCGCTCATGCCGCGGCCTCATTGCGGCAACGGCGAGAGCAAACGTCAGCGCGTCGGCCTTTCCGCAATCGCGCGCCGTCGACCCTCCGGGGCTCCGCTTCACGCGGCGCGCTCATGCCGCAGCCTCCTTGCTCCGTACACGCGGCGCGCTCGATGCGCGTCCGCGCGGCGATCCATCCGCATCCTGCTCGCTCGGCTGCAACAGCGACGTGCCGAGATCCTGCGCGAAATCGTCCACCTTCACGACGCGCGCCGTGAGTTCGCGCCGCGCAGCGAGCACCGCCGCTTCGGCCGGCGTCAGAACACCGGCCGTGACCGCGGCGGCCTCGAGTTCTGCGGCGCCTTCGCCCGGTGCCTGGGCCACCCTCAGTTTGCCGCTGCGGACGGCGCTGCGCAGCTTGCGCTCGATGGGATCGGCTGCGACGCTCGCGGCAAGCGCGCGCTCGAGCAGTCCGACTGGCTCGTCGGGATCGCCGATGAACACGTTCGCTGTCAGCCGGTCACGCGTGGTCGAAGGCTCGATGACAAGCCGCGCGACGTGCTGGCCGAGCCGATCGGACGGCACCACGTGCGCCTGGCCAAGCGGAAACACGATGAAGCGCATCGCGGCTGCCACGAAGCGATTGGGGAAATTGACGACAACGCCTTCCATCGCGCTTTGTGCCTTGAAGAGTGCGTCGCGCACCGCCCAGTGCATCAGCGGCGCGTCCGCCGCGTGCCGGCCCTCCTTCTCGTAGCGCCAGAGCGTCGCCGACGACAGGTACAGCAGCGACAGCACGTCGCCAAGCCGCGCCGACAGCTTCTCCTTACGCTTCAAGGCGCCGCCCAGCGTGAGCATCGACACGTCGGCCATGAAAGCCAGCGCGGCCGACAGCCGTGTCAGCTGCCGGTAATAGCGGCGCGTCTCGGGCGCGACTTTCGCCGGCGTCTTCGCCAAGCGCGATCCCGTCAACCCGAAGACCAGCGCGCGCAGCGCATTGCCCATCAGGAATCGGAGGTGACCCATGAACGCGGCATCGAACTCGCGCAACGCATTGCCGGCGTCGGGCTCGCGCGCCGCGGCCATCTCCCGCAGCACGAACGGGTGGCAGCGAATCGCGCCCTGGCCGAACACGATCAGGCTCCGCGTCAGGATGTTCGCGCCTTCGACCGTGATCGACACCGGCATCTGCATGTACGCGGCGCCCAGGAAGTTCGACGGCCCCATGCAGATGCCCTTGCCACCCGCGATGTCCATCGCGTCGTTGATCAACTCACGATTGCGCGCTGTGATGTGCAGCTTGGCGATTCCGGAAAGCACCGCGGGCTTCTCGCCGCGATCGACGAACGTCGCCGTCAGCATTCGCACGGCGTCCATCATGTAGAGGTTGCCGCCCATCCGCGTCAGCGCTTCCTCGATGCCTTCGAACCTGCCGATCGGCGTCTTGAATTGCGTGCGGACGCGGGCGTACGCACCCGTCGTGCGAACGGCGAGCTTGGCCATGCCGGTGTTCGACGACGGCAGCGAGATTCCGCGCCCGGCCGCGAGGCATTCCATCAGCATCCGCCAGCCCTTGCCGAGCATCGGCGCGCCGCCGATCACCCAGTCCATCGGGATGAATACGTCGGCGCCGGAATTGGGACCATTCTGGAAGACGGCATTGAGCGGCATGTGCCGGCGTCCGATGACCACGCCCGGGTGCGACGTCGGGATCAGCGCACAGGTGATGCCGAGATCCTCGCGGTCGCCGACCAGGTGATCGGGGTCGTACGCGCGAAACGCGAGTCCGAGCAGTGTCGCGATCGGACCGAGCGTGATGTAGCGCTTGTCCCACGTCACGCGCAGGCCCAGCACGCGCCGACCCTCGTGCTCGCCGTGACACACGACACCCCAGTCGGGAATCGAAGCCGCGTCCGAGCCGGCTTGCGGGCTCGTGAGCGCGAAGCACGGGATGTCGAGGCCGCGCGCGAGCCGCGGCAGGTGACGCCGCTTCTGCTCGTCGGTGCCGTAGTTCAGCAGCAATTCGCCAGGTCCCAGCGAATTGGGCACGAGCACGCTGACCGCAACGCTGCCGCTGCGCGTCGACAGTTTCGTGATCACCTGCGAGTGCGCATAGGCGGAGAAACCGAGTCCGCCGTACGCCTTCGGGATGATCATCCCGAGAAATCCGTGCTCCTTGATGTATTGCCAGACGGCAGGGGGAAGATCCTTATGGACGTTCGTCGTCTCCCAGTCGGAGATCATCGCGCAGAGCGTCTCGACTTCATGGTCGAGAAAATGCTGCTCCTCGGCGGTGAGTCGCGCGCACGGCAGCGCGATCAGCTCCGACCACGCCGGACGGCCCGAGAAGAGTTCGCCATCCCAGCCCACAGTGCCTGCCTCGAGCGCGTCCCGCTCCGTCTGCGACATCGGCGGCATCACCTTGCGGAAGATCCGCAGCAGCGGCCGCGCAATCAGCCTGCGCCGCAGCGGCGCGATGGCGATCGGTGCAGCGACGAGTGCCAGCACGGCGACAGCGACGATGATCTCGGCGATGAACGCGTTCATTGCGTGCTCCGTTCGAAGAAGGTGCCCATCAGCGCCGGCGCGATTTCGGCTCGCCGTCGAGCTCGCGCGTCACCGCACTGAGGTCGGGCAGCGGCGCCGTCAGACCGGCCAGCAGGAAAGGCGCGAGACGGCGCAGCAGGATTTCGTCGTTCGTCGTCTCGAGCGGATTCAATTCCGCGATGAGCTTCAGTGCGTCCGTGCCGGCGAGCGTGTACGACAGCGCACCCATGATGAAATGCAGCCGCCACGACAACTCCTTGCGCGGCATCTGCGGCAGAGCGCGCCCGAACGCAGCCTTGAATCGCGCGATCATTTCCGCGTACTGGTCGGACAGGAATTGCCGAATGAACGGCGCCGGATCGGCGTACGCGCGCCCGAGCAACCGGAGGAAATTGGAGCCGCCACGCTGCGGATCGCGCGCGAGCGTCAGCGCCGGCACGAGCAGCGCGCTCAGGATGCGGTCGCACGGCAGCGGCTTGGGCGCGCTCTCGGCCTCGAAGCGCGTCAAGAGCTCGAGGCGCCGCTGGTTCATCGGATCGAGGCGACGCGTCAGCACCGCCTGGAACAGCTCTTCCTTCGTGCCGAAATGATAGTTGACGGCCGCGAGGTTCACGTCGGCGGCCGTCGTCAGCGCGCGCAGGCTCGTAGCTTCGTAGCCATGCTCCATGAACAGCGTTTCCGCCGCGTCGAGAATGCGCTCCTTCGTCTCGACCACCGCGCGGCCGACGGGTAATGCAACGACTTTTGCCTTCGCCATTCGTCGCCTCGATTCAAACGTTCGTTTGAAGCTTACGTTTGATTCATTGACGAGTCAAACGTTCCGAAAGCCACCTCTTCAATCGGCCTCGAAATTTCGCTTGCAAAAGCATTTCAGCCAGCGCATGATGACATTGGCATACACCGCCGAATCAAAGGGATATCGAAAATGCTTAATCTGGGTCGAAACGATCGATGGGTGGACGTCAAGGATTCCACCAAGCCCGAAGCCAAACCGACCGCTACCAACGCCATGCCGACACCCACCAGCACGACCCCGACCGCGCGCCAACCCCAGACGCTCGGCTCGTCCACGCTGCGCGAACCGCAGACCCGCGAGACGCTCACGCGCGACCCCTCGCCGTCCCCGGCATCCGCGCCAGCGCCTGTCGCAGCCGCGGCGCCGTCACCCGAAGAAAAGGCCGGCAGCAAGCTCTTCGTCGGCGTCAACATCAAGCTGAAGGGCGTCGAGATCTCGAACTGCGACGTGCTCGTCATCGAGGGCCAGGTCGACGCAACGGTGAACAGCAAGGTGATGGAGATCTCGAAGCCCGGCACGCTGACCGGCACGGCGGTGATCGACATCGCCGAGATTCATGGCGAGTTCTCCGGCGAGCTGACCGCGCGCACGAAGCTCGTCGTGCACGGCACGGGACGCGTTACCGGCACGGTCCGCTACGGCAAGCTCGTCGTCGCCGAGGGCGGCATGCTGATGGGTGAGCTGAAGCAGATCGACGCGGCGGCGCCGGATGCGCGCGCCAAGGAATCGTCCGACACGCGTTCGCCCGCGCAGGCACAGCCCGCGCACTGACGGCGACACCTGCTCGCAGCGCAGCGTCCGACCCGGCCGCTGCGCTGTCGCGCCCGGGCAGTTCGTGGACCCGGATTGCTTGCTAAGATTCGCGGCGCACTGCTTTGCGCAGTCCGGCCGGCCGCGGCAACCCATGCTGCGCACGCCGTAACGAAGTCATTCTCCGGGTCCGAAATGGCGTCGATAACGGTCAGCAAGCGACATCATCTATCGCACAAGAAGGCGAAGGTCGTCGCCGAGAAGCTCGCGAACGACCTCGAGAAACGCTTCAGCCTCGCATGGCGATGGGATGGCGACCACGTGCGCTTCGAGCGTCCGGGCGTGACCGGCAGCATGCACGTCGGTGCCACGGACATCCGGCTCGACGTGAAGCTCGGCCTGCTGCTGACGCCGCTCAAGCCGGCGATCGAGCGCGAGATACACGCACAACTCGACAAGCTCACGGGGAAGGCGTCGGCCTGACGGGCGCGACGGCCGCACCCTCTACGGTCTGCAGCGGATCCGGAAACGGCGCATCGCTGCCCGCGATGATCGATTCGTGGATGACGGTCTCGCGACTCTGGATCGTCGCCAGGAATTCAGCAGCGCCGTGCATTTGCGCGAACGACTCGAAGCCACGCTCGAGAAAATCCTGTAGCGCCGCGAGGCCGGCAAGCCGCGCGGGCTTGCGCATCAGCCCGAGCGCCGAGCGCAGCACACGCTTCCGGACGAAGCGGTCGAGCGAGACGCCGACGTCGCCGATCAGCCGGATCTGCCGCTGCCGGCCTTCAAAGCCCCCGGCGCGGCGATAAGCAGTGCAGTAATCGGCGACGCTGAACGTCTGCGCGCGCGATCCCAGCGCGTCGACGACAGCGCGGTCGAGGTCCTGCGACAGTGCATTGAGCTCCACGGCGACGGCGACCGTATCGATGACGTTGGCCGGCATCAGCCGCTTCATTGCGGGAACGACCTTGACGAGATCGGCGTCGCGTTGCGCGAAGTCTGCGCCGCCGTACAGGTCCTCCTCGAAGAACTTCATCGCCGTCGCATAGCGTGGCGTCTGCTCGAGGTCGGCGTACGTATTGCGCAGCCGCAGCGACTGCCACCGGCCGAGATGCAGAAGCGCGCTCGCGAGCTCCGGATTCGAGGCGCGCTCCGCATGATGCTGCTGGACGCGCGCGAGCTCGCGCAGCAGTGCTTCCAGCGGTTCATCGTGCCGGGTATCGGTCATCGCGCGTTGGCTGCGGGCGCCACGGTGCGAGAGTCTAGCCGACCGCGCGCATTGCCGGCGGCGCGACCGCTTTAGATTGTTTGCTCTACGCGGCGAATACTATCGTCCGACGCTGTCGTCACGCACGTTCCTTGTGCAGCCGTTCGATGCCCGTCGTTACGTCATCCACATGAATCTGTCTCGTCGCCGCCTGATCTTCACCGGTGCGGCCGGCGTGGCCGTGCTCGTGGCGGCGCGCTGGCTGCAACCGTCGCGCCCGGAGCGGGCAACCGCGGGCCTGACGACCGATGCCGCGGACGTGGTGCGCGCGATCGCTGCGGCAATGCTCGACGGCGCCTTGCCCGAGGACGCTGCCGATCGTCGCGCCGCCCTGGACGACACGGTCGACGCCGTGGGCACCGCGATCGCGGGTTTGCCGCCGCTTGCGCGCGAAGAACTGGCAACGCTGTTCGCGCTGCTCGGGTTCGCGCCGCTGCGCATCGCGTTCGCGAAAGTCGACGTCGCGTGGCGCGATGCCGATGTCACGACGACGAACGCGTTCCTCGTCCGCCTGCAGACGAGCCGCTGGTCGGTCAAGCGCATTGCGTACGACGCGCTGCACCAGCTGACGTTCGCTGCGTGGTACGCGAATCCGCGCACGTGGCCGTCGATCGGCTATCCGGGTCCGCCGGCACTGACATGAACGACACGTCGCCCGAAATCCTGCAGCCGCTTGCCGATCCCGTGCGCGATGGCCTTGCGCACGGCTGGAAGGTGATCGACGCATCGTCACCCGGTCGCGATCTGATCCTCGAGGCGGACGTCGCCATCGTCGGCACCGGTGCCGGCGGCGGCATCGCCGCGGAAATACTGGCCGATGCCGGACTGCGCGTGCTGATGATCGAGGAAGGACCGCTCAAGTCGTCAACCGACTTCAGGATGCGCGAGGCCGACGCTTATCGCGACCTGTACCAGGAATCGGCCGCGCGCAAGACCGCCGACAAGGCGATCAACATCCTGCAGGGGCGTTGCGTAGGCGGCGGCACGACGGTCAACTGGACGAGCTCCTTCCGCACGCCCCCCCCGACGCTCGCGCACTGGCAATCGACGCACGGCTGGTCGCGCGACGGCGCCGCCGATCTCGCGCCGTGGTTCGATCGCGTCGAGGCCCGGCTCGGCATTGCGCCGTGGCCGATCGCCCCGAACGCCAACAACGCGGCGCTCGCGCGTGGTGCCGCAACGCTCGGCATCCACCACGACGTCATCCGCCGCAACGTCAGGGGCTGCTGGAATCTCGGCTACTGCGGGATGGGATGCCCGACCAACGCGAAGCAGTCGATGCTGGTCACGACGATCCCGCACGCGCTCGATGTCGGCGCGACCCTCGTCACGCGCGCGCGGGCGAACCGATACGTCGTCCGCGGCGACGACATCGAAAGCCTCGAATGCGTGGCAATGGACGCAACAGGAACGACGCCGACGACACGCCGGATCACCGTGCGCGCACGCACGTTCGTAACCGCGGCGGGCGCGATCGGGTCGCCTGCGCTGCTGTTGCGCAGCGGTGTTCCGGACCCGTACGCAACGATCGGCGTGCGCACGTTCCTGCACCCGACCGTCGTTTCGGCCGCATTGATGCCAACACGCGTCGACGGCTTCGCCGGTGCGCCCCAGACGATCTATTCGGACCAGTTCATGGGCGTCGTCCTCGACGGGCCCATCGGCTTCAAGCTCGAGGCGCCGCCCGTGCACCCGGTGCTCGCGGCGATCACGCTGCCCGGGCATGGCACACAGCACGCGGCGTGGATGCGCCGATTGCCGAACATGCAGGTGTTGATCGCGCTGCTGCGCGACGGCTTTCATGCCGACAGCATCGGCGGCCGCGTGCGCCTCGCCGGCGACGGAACGCCGTTGCTCGACTATCCGCTGACGCCGTACATCTTCGACGGGATTCGCCGCGCACTGGTCGCGATGGCGGAAGTGCAGTTCGCCGCCGGCGCCACGTCCGTCATGCCCGTGCACGACGAGGGCAACGGCTACGCGGCGCTCGGCACCGCCCGCGCGGCGATCGCCGCATTCGACCTGCGCCCGCGTGCGACCACTGTCGTGTCCGCGCACGTGATGGGTGGCTGCGCGCTCGGCGCCGATCCGCGCCACGCCGTCGTCGACGAGACCGGCAAGCATCACCATCTCGCCAATCTGTATGTGCTCGACGGTTCACTGTTTCCGACGTCGGTCGGCGCGAACCCGCAACTGTCGATCTACGCGTTGACGACGAAGCTCGCGACGTCGCTTGCGCAGCGCTTGCGGACGTGACGAACCGCAGCCGTTCGTGGCGCAACGTTTAGTGTGATTCCTCTAGAGGTTTGCGGTTACTTTGGCAACACCGACAGCTCGCGCGGATCGCGAGCTCCAATCACGGAGAAATTTGCATGTCGAACATGACCCGCTTGAGCATTCCGATGACCCCCGCTGCGATGATCGCCGCTCCACGCCACCTGTGGCTCGCGACGCTCGGTGCCGCCGCCGTCACCCGTGAATGGGCGGAACGCGACGCAGCCGCGATGTTTCGCTCGCTCATCAAGGAAGGCACGGTCGTCGAATCACGCGCGATCAGCCTCGTCAGCCACCGGATCGGATCGTCGATGAAGCGCGCGAACGCGCTGGCCCGCGACGCACGCAGCGGCGTCAAGTCGTCCGTCGAGTCGCTCGCCAATGCCGCGTCGACGTTCGTCCGCACGAAGGTGCCGACGGTACGCGCCAGGTTCGAGGTCGAAAGCGCTGGCACGAAGCGCAAGTCGGCGGCGAAGACGGCGAAGCGCGCAGCAACCGGTCGCCAGACGCGCCGCGTCACGAAGGCGCGCGCCGGCAAGTAGTTCGCTACACTGTCGTCACGCTGGCTGGTTCGGGGTCCCGGAGCGCTCGCATCCGGGACTTCGCGCCAGGGCGGCGCGCGGTGGGCTAAAGTCACGCCCGTCGGATCAACCGAGGCATCGATGACAGGCCGCGAACATCCGCAAGCGCGTCCGGCGAAGCGCCGTCGCACGAGTTCCATCGGGCTGGCCCTCGCGGGTGGCGGCCCTTTGGGCGGCATCTACGAAGTCGGGACGCTGCTGGCGCTTTCCGATTCGATCGAGCATCTCGACTTCGGCGCGCTCGATGTGTACGTCGGCGTGTCGTCCGGCAGCTACGTTGCCGCGGCACTCGCCAACGGGATCTCGCCGGCGCAGATGTACCGGCTCTTCATCGACAATGGCAAGGACGCAGCGCTGCGTCCCGAGTTGTTCCTGCGTCCCGCGCTGCGCGAATTCCGCCGCCGCCTGACGGCATTGCCGGCGCTCGCCGCGCGCGCGTCGCTCCAGTACCTGCGCGATCCGCTGCACGACGGAATGATGGAGTCGTTCGCGACACTCGCGCGCGCGTTGCCCACCGGGCTTTTCGACAATCGGGCCATCGACGGCTTCCTTAAGACGCTGTTCGCGGGCCCCGGGCGCACGAACGATTTCCGCAAGCTTGCGTCGCGGCTTTTCATCGTCGCGACGAATCTCGATACGGGCGAGCCCATCGCGTTCGGTACAACCGGTCACGACCACGTGCCGATATCGCGTGCGATCGAGGCGTCGAGCGCGCTTCCCGGCTTGTTCCCGCCGGTCGAGATCCACGGCGAGCATTACGTCGACGGGGCGCTGAACAAGACACTGCACGGGTCGCTCGCGCTCGATGCCGGCGTCGACCTGTTGTTGTGCGTGAACCCGCTCGTGCCATTCGACGCGCCATCGGCGCACCGCCGCGGCCACGTGACGCACCAGAAGCTCGACCGCGGCGGCCTGCCGCTCGTGCTGTCGCAAACGTTCCGCGCGATCATCCACTCGCGGATGAAGGTCGGCCTCGACAAGTACGCGACGCAATATCCGCATGCGGACATCCTGCTGTTCGAGCCGGCGCGCGAGGACGTCGACATGTTCTTCGCGCGGATCTTCAGCTACGCGCAGCGGCGGCGGCTGTGTGCGCTGGCGTTCGACTCCACGCGCCGCTACCTGCAAGACAACGCGCAGCGACTGGCGCCCGGACTCGCGCGGCATGGCTTGCGCCTGCGTACGGAACGCATTGCATCGTCCGAGCGCGACATCGCCGATGCACTGACCGATCCGCGACCGCTGCATTCGGGTGCCAAGCGACGCAGGACCGTTCGCGCCGCGGCGCGCGACCTCGATCACACGCTCGGTCACCTGGAGCGGCAGCTCGCCCGCATGCGCGCGGCCGGCTGAATGCGGTCGTCGCCTTCCGGCCATCGCCGTCGCGCGAACCGCGCGACCCACGCTTCGCACTGACGTCCGATGCCGCGCAAGCCGCCGCGCCGCACGCGCGAACGCATCCTCGAGACGGCGCTGGCGCTGTTCAATCGCGCAGGCGAGCCGCATGTGACGACGGCCGACATCGCCGACGAAATGAACATCAGCCCGGGCAACCTCTACTATCACTTCCGCAATAAAGACGAGATCATCGGGCTCCTGTTCGGCAGGCTCGACGCTTCCTTGTCGCCGCTCTTTGCGGGCCCGTCGTCGCGTGACGCCGACGTCGAGGACCTGTGGCTGTTCATGCACCTGATGTTCGAGCGCGTCTGGGAATACCGGTTCTTCTTCCGCGACTTAGACGAGATCACGTCGCGCGACCGCAAGCTCGCGACGCGCGTCGCCGATCTCCTGCAGCGCGAGCAAAATGCCGTGATAGAGTTGTGCAACGGATTGCGCAACGTCGGCGCACTGCGCGCGGCCGACGCTGAAATCGCGGCTCTCGCGGTCAACGTCGTCATGATCGCAACGTACTGGATGTCGTTCCAGCGGCTGTCGCGCACCGCCGCGGCGACGGCCGACGGCGATCCGGCGGCGATGCAGTTCGAGCGCGCGATCGCACACGTGCTCGCCCTGCTGGCGCCTTACCTGCTCGGCGACCATCGCGCGCTGGTCGAGCATCTCGGCGCGCGCTACGTCGGGACCGCCGGCGCGCCGGTTCGATCCGATCTCGCAGAGGAGTGAACGTGGCGAAAAAGTGGACGAAATTCCCGCACGCGGACGCCTCGTACGCGTATGCCGGCCCCGCGCTGAAAAAAGCGTGGAATCGCCTGCACCAGGGCGACCGCGAGGCGTACCCGAAAAGTGTCGGAGTCGTCGACGCCTGGCGACATTTTCACGCCGGCGCATTCCAGGAAGCGGTCGCCGCGGGCCGTGCGACCGGCGAAGGCGGGATCAATGCCGCCATCAAGGCCCAGTGCGTCTATGCGAATTACGTCGAACCTGACGCGAAGACCCGGCTCGCTCTGTTCGAGGAAGCCGCGGAATGGGCCGACGAGCGACGCACTGCGGCACCCCGCGACGCGAATGCGCACTACCTCTACGCGTTTGCGCTCGGTCGCTATGGGCAGGGCATCTCGGTGGCCAAGGCGCTCGCGCAGGGTTTCGGCGGGAAGATCCGCGACGCGCTGATGACGGCGCTCTCGCTCGATCCTATGCACGCCGAGGCCGCGACGGCGTTCGGCACTTACCAGGCAGAGGTGATCGACAAGGTCGGCGGTCTTGTGGCGGGGCTGACGTACGGTGCGAAAAAGGAGTCCGCGCTGAAGAGCTTCGAGCAGGCGGTGAAGCTCTTTCCCGAGTCACCGATCGTCCACATCGAGTACGCCAATGGGCTGATCCTGCTCTTCGGCAAGAGCCGGATCGACGAGGCCACGCGGATGTACGAAACCGCGGCGAAGGCCAAGCCTGCCGACGCGATGGAGCGGCTCGACGTCGAGCTTGCGAAGAGCGAGCTCGAGTAGATTCCGGCGGCGCCACAAGCACGCCCCGCCGCGCAGAAGGTCTGGCCGCACTCGCCCGACGCGGCGCCGAAGGCAACCCGCTGGCGCCGGTTTTGCTTGCAGCTATACCTTATGGACATCCTGCGGCTCTACCGCCCGGTACTGGCGGCCTGCTTCGCTGCGCTCGCGTTGGCCGCACCCCTGCACGCCCAGGACCAGAGGTCGGTCGCCGTCGCCGCGGAGCCCGCCGCGCCCTTTGACACGCTGAAGCGCGTACGCGACACGGCGACGCTGACGATCGGCGTTCGCGAAGCGAGCGTGCCCTTCTCGTTCATCGATAGCAGGAAGCAGCCGCAGGGCTACTCGGTCGACGTGTGCCTCAAGCTCGCGGACGCGATCAAGAGCGAGCTGAAACTACCGCGTCTCGACGTCCGCTTCCTGCCCGTGTCATCCGCCAACCGGATCGAGATGGTCAAGAACGGCAAGGTCGACCTCGAATGCGGCTCGACGACGAATACGCGCGACCGTCAGAAAGAGGTCGCATTCGCGTACACGACGTTCGTCGCCGGCATCAAGATGCTCGCGAAGAAGTCGTCGAACATCGGCGGCGTCGACGACCTGCGCGGCAAGACGGTCGTCGTGACGAAGGGAACGACCAGCGAGAAAATGATGCGCGAGATGAACGACGATCGCGTTTTGTACCTCACCATCCTCGAAGCCAAGGATCACAACGAGTCGTTCGCCGCAGTCGCCGACGGGCGCGCGGTGGCGTTTCCGATGGACGACGTGCTGCTTTACGGTCTCATTTCCAAGGCGTCGAAGCCCGACGACTTCGCCGTCGTCGGCAAGTACCTGTCGGTCGAGCCTTACGCGATCATGCTGCGCAAGGACGACCCCGCATTCGAGCGCTTCGTCGACCGGACGCTGATCGAGCTGTTCCAGAACGGCGAAGTGCGCCGCGCCTACGCGCGCTGGTTCGAGACGAAGGACCTGACGGTACCGATGAACCAGTATCTGAAGGAAGCGTTCGCCGTTCCGAACACCTATCCTGCGTGGCCCTGAGCCGCGGGACGCCCGTCGTCTTCTGATCGTGGCCGGGGCCGAACCGACTGCGCCGCCACGTCGGGATCGAGATCGCCGTCGCGCGGCCATGGACTCATCAGCGTCGCCAGCACCACTTTCTCGTACTCGTCGGCGAACCGCGCGCTGATCCGGTCGGGGTCGGGACAAAGGCCGCGATCGGCGACCACGCCGAAGCGCACATTGCCGTTGTAGGACAGGATCGAGACACCGAGGCCGATATCGCCCGCCTGCGGCACCCAGAACATCAGGCTGTCGATGCGCACGCCGGCGAGCCATAGCGGCGCTTGCGGTCCGGGCACGTTGGTCATCACCGCTGTCGCGTTGCGCGCGAGCGCCTTCAGCATCGCGTCCTGCAGCATCTCCGGTCCGGCACCCATCGCCGCCAGCAGCCCGAACGCGAGCAGCGGCTGGTACGAATCCTTGAGCGCGCGCATGTTTGCCCGCACCGCGTACAGGCGCTCGATCGGGTTCTCGATGCCGATGGGCAGGTCGAGGAACACGAGGCCGAACTGGTTGCCGAGCTTGTACGCCTTCTCCATCGGACGCAGATTGACCGGGACGAGCGCGCGCACCGTCAGTGCATTGACGTCGTCGCCGTGCTCGATCAGGTAATCGCGTAACGCGCCGGCGACGCACGACAGCAGCAGGTCGTTGATGGACGCATCGAGCGCGCGTCCCACCGTCTTCACGTCGTCGAGCGGCAGCGGCTCGGCCCACGCAACTCGCTTGTCGACGCCGGGTGTTCCCTTGAAGCGCGTCGGCGAATCCTCGCCCATCGTCGCGAGCCGCGCGATCTCGCCGGTGAGCGCACCGCCCTGCGTTGCGAGCGCCACCGCCTGCGCGGGATCGGCGAGCACATCGGCACCCTTGGCGAGCAGCATGCGGCCGACTTTCCGCGCAGACTTGAAGACACCCATCAACGGGCCGAGCAGTTCGGCGAACGCGTCGGCCTCACCCCCGAGCTTGCTGCGCTGCGTCGCGTCGAACGGCATCGCCGGCGGTCCTGCGGCGCCCGCGTCGGTCATCGACAACATCACGCGCACGAGCGCGATGCCGTCCGCGTAGCAGTGGTGAATGCGCGCGATCAGCGCCGAGCCGCCGCGATGATCGACAACGAGATGGAATTGCCACATCGGCCGCCCGCGCGGAAGCGGGGTCGCCATCAGCGTCGATACGAGATCCTTGAGCTCTGCATCACCGGCCGGCTCGGGCAGATTCGTCGCTACGACGTGCTCCGCGATATCGAACGCGGCATCGTCGCGCCATCGCGCGCCGGTTGCCGTCTGCTCGGCCACCTGCCTGAAGCGGCGGAACACGAGGAACCGCTCGCCAATGACGGCGCGAAGCCGCGCGAGCGACAGCCGGCGCTCGAACGTCAGCACGCCGCAGATCATCATCAGATTCGCGGGCCGATCCATTCGCAGCCACGCGGTATCGACAGCGGAAATGTTCTCGCGCTTGCTCACCGGAACCTGGACTTTGCGTTGGGCGTCGGGCGACGCGCGTTCGTTGCGTGCGCGTTCGCGTTCGCGCTAAAGTAGCATGAACTCTTGCCGGGGTCGGCGCGCACGCCGCCCCGGGTCGAAACGAAGATGCGCGGAGACCCGATGGCTGCAGCGCCCAAGAAGGACGACCTGAAGATGCGCTTCGAGGCGGCGGCCGCCGCCGCCAAGCAGACGAAGAAGCGTCCCGACAACGCGACGCTGCTAAAGCTCTACGCGTTCTACAAGCAGGCGACCGATGGAGACGTCGCGGGCGCCCGGCCGGGCGGATTCGACTTCGTCGGCGGCGCGAAGCACGACGCGTGGGGGAAGCTCAAGGGGATGAGCGCCGACGAGGCGATGCAGGGCTACATCAAGCAGGTCGAGCGGCTGAACCGCGAATAGCCGCACCCGGCTCGCCCTCAACGCGAGCCGCTAGAGCCCGGCCTATTTCAACGCGGCGCGTGCCACCTTGCGCGCGGTGTTGGCCGAGCGCTTCGCCGTCTTGCCCGCCGTCGACACGACTCCCGAGGCGTTCCGCGCTACGCTCGTGACGGCGCCGGCGGCGCTCGTCGCCGTGCGCGTAGCCGTGGATACCGCGCCCTTGACGATGCGGCCGACCGATGATCGCGGCTTCGCGACCGGCTTGCCGCCGCTCGACTTGATGAGCTCGTTCACCGCTTCCGCAAGCGCGTCGACGCGGGCCGAAAGCCGCTCGACGTCGGTCTGCGTATGAACGCCGAGACGCGCCAGTGCGCGCGCGACGCGATCCTCGAACACCTTTTCCAGCTTGTCCCACGTGCCGCCTGCCATCTGCTGCACCTCCCGTGCCGTCGATTGCGCCGCATGCCGTGCCGCGGTGGCCGTGTCGGAGGCCGCCTGGCGCGTCTTCGTCTCGACCGCCTCGCCTTGCCTGACGAGCGCCTCGAACACCTTCATGCCCTCGGCCTGCGCCCGTGAGAACGCGCCGAGCCCGGCGAGCCATATCTGGCGCGACGATTCCAGCACCGATTTCGACGCGTCCGCGGCGCCGGTGTCCGGCGCGGCGTCACGTGCTTCCCTGGCCTTCTTCAGCATGATGTTCCCTGGGCGACAGTGATGATTAGGCGTGCCGACGCGACGTCGTGCGCTCGATCGGCGGCTGCGGTAACGGCCATTCTAGGCGCGTCGCATAGAGCATTCACTCTAAAGCAGATGCGACGCGGCGAATGGCTGCGCGCGCCTTGCGCCGGTACAATCGGCGACCGCGCGCGAGCCGGTGCAGAGGGCTCCTAAGCGCCCGATCCCGACATGACCCATGCCGCGCTCGCAGAAAGCGGCGACCCCAGGAGGAACAAGCGATGGCTTATTTCGTGACCGGTGCGACCGGGTTCATCGGCAGTTACCTGGTGGCCAAACTCATCGAGCGCAGCGGCCCGATCTACGTGCTGGTGCGCAAGCAATCGCTCGATCGCCTGGCCGAGCTCCGCGAAGCATGGGGTGTCGACGACAAGCGGGTCATTGGCGTCGTCGGCGATCTCGCCAAGCCGAAGCTCGGCGTGAGTGCGGCGGACCTGCGCAAGCTCAAGGGCAAGGTCGATCACTTCTTCCACCTCGCGGCGGTCTACGATCTGCAGGCGTCGGCTGACGACCAGCAGGCCGCCAACGTCGACGGCACGCGCAACGCCGTCGAGTTCGCGACGGCGATCGCGGTCGGCTGCTTCCATCACGTGAGCTCGATCGCCGCAGCCGGACTGTACGAAGGCGTCTTTCGCGAGGACATGTTCGAGGAGGCCGAGGAGCTCGACCATCCGTATTTCCGCACCAAGCACGACGCCGAGCGCGTCGTGCGCCGCGAATGCAAACGGCCGTTTCGCATCTACCGGCCCGGCTTCGTCGTCGGCGACTCCAAGACGGGCCAGATCGACAAGATCGACGGACCGTACTACTTCTTCAAGTCCATCCAGAAGATGCGGGAGATCCTGCCGCCGTGGATGCCGACGATCGGCATCGAGGGCGGCCGCATCAACATCGTGCCGGTGGATTTCGTCACCGACGCGCTCGACTACCTCGCGCATCAGAAGGGCCTCGACGGCCGCTGCTTCCATCTGACGGATCCCAGTCCCCATCGCGTCGGCGAAGTGCTGAACATTTTCGCCAAGGCTGCACACGCGCCGCAGATGACGATGCGGATCAACGCAAAGCTGTTCGGATTCATTCCCGCGCCGCTGCTGTACGGGCTGGGTTCGCTCGCGCCGGTCAAGCGCGCCATGAAAGTCGTGCTGAACGATCTCGGCATCCCGCGCGACGTATTCCAGTTCGTCAACTGGCCGACGCGCTACGACAATCGCGAGGCTGCCAAGGCGCTGAAGGGATCCGGCATCGTCGTTCCCGATCTCGAGTCGTACGCGGCGAAGCTCTGGGATTACTGGGAGCGCAACCTCGATCCGGACCTTTTCATCGACCGCAGCCTCGCCGGCCGCGTGCGAGGCAAGGTTGCGGTCGTCACCGGCGCATCGTCGGGCATTGGCCGCGCGACGGCGCTGAAGCTGGCCGAGGCGGGCGCGCGCGTGGTGCTGGTGGCGCGCGGCGAGGAGAAGCTCGCCGACACGAAGCGCGAGATCGACGCGATGGGCGGTCGCGCGGTCATCTACACGGCGGACGTCTCCGACCTGAAGGCATGCGACGCGCTAGTGCAGCGCGTGCTCGCTGAGCAGGGTGGCTGCGATTACCTCATCAACAACGCAGGCCGTTCGATCCGTCGCGGCATCATCAATTCGTTCGACCGCTTCCACGATTTCGAGCGGACGATGCAGCTCAACTACTTCGGCGCGATCCGGCTGATTCTCGGGTTCCTGCCCAGGATGATCGAGCAGAAGCGTGGTCACATCATCAACATCTCGTCGATCGGCGTGCTGTCGAACGCGCCGCGCTTCTCGGCGTACGTCGCGTCCAAATCCGCGCTCGACTCGTTCTCCGCGTGTGCCGCGTCGGAGTTCCTCGACAAGAACATCAACTTCACGACGATCAACATGCCGCTCGTGCGCACGCCGATGATCGCGCCGACCAAGATGTACGAGAACATCCCGACCCTGTCGCCCGAGGAGGCCGCCGGCCTCGTTGTCGAGGCGATCGTCCACAAGCCAGTGCGGATCGCCACGCGCCTCGGCGTGTTCGGCGCGGTGTGCCACGCCGTGGCGCCGAAGCTGACCCAGGTGCTGCTGAACTCGGCGTTCCACATGTTCCCGGATTCATCGGCGGCGCAGGGGAAGAAGGACGGCGAGTCGCAGCAGCTGTCGCCCGAGCAGATCGCCTTCGCGCAACTAACGCAGGGGATTCACTGGTAGCAAGCGACTCGCAACCCGTTCAGCCTGCGCGTCGCGACTCCGTTCGCGCGGCGACGATCTCAGCATAAGTACGATCGAACACTTCGGCGTCACCGAGCAGCGCATTGTGGCCAATGCCGATCATCGCGACGTCCAGGGCACCCGGCAGTTCCGACGACGTCTGCGGCGCCACCATCGAGTCGTGCCACGACCACAGCGAGACGAAGCGTAGCGCCGGGTCGAGCGCTTCGCGGTTGAGCGCGGCGAGCCACGCATTGCCGGGACGCAACTGGCCAAGGGACGTGCCGATCATCAGCCACGCATGCACGCTGCCGTGGTGTGGTGCGCCGAGCGTCAGCACGCGCGCGAGCTTGCCGATGCCGTGGCGCCGGATGTACGCGCGCACGACGAGCCCACCCATGCTGTGAGCGACCACGATCGTCGACGCTGCATGGGTCGCCGCGAGGACCGCGTCGATCTTCCGCCCGAGCTGGTCGGCGAACTCCTCGATCGACGCGAGCGGAGGTCCGTAGGACAGGCTGTAGATCCCTTCGACCCCACGCTGCGTCAGGTTGGCCCGCATCCGGCTCCAGACCCCGGCATTGCAGAGCACGCCGTGCAGCAGCAAGACCGGAACGTCTACGCGCGCCGGCGCGGGATCGCGAACGAGCCAGCCGTACAGCATCATCCGCGGCGCCGCGCCGACGAGCGCTCGGTATTCCTGTCCGATCAGGCGCAGCGTCGCGCGCGGGCCGATACGCACGTCATGAGGGCGCCGCGCTCGAAACGCCCAGGCGATCGCGAAATACAGCAGGCACAGCACGAGCACGATGCCGAAGTAGACCGCCGGAAGCCCGAGTGCCCACGGCACCCACGAATTTCCGCCCGCCACGTCGCGCGAGGCAATAAAGACGTAGGCAGCAAGGCCGCCGAGATTGATGATCCAGAGCGCAATCGCCGACCACATGGCGCGATGGTAGCGTGGCCGCGCGCGCTGCCCTCGCCGCGAGGATCAGGGAGGCGCTGCCGGGTGCGATGCGCGCCAGTTCCGCAGCGCGGCAACCGCTGCCGCGAGGTCGGGCACCAGCGTGACGCCGGGCAGCGTCTTGCGCACACGGCGCGTCATCTCGCCGCCCGCCCAGAGCGCAACGCCGGGCGGCAGGTGCCGGCGCAGATTCGCGAGCCCGTCGGTTGCCTGCCGCAGCGGAAATGCCGCCGAGAACGACAGCGCGACGATATCGGCCTTATGCGCGAGCGCCGCGCGGCGGATTTCGTCGAGCGGTGTTTGCGGGCCGAGCGATACGCACAGCGCGCCTTCGGGCACGAGCAGCGCTTCGACCATCAGCAGGCCGAGCCCGTGCTGCTCGTTAGGCAACGTCGTCAGCAACACGCGCGGGCTGCCCATCTGGCGCGGGAACGCGTTGATCGCGGTACGCAGTGCCGCTTTCAGGAGCTCGGTGCAAAGATGCTCCTCGAAGATGAACAGCTCGCCGCGCATCCACGCGTCGCCGACGGCGCGATTCAGCGGCGCGACCGTCTCGATGACGAAGCGCTGCAAGCCCTGTCGCATCAACCATTGCGTGAACGCGTGCTGGAGCGTGGCGGCGTCGTGAGTCTTCAGCATCGCGACGACATCGCGTTCGAGCGACGGAAACGGCGCGTCGGGCCGCACCGGCGCCCGGGCGTCCGTCATCGAGTCGAGCTCGGCGAGCGTCAGCCCGATGAGCTTGCCGGGCCGCACGCCGACATCCATCAGACGTTTGATCGAACGCAACTTCGCGGTCTCGGCCAGCGTGTATTGGCGCTCGCCGTTCTCGTCGCGGGCGGGTTTCGGAAATCCGTAGCGCCGCTCCCACATGCGGAGCACGTCTTTCGACAAACCGGTCTCGCGCTCGACGGCGCTGATGTTCTGGGCCAGTTCGGAAATATCGATTTCACTCATCGTGCTAACCGCCGCATTGACCGCGGGCAGAGTCGCCGAGTATCGTACGAGGTTGGGGCGTTGTCCAAGACAAACGAACAATCATGACGCGCGGCAAATGGCAGGCGATCGGATGGATGGGCGCTGCGGCCGCACTGGTCGCGGTTGGCCTTGCCATTCCGGAGTTCCTCGGCCGCGATCTGGGTGCAGCGCTGGCGCCGATCACGGTGCTGTCGGAGTCGAGTTCCGACGATTCGGCCGGCGATGCGATGGTGCCCGACAACGGCGAGCGTTTCCTGCCGGTGCCGGCACCCTTTGACGATGATCGCGTCGTCGATGCGTTCGGCCCGCTCGCGAAGCTTTCCTGCCAGCGCAACGATCCGCCTGATACGAACGCGGCTGGCGTAGCCGACGCGCTCGACGCTCCGCTTGCGTCCAATGGATCGGCCGTCCAGGGACTCGCAACGGGTCCACTGCTGGCGGCCGCAGCCGCACCGCTGGCGCCGGTTGCGTCGCCGGCCGCTGCAAACGCGACGCGCGCGGAGCAGGCAGCACTTGCGGACATGCCGGCCGAATGCCCGGCACTGCTTCGCTATCGTTTCAACCGCTTGCAGACCGGTGAGCCGCAGTCGTTGTGCCAGTTCCAGGGCAAGGTACTCGTCATCGTCAACACGGCGAGCTACTGCGGCTACACGGGCCAGTACGAAGGGCTCGAAGCACTCTATCGCAAGTACAAGGGGCGCGGCCTGGTCGTCGTCGGATTCCCGTCCAACGATTTCGGCGGGCAGGAACCCGGCTCGAACCAGGAGATCGCGCAGTTCTGCCGACTGACCTACGGCGTGCAGTTCCCGATGTTCGAGAAGTCGAGCGTCACCAAGGTGAGCGCAAATCCGCTGTTCGCGTCGTTGAGCGCCAGCACGGGCGTCATGCCGCAGTGGAACTTCTACAAGTACGTCGTCGACCGCAACGGCCAGGCTGTCGCCGGTTATGGCAGCCGCACGACGCCGGACGATCGCGAGCTCGTGCGCACGGTCGAACGGCTGCTCGCCGAGAAGCCGAAGGGCTGACCCCGCCCTACTGTTCGAGCGCGATCCGCCACGCCTCCGTCTCATCGGTGGTGGCGCCGCCAGTACTCCCGCAACGCCTCTTCCGGCATCCCAGAACTCGTAACGCGTCGAGCCGCTCGCGGGGCGTTGAGCGCGGTCGAAACCTATTTCGGCATCAACGACGTCGTCTCCAATGACTACCGCACGGGCGCGCTGTTCGATCCGCACGTGTTCACGCTGTACGAACGATGGGACGCCGTGGCGCATGGCACCCCCGATGACGACGGCCGCGACCGGACGCAAGCACGCGCCGCCGTCGCGCGGGGCGAGACGCTGTTCAACACCAAGCCGATCGCGATCACCGGCGTCAAGGGATTGAACGACGATCTTTCGATCCCGGTGCTGCAGGGAACTTGCACGACATGCCACGACACGCCGTCCGCGGGCAACCACTCGATTCTCGCGCCGCTCGATATCGGCATCGCCGACGGTTTACGGCGGACACCCGACATGCCGCTGTACACGCTGCGCCATACGTCGGCGCAGTTTGAAACGGTGCAGACGACGGACCCCGCCGTGCGCTGATCACCGGCCGCTGGAAGGATGTCGGACGCTTCAAGGGCCCGGTGCTGCGCGCGCTCGCCAGCCGGCCACCGTACTTCCACAACGGTGCGGCGGCAGATCTCGCCGCGGTCGTCGATTTCTACGAGCAGCGCTTCGGCATCGGCCTCACCGAGGGCGAACGCGAAGACCTCGTTCCGTTTCTGCGCACGCTGCGACGGCGACGCGTTCAGCGATCACTCGCGGATCAGCCCGATCGCGCGAACGACAAGCGCGATGCCATTGCCGACGAGCAGCGTAGCGATCAGTCGCAGCACGCCGGTACCCGACAGCGCGTGGTGCAGCCGGTTGCCGAGCCACAGGCCGAGCACCATCACGGGCAACAATGCAACCACGAGGGCGAGGAGCGGCGTGTTGAGCAACAGTCCCGTCGCAATGAACAGCCCTACGCGAATCCAGACGCTGACGGCAACGACGATCGCCGATGTCGCGCGGAGCGACGACTTGTCGGGGATTCGCGCGGACAGGTAGACGATGTAGACCGGTCCGCCGGTGCCGAACAGCGCCGAAAAGACTCCACCGATCACGCCGATGGGCCATGCGAGCCATCCGGGCGCGCTGCGCAGCCGACGCGCGCCGACGAGCACGTAGGTCCCGTAGCTCGCGGCAAACAACCCAAGCGCGAGCAGCGCCGGTCCGGGCGGCAGGTTCAGCAGGAGCGTCGCACCCAGCCCGATGCCGATCAGCATTGCCGGAAGCAGGCGCAGCACTTCGCGCCACGCGACATAGCGCCGCAGCCTGAACGCCGTCATCGACGCCGCGAACGCGTCGGTCGTCGTCACCAGCGGCACGGTGAACGTCAGCGGAAAGAAATGCGCGAGACCCGGCACGGAGATGATCGACGAACCGAAGCCGGTCGCACCGAAGATCGTATAGCCCAGCAGCACGATGAGCGGCACCGCCACCAGCATGTGGACAGGCACATCGGATAACCACAGGGCGAGCGGCATCGGCGGCGGAACAACGGCGCCACGTTGCGCGACGCGATGTGGAAAAGAGCGAGCCCGCGCGGGCGGCGGACCCGTTTGGCTATAATAACGGGCTCAGAGGCGAGCTAGCTCAGCTGGTTAGAGCAGAGGAATCATAATCCTTTGGTCGGGGGTTCGAATCCCTCGCTCGCTACCAAATTCAAGGGCTTGTCGCTGTTGCGGCAGGCCCTTGCCACATCGGGATTAATGAGGGGCAACCGCAACAATCCCGCCCAGCAACAGCCGCCATTGCGCTTACCTGGAGCGCTTCTTCTTGCCTGCGGAGCCCGTCATTGCACCGGTCCAAAATCGAACCATCTGACGACTCCCCTCCGCCATCATGCTTGCTGCCTGCCGTTTACCCTCACCGGTCGCCCGTGCACGTGCCGAATTCAGCACGGTGTTGGCCCCGCTCAGCCACATGCTCATAAACGGGTTCTTCTTGAGCCAAGGATTCTTCATCTAACTCCAGCCTGATGTGTTGGTGCAGAGACCTGCAGTATGACCACGGGGCATGAAAGGAACGCCAGCGGTCTCCGCATACCACGGTAGGCCTACACGATCCAATCGCTTCCGAAATCCCTACGGTCTTCGCGTCGAGCGGGTTGAGGTCGATGACTGAGCGCAGCGGTCAACGCGCCCGATCCATCCAACTAGGTTTTCACCAGCAGCGCTGCTGCCGCGCGATCACGTACGATTCCGTCGATGGCCTTTTTGGCTTGATCGAAGGCGTCGGATCGAACCTGCTCGATTCGATTGGTTGGCAATTTGATCACGTCCATGGTGACTCGATCACCCAACTCCTGAATCAGGTCCTCGGGAGCATAGATGGTGGTCGTCACCTCCCACATATCGCTCTTCCGGCGAACGAAAATCGAAATCGGAAATCCCCGATGGGAGAAATCAGCGCTCATCGATTCATGGTGCGCTGGAGCGCGAGCGGGGACAAGCGCTAGGCGCCGACCGGTAGACGACCCCGCCGAAGCCTGCAATTCGTCCGGCCCCCAGGAAGGGCGACAACGGTTCGGTCAGCCGCAACAATGCCCGCGCCTACCCCGCAAAGCGCCCCGTTGCGCAAGCAGCCTTGTTGACACCACGCCACCACACGCCGCCCAGCGTTCCACCCTCGGGTTGCTTGATGGCGTACCGAGCCCATCGTCACCGAGCTGATGTCCCGGCATCAACCGGCGCGGCGCGCAATCATGTCGATCTCGACGCGCGCGCCCCGCGCGAGGCCGGTGACGCCGATGCACGTTCGCGCCGGGAATCGTCCCGGATCGAAATAGGTGGCGTACACGGCGTTCATCCGCTCGTAATCCTCGTCGAAGTGCACCAGGAACACGCGCGCCGCCACGACGTTGGCGAGCGTGAGCCCGCAACCGCTCAGCACCGCGACCAGGTTCTTCATCACCTGGCGCGTCTGGTCTTCGATCGATTCGGGGTACGCGGACGTGTTCGACACCGTGGTGAACGGCATCTGCCCGGTGACGAACACCCATCCGTCGGCCTCGACGGCGTGCGAAAACGGCGCAACGGGATCGGGTGCTCCGCCGATCATGTGGAACAGGAGGTCGGACATCGTCAGCGTGCCATGTTGTCTCGCCTGCGGCATTGTAGACACGGCCGGGGCAGACCGTTGCGATGCCCGGCGCCTCGACGCGCGCATCGACGCGGCGTCACCATGCGAGCAGCACCGGCACGTCGACGAGCGCCTTGGCATCGACGTGCATGCCGGCCTGTTGGACCGCGGCGGCGACGGCCTGCAGCGGTGCGGCCGTCTCTTTCGTCGTGCGAGCCGACGTCACGAGTCCGAACTCGGTTCGCGCGCGCTCGGTTGTCACCACGCCTGCCCACAACGGCAATGGGTTGGCCGGATCATCCGGCCTGGTGACGGTTGCGACGCGCCAGAGGCGGATCACGTCGCGATTGCGAGCATCGACGGCGCGAACGAACGTCTGCGCCGGCGGCTGGCCCTGGTGGAACTTCGGCAGCACCGGCAACTGGTCGATCGGCGTCGTGGGAACGAGCCACAGCAGCGTCGCACCCGATTCCCACGCCGCCGGCGCCCGCCATTGCGCGCTCTCGAGCGCGGCACGCACCGCTTCCGCCGTTGCCGCCCATTGCAGGGAAAAAGGCTCCTCGCGCTCGCCGCGGAATTCCGAGCGCGCCGCGGGCAACCCTTGCCATTCGCCACTCATCCAGCCGGCGAACGTCAGCGTTCGTGCGTTCGCCGGTTTCGCGTAAAGCGCGAGATCGCGTTCGTGGTAACGATGTGCGTACAGCGTGCCGAAGAACACGAACACCGTGAACACGACGATCGACATCGGCAACGCTCGCAGTGGCTTTTCGTGCACATGGTGCAGGTACGCGATGCACAAGAGACCGATCCATGCGAGACCGAGCCCCAGGCTCGCCATCACGTCGGAGAACCAGTGCGCGCCGAGATACAGCCTCGAGAATGCGATCAGCGCAGCGATCGCCACCGCCGGAAGTGCGAACGCGGTCTTCTTCCAGCCGCTCTTGCCATGGCCCAGCAGGAATGCGAGGAATCCGTAGACGACGATCGACAGCGCCGCGTGGCCGCTTGGAAACGAGTACGGATCCACGAGCGCAAAGTGCGTATCCGGGCGCTTGCGTTCCAGCCCGTATTTCAGCGCCCAGACGAGGACTTCGGCGAATGCGACTGCGCCGATCCAATAGGCGAGCGTCTGCCAGCGCCGCACTACACCGAGCCACACCGCCACAGCGACAATCACCGCAACGGTCACATAAGCGCTGCCGAGCGCTGTCAGCGTCACCATGATGTCGTCGATCCAGCCGGTCCGCACACCCTGCAGTCCCTCGTAGACCGAGCGGTCGACCTGCACGAGCGTGTCATTGGTGACGACGTCCTCGACGACGCCGAGGAACAGCCATGCGCCGCCGATCAGCAACGTCGCCGCAATCAGCAGCGACATCGATTCACGGCGCTCCGGATCGACGAGCGGCAGCACCAGTTTCGCCAGCCAGCCGGGCTGCTGCTTCGCGTGGACGAGGATCCGGTCCTGCAGCAGGCGCACGTAAGGCCACGCGAACCTGACGGCCAACCGGACCGCGAACACGATCGCCCATACGGTGACCGCCACAAACGCGATCAGCGCCACGAGGCGCGCGCTCACCGCACCCGCAACCTGCAGCGATGCACCGAACAGCGCGCCGGGCACGAGATGAATGGCAGCCCAGCCGAACGCCGACAGGACGTTCATCACGTAGAAGTGCCACGCCGGCATGTTGGTCATGCCGGCGATCACCGGCACGACCGCGCGGATCGGGCCGAAAAAGCGGCCGAAGAACACGCTCTTGCCGCCATGCGCCGCGAAATACGCCTGCCCGCGGATGATGATCTCGGGGTGATTGCGAATGGGCCAGATCGACCCGATCGAGTCGCGATAGCGATGTCCGAGCCAGTAGCTCATCCCGTCGCCGAGCACCGCGCCCGCGACCGCGACCGCCCCCGCGGCCCACGGATCGAGCGCCTTCAGCCCGACGAGTACTCCGCCGACGAATGCAATCGTGCTGCCGGGCACGACCGTGCCGATCAACGCGACGGATTCGAGGAACGACGCTATGAAAACGGCCGCGAGCGCGACCTCCGGATGCGCGGAGAAATACGCGATCAGCGACTGCAGGTGAAGGTGCGATTCCAAGGTCGAATCAGCGGAATCGCGAGTCGCGCGTCAGGTCAGAACGGATAGCGGAGCGTCACGCCGGCTTGCACGAAGGAAGTGTCCGGAATATCGGCATCGTCAGCGGAGCGATTGTAGCGGGCATGACGCGTCACGTGGAGGTTATCGACCACCCCCCGGTGGCCCGCAGCTCGTCCGTACGCACCGCATCCAGGGAACCCGTCCTCACGACGGACAGATTAGCGTGACACGTCTCGATAGGCGTAATCGGGCGCGTCGACGCAACGGGTCGAGCGGTTGTAGCTCGTATGCCACGCGAGGCACGAGGCCAGTGCCGCGACGAGCGCACAGATCACTTCGTGCGCGCGCTCTTGCGGAGGCCGAGAATTTCGAGGAAGTAGCCCGCGACGCAGGCGGGTTGCAGAATCAGGCCGTAGACGAATGCATAGACAATGAATCCCGACACGTTGCGCCGGACTTGCAGCCCGTTCGCCGTGAACATCTGCGAACCGACGCGATACATCATGTAGTTGATGCCAAGCGCCATCGGCAGCAGCGCCAGCGTCAGGGGTCCCGCGATCCAGTAGATGCCGAACAGCGCGAGGATCACGCCCGGGATGAAGAACAGCGTGTACGCGAGATCGAGCCATGGAAAGAGCAGACTCCACCAGACGAACATCGTCGACAATCGGGGTTTCAGCAGGATGTCGGGGAACTGGCGGAACGCCTGGATCACGCCGCGCGCCCAGCGCTGCCGCTGGCGCACGAACTGGTGCAGGTTGTCTGGCGCGTTGGTGAAGCACAGTGCATCCTCCGCGTGTCCGACACGCCAGCCCTCCCGCAGCATCGCCCATGTGAGCACGATGTCCTCGCCCGCACAATCGACCCAGCCGCCCACCTGCTTCAGCGTCGCGCGCTCGTAAAGCGAGAACGCACCCTGCGCGACCAGCGTTCCCTGATACAGCGACTGCACGCGCTTGATCGCGGCGATGCCGTGGAAGTAATCCCACTCCTGCGCCTTCGTCACCCAGTTCTTCCGCGAATTGCGCACGAGCATCGTGCCCGCGACCGCGCGCGTATTCGGCGGATCGTTCAGATAGCGCTCGACGAGGTTTTTCAGCGCGCCGCGATGGAGGTACGAATCGGCGTCGAGCGTCACGACAAGGTCGAAGCGCGCCTCTTCGAGACCGCGATTGAGCGCCGCCGACTTGCCGGCGTTCGCCGGCTGCCGCAGCAACTTCAGCCAGTCGAGGTCGCACGCATCGACGATTGCCGCCGTCCGGTCCGTCGAACCGTCGTCGATGACGAAGACCTCGAACACGCCGGGATAATCCTGATTGGCGATGGAGCGGAGCGTGTCGGCGATCGACGGCTCCTCGTTGTACGCCGCGATGAGGATCGACAGCGGCGGGTAGCGACTCGGCTGCTGTCGCGCAGGGCGCCGGTCGAGCAGCAGGCTCGTGATCAGGAATGCGTTCATGAATCCCGGCACGAAGGCCATGCCGCCGATGGCGAGCCACGCGAGGGGCGCGCCCATCAGCAGCGACAGGTCGTGGACCCACGGAAGCGCGATGACGATTGTCAGCGCGAGCCACGCCACGCTGAGCGACAGCGAGAATGCGAACTTGCGGCGAACGGTGAAATAGAACGGCGCGTTCGACGTGGGCTTTTCGGCCGAAGCGATCGTCCGCGCGTTGTCGAGCGCCGGGTATGCGACGCGCCGGATCCCGGCACGGGCGAACGCCACCTCAGCGCCCGATTTCATCTCGGGCTGCGGCTCCAGCGGCACCAGCAGCGCCGGATCTCCGCCGGTGTGGGAGGTGGCATCGTTGCGCATGATGACCACCCACGGCAAGTCGCGTGCCAAACTTTGGGCCCGTTATGACTACGCGGTTACCCGAGTCTGCAACGACATCACCGCTCCCGCAATTGCATGCGACGCGCGCGCGCCGCCTCCTTGCGACGGCGCTTCCGAAATGCGGGGTGACGTCGCACGGCAGCAATCGCCCGCATCGCCGTGGAAAGGGCCGCGGATGACAAAGTTACTGCCACCAGCTGGCTGGCAACGCTACAAGTTGACGCCTACAAGTGACCCCGCGCAGATTTGCCCTACTATTCGCGTCTCGGATTGGTCTGAAGGTACGCGTTGGACGCTTCGAACTTCACTGCCGAG